>JACLAB010004543.1_pt1 | contig 27547 bp, 19 predicted proteins | sample 8027921 | NCBI WGS metagenome assembly JACLAB01 (sample SAMN15725117, study PRJNA655200) | protist metagenome | isolation source: fluorescence activated cell sorting (FACS) single amplified genomes of... | place: USA: West Boothbay Harbor, Gulf of Maine | collected 2000-07-19 | reverse complement strand
GGTGGTGTATGAAAATGCGAGCGATGGGTTTTTATACGGCGTGGGCTCGATTGAGAGCTACGCCGATGGTGGCGGGGATTTTGATTTTACCGGCGAGGAGAGCGCGTTCAACTTGAGCACCGTAGCGGGTGGCGCTTTGTGGGCTGTGGCGTTGTATTTCGCGTCGCCGGTGTCGGTACTGTTGTTATTTTTAGGCCGCACCGATAGCGAGCGACCGTCGGATTGGGTGCTGAAGAAGGCGACTGGCATTAACAAGATGGAGGATGCGAGCGTCGGCGCGCAAGTCGCCGTCGCGACTTGGTTTGCCGTCTGCGGCGTCGCCATCGCTGTCTTGGGTGAAAGCGCGTTTGGCGGTGACAGCACGTGGGGCATTAGTGCCGGTGTGGGGTTTTTAACCATCGCAGGCGTGAGCGAACTCGGTCGCCCCAAGCGTATCGACGCCGCGACGTTGAGCAAATTGGAAGCGCAATACGACGATTTTTGCATATTTGCCAGCACTCGACTTTCTCGCAGCGCCGGTGGACGCGTGCATCAAACTGAAATATCAAAAGCCTTCCGTTCGGCGTATCCAGCATACACCGAAGACGTGTTGGATGAGATGGAACTCCGTTCGCTCATCGCAAACTTTGCGCCGAGCTCTGAACGCTCGCCGCGCGGCTACTACAAAAATCTTTCCCTCATTCAAACCAATCGCACATCGGTCAAAGATCTCGGGCTTTGATATTACTTCTTTCTAGCGCTTGCATCTTCTTGTACAATCATATTTATCATCGTTGCCAAAGCACTACTACATTCGCGCGCGCTCGAGGCCTCGCGTCCTCACACACCGCAGCGTCGCCCACATGTACGGGCGCCACGACGACCGTCGCGACTACGGCGGCGACCGCCGCGAGCGCTACGACGACGACCGTCGCGATTACGGCGGCGACCGTCGCGATTCGCGCCGCCGCGACTCGCGTTCACCGCCGCGACGCGGCCATGGAGGCTACCGCGGCGGCGGTCGCGGCGGCGATCGCGGTGGACCTCGAAAGGCATTTCGAAGCGAACGCGAGCGATCCATGAGCCCTGGAGCGTGGGAGAGGAAACCCAGGAAGCGTGCAACGTTGTTCGATGTGTTACCGGAAGGAGGTGCGTGATGCGCGATGGTAGTTTGCGTGTCCCGTGATTCGCGCGTAGGATCCTCGAGAGCAAAGCGAACGTGAACGCGGTTACTGACGATGATGACTTGTGTCTCGTGCGCGTATAGTCGACCCGAACAATTTACCACCCGCCGGAGCGTTCGCACCGCCGCCGGGTATGGGGTATGGCGCGGTTCCGGGCGTCGCCATTCCGATGACGATGCAAGCGACGCGCCACGCCCGCAGAATTTACGTCGGAGGCGTGCCTTTACAGACCAACGAGGCGCAACTCGCGACGTTCTTTAACAATGCGTTGATTGCGATTAATGGCACCAACGCTGAAGAGGGTGCGCCGGTGGTGAATGTGTACATCAATCAAGAAAAGAAGTTTTCCTTTGTGGAATTTCGAAGCGTAGAGGAGGCGTCAAACGCGTTGGCGTTGGATGGTGTCATAATCGATGGCGCGCAAGTGAGAATTCGGCGACCGAATGATTACAACTCACAATTAGCGATTGGTTTAGGGCCGTCGACGCCAAATCCCAACTTGGATTTAGCGGCTATTGGATTGGATCAAAACGCGCTCGGCACAACGACGTCGGCGAACATTTTACAGGAACACGAAGATCGCATCTTCATCGGCGGATTACCGTATTTTTTGGACGAAGCGCAAGTGCGCGAGTTACTTGAAGCGTTCGGCCCGATTGCTAAATTCGATTTAGTGCGCGACAAGGAGAATGGGAACAGTAAAGGGTACGGTTTTGTCGTCTACCAAGACGTTTCCGTGACGGACATCGCGTGTCAAGGCTTGAATGGTATGCAAATGGGCGATAAAACACTCACCGTACGTCGCGCAGAGGATAAGAGCGCGCCCGGTCCGATGATGCATGTTCCACCGCCACCGCCAGCTATCGCACCGCCGTCCGCGAACCCGCCGTCGATGGTGGTTTCTTTTGACCAAATGGGCGTCACCGCCGAAGAGTTGGCTGACGATGAAGAATATGAAAATATCATGGAGGACATGCAAGAAGAGTGCGGTAAATACGGAAAAATCGTAGCGGTAGTAATCCCTCGACCTAGCAAAGATGGCTCGGATGTGCCTGGAATGGGCAAGGTGTTTGTACAGTACGCATCCGTCGACGGCGCCATGGCGGCGAGAACCGCGCTGAATGGTCGAAAGTTTGGTGGGTCAACCGTCATTGCCGACTTCTTAGACGAAGCCGACTTTCACGCGAGAAAGTTTTAGGAAACATAGACTACTTCTAATAATAACAACTCACAAGCTAACACAAGAATCGCCAGTATAGGTAGATGATACTCCAACCGATGAAACCGGCGCCGGCGAGCGACGCGATGGACAAAACAAAAGCCCAAGCTATGGTCCACAGCGCCGTCGCTCGATCAAGTCGCGTGCGGCGACTCTTGCGCTTTAATTTCACCGTTCCACTTCGCGTACCGCGTGCGCGGGAGCTGCCTTTACCGCTTTTAATGATCATCGTACCCTGTTCAGGGGCGCCATCGACGTCGTCTACGGTTTGCGACGCGTCAAACGTTGAATCTTCTAAATCGAGTGTCATGTCGATCGGTGAGGGGTAACTCGAGCCTTCTTGCACGCGAGGTATCGCAATCGTTGGATCTCCACTCAACGTGTTCCAGGCTCCCTTCGCCGTGCGCTCGAGCACGCGTATTTCGCTTCGCTCGAGCGTGGATTTTGCCGCGGCGAAGATGCTCCCAGCTAAAATGAGCGACGCCGCGATGGCGTCTCGTGCGAGCACAGCGCCTCCTAAACCAGCAGACATGACCACACCAGCAAAAATAGGCTGTAATGATCCATAACACGCCGTGACAACGGGCGTAGTGAACGTCTCCGCACGTGTCGTGAGCGTATACGCTGCTGAGGCTAAAATGCCGACGCCGGCGACGGCGACCCACGCGCCTCCGGCGGTGACGAGCGAAATCGATGCGTGCGCTGTGAGATGATCACTCAACACGTGCGGAATAGCAATCGCAATGCTCATCAATGCACCGATTGTTTGCGACACCACGGCCACGGTGATTGGGTTATATTCGCGCAAAATGGGCTGCTGAAATGCGAGATAGGCCGCGAAAATCGCGCTCCGTAACAAGAGCAAGATATTCCCTTGGCTCAACCACATGCGCGCCGGGTCGAGCAATAAAATCGCCCCGAGCACGCTCACCGCAATAGCCGCAAATTTTCCAACGCTAGGCTTTTCTATACCCTGAAATACTGCAATAGTACACGAATACACGGGCACGAGCTGTCCCAACACCACGGCGTTGCCGAGCGACACGCTCTTCAACCCGTACGCCAAACAAATCTGTGCCAAGCACACGCACGCGCCGAGTAAAATCACCACCCACGACGTGAACAATGCGTTACGTTTCTTCACGTTTCTCAACTCACGCATGGTGTCGCCACTCGTGCGCGCGAGTAAGTAAATAAACGGCAGCGACATCGCGCCCCTCGCGAGCGTAAACTGCGGCGCGCTAAAGTAATTCAACGACTGCGAACTCAAACACATCGCCCCTACGAAACACGCTTGCGCAGCGATGAGCTGTACAGCACACTGTGACGCTCGTCGAACATCATCCCGAACCTTTTGTCGCATCTCATCCAGCTCGTCGGGAAACGACGCCGAGAGCTCATTCAAGAAGACTTGAATTTCAGCTCGATTCTTCCACCGCACGCGCGGCTGCGCATCCATCGACCCCGGCCCTGGACCGGCGATGGCATCATCATCATCATAACTCGCGCTCGAGTCGTTCATCGCGCGCGCGACGTCACCGCGCGCGCGTTCACACCGCGTTTCGCGCGTCAGCGTACGCGATCGATAACGCTCAACATCGCGACCACCGCCGCGCGCGGCGCGCCGCACGTCTCTCGCGCGTCGCGTCGACGTCGACGTCACCGCTCGCGATGGCGTCGTCGCTGTCGCGCGCGTCATCGTCGGTGACGACATCGTCGTCGTCGTCGTCGTCGTCGTCGTCGCGAGTGCGAGTGTAAAGTAGTTCGTCACTTTAACGCTCGCATCACATCATGATGCCGCCGACGACACCATCTCGCGCGGCGCCGCCATCCGCGCGCACCGCGGGCGCGCTCGCGCGATGCCGGCGCGCGCCATCGCACGCGCGACGCGCGGCGGGCGCGGTGCCGCCGACGCCGGACGGTCCGAAGCCGCCGAGCCATGAGATTTTAGGCGTGTACATCACCGCGAATGCGGCGGATATTCGCGCCGCGCCCGTGGATTCGCGCACGGGAGGGTTCGTCAAGGCTGGCGCGTCGGCCAAGTTGCAAGCGAACGCCACGGCGGACGATGTGGCGACGGCGGTGAAGAGTTTATGCGAGAGTTTGGAGTGGCGCGGTCGCGTCGGGGTGAGCTTATCTGGGATGATTACGCGCGTCGAGGGCGAGATCGCGAAAGCGGGCGCGATGAGCCGAGACGAGGTTGAACGTAAGGTACACGCCGCCACGGGGCTGGACGTGGCGGTGATGAGCGGCGCCGAGGCGTGTGGGTTTGCGGAATTGAAGTTTGGAGGAGGCGTGGACGTCGCGAGCGGGTTGGTGATGTTTTGCATGGTCGGCGGGAGATTTAGCACGAGTTTGTACGATGACGGGGTGATTGTGAAGAATTTTGCCGGGGAAAAGGTTGTGGATTCTTGGTCAGATGGGGAACGATTGGCACCGATTCCAGAGGTGGGCACGGCGAGCGATACCGAGGAGGCGTGGGCGGCGTACGCGGCGCGCGTGGACAAGTACATTTTGGAGCTCGAGGCGAAATATACGCCGAATGCGATCGTACTGGGAGGTAAAGCTGGGCAGGCGGCGGATAAGATATTGCCTCGTTTGACGTGCAAGACGAGCGTGGTGCCGGGAACGTTGGGATTTGTTGCGGGCGTCAAGGGCGCGGCGGCGCTCGGCGTGCAGCTGCTCGACGTTAAAGCGACGTTGCTTCAAGTGCGCAACGCTATTGGTAAACAATCGGGCGTGAGCCCACAATCGTTGACTGATGAGCAACTGCAAAAAGTATTCAATAAGTTTGACACATCTGGGGATGGATTACTGGAGATTAACGAGCTCGCGGCGGCGACCAAGGCGCTCGGAGTGAAAGCGCTCGACGTGCAAGGATTGATGAACGAACTCGATTCGGATAACAATGGTGTCGTTTCGTTTGAAGAGTGGCGTAGTTGGTGGAAGAAGAACGTGAATGTTGATACAGTGACACACATTGTTTCACAAGAGGAGTGGCATGAAGTCATGGAGACGGAGGGTGATAGGTTGATTTGTCTCGAAGTCGGTTTTACGTTTTGTCGTCCGTGCAAGGCGTTTACAAAAAAATTCAACCAAATAGCCGAAGAGTTTCCCACCGTGCGCTTTATTACTGTGTACGGAAACGAAAATGGTTCAACCACGGTGCTCGCACGTGACGAGCTTGGGGTGAAATCTACGCCATCATTTTATTTGTTCCGCGACTCACAAAAAGTTCACTTTCATAGCGGCGCGAAAGAGGAGAGACTTCGAAATGCGCTCAATCGCCACTTGCGGGACGATGAATGGCCCGTGAGCGCAGGAGAGCGACCGCCAAAACTCACCGAAGAGGAAGAAGCGGCTTTGCAATCCGCCACAACTGCTTAAAATCATTGATGTTACATATTTGTAATCTGGACTGCTAATCGCGCGCCGCATTCTCTACGTTGACGTACCCGCATCCTTCTTCTTGTAGAACGATTGCTTAGCCGCATCAACGCCCTCACGCTCAACGCGCACGGGCTCTTCCGCGCTCCCTTGCTTGCGTAATCTCGTGGTGACGTCGGAAACCGCGCTCGCGGCTGCCGCAGCTGCCGCTTCGGCGGCGGCGGAGAATGAAAACGACCTCAAATCACCCACAAGCTTTGAGGCTCTGTCAGTGACTTGTCCGGTGACGCTTTTCGACTCGATGACTATTCTACGAGGCGACTGTGCTTCGTCTAATGGTGATGATCCGGCACCACCGCTCGGTGGCGGTGGACGTAAATTCACCCCTGCCATGTCTTCGTCACGAATGCCAAGCGCCTCCTTTCTGGCTTGCGCGATGCGCTCCGCCATTTCTTCATCAACCCCACGGATAGGCTTTTTATCTTGCGGTTCGTTCAATATAGCACCCTTACTCTGATCAGCCCGCGCACGTAAACCATAGAGTGTGTACGCCTTGCCGCTAGACTCGCCACCTTCTTCGTCTTCATCTTCGTCTTGAGTGAAAAAGTCATCCAAGTCGTTTGGCGATACGCCAGACGCCATATTCGCCGACACATCCAGCGTCGACGCAATCCCAGCTAGTGTTTGTTCTTCCATCGATGCCGATGCGGACTCGCGCGATTTCTTCTTGGCTAAGCTCGCGAGCTTTCGTTTCAACTCTTGCTCGGCGGCGATTTCCTCCGTCGTACGCGAGCTCACTTGATTTGACATGGCGTCACTCGCGAGCAAATCTTGAAGCTGTCGAACATGCGCAAGTTCGTCTTGGAATCTAGCCTCAGCTTCGAGTTCGGCGCGTTCGGCGTCATCGCGTCGTCTATATAACGCGTCCAGCTGCGCGCCAATTTCGGCTTCGAGTAACATTTCTTCAACTTCGCCCATCATAGCAATCGTCTTGTTCAGCGATTCACTGTACTCCCAAACCTTGCTCGTCATCCCAGACACTTCGGACAACTCTCGTTCCAACGCCGTCCACTGACCTTCGTGTTTGGCGATCGTTGCGTCGAGTTCCGCGCTCGAACGCAACGCCAACTGCGCTCGACTCTCCACGTGCGCGTGACGCACGTCCCAACCCTCCATCGCCTTCTCCACCTCATACACGTACGCCCCCACGCCCGAATCTACACGAGTATCCTTCTGTTCACATTTTAGTCGCGCACACGAACGCACACGTCATCGTCAGTACGTAACGCTCTCTCGCGCGCCTACGCGTTCCAAACTCGCAACACCAAATCATCGCAAAACAATCGTTTCAAGTCGCCGCACGACGCACGATCACGCACCTCTTCCGCGCGCTGTCGACGCAATAAAGCATCAAGCGCCTCACTCGTCACCCCACTGCGCTCAGCGAACGCACTCGCGCGCGCCGTGATCCCGCGCGCAGCTTCCAAGCCAGTCTCTAATCCTCCTCGAACATCCTGCGCAAACGACGACAGCGTTTCCTGCGACACCATGGACGTCGCGGTGTCGTACACATCGGCAAAGAACGACCCCGCGGCGGTGCTCGCCGCGTGCGCGCCCGCGTGCGACGACGTCGGTGGTGTCGTCATCGGATTCGCGCACCACACAGTGACGCCAGTTGGCGCCTCGCCGAATTTGGCAATCATGTCGCTCGCATCGCTCGCCGTGAACGCAATCGCGCCTCGTCTCGCGACGCCGTCGTCGTCCGCGGCGTCCTCTTCCGCGCGCGGTCGCGGTCGCGCCCTCGCCGTGCGCTGCGCCGCGTCCAAGCACACGTTCGTGCGCGTCAAGGTTGATGAGTCAGCGATCGATAAACATGAATCGTTTAAACGCGCGACGCTGGCGAACGCGCAGGCGTCGATCGGGGAGGTTGGTAACGTGCGGTTTGATATTTTACGCGATGCGACCGACGACGGGTCGTGGACGTTCGTGGAGACGTACGCGGATGCGGATTCGAATGCCAATCATAAGACGACGGCGCACTCCAAGGCGTGGCAAGCGATGAAAGCGGAGACGAATTTGATTATTTCTGTGGAGAATTACGCACCCGTGCACCCGAGCGATGAAGATTGGACGTATTCGAACGCTACACAGGCGAGTTTGGAGGATGAAGACGAGATGGGAGATGGGTCGGTGGTACACGTGTACTGTCGAGTCGAGGCGAAGGATGTCGAGGCGTTTCGAGCGGCGTGCGTAAAAAACGCGTCAAATTCAATGCTTGAAGAAGATAATTTACGTTTTGACGTGTTCCAGAACGTGGATGATGAAACGAAATTTGTATTGGTGGAGGTGTATGCGACGACTGCGGCGGCGAATGCGCACAAGGAGACCGCGCATTACTTGGAATGGAGAGACGCCGTGGCGTCGATGATGGCGGAGCCGCGCGCGGCGGTAAAGTATCGCGCGGTGTTTCCCGTCTCTCGCCAGGGCTGGCGCGCCGAGGATTGCGAAGACTCGTGTGACATGGACTGGGGGGCGTAAATATTATACCGCCTCAACCGACGACACCCCGCCGCGCCTCGCTGTAAGACTTTTAATATCATCGCCTCACTTTCGCGCGCGCGACATGAACGCCGAAGACGTTCCAAAATTCTGTGACCTCACCGGTGAGGCGCTCAACGCCGCCGCGCTCGCGCTCGTGCGCGAAGCGACGTCGGTGGAGTACATCACCGCGCACGCACCCGCGGAAGGGTCGATACTAGTCGACGTGCCAGCCATCGACGTTGCGAGCGGAAGGCACAAGTACGTGTTGGTGCAACTGTCTGACCCGCACAAAGGCGGCGCCAAACTCGTCGTTCGCGCGTACGCGGGGTGTGCGTACCACGCGGACAATTATGGGAAACTCATGCGCGATCTCGACCGCGAGTTCGGCGTGAAATCCGTCGTCGGTCGCGTCATAGGCGGCGGACGTATCGAGCGCGACGACGAGCGGAGAGAGGTGTACGTGTACGGATACTCCAAAACGTTCGGGCGCACGCCGGGATGTAACGAACGCACGGCGGCGATGATAGAGGAACACTTATCGTCACAATCGTACGCGGTGCGTTGGAGCGATGACGGGTATTGATTGAGTGCTGCTAGTGTTTTACAACTGGTTTGGTCACCAAGAGTCGAAATTAGAAAAGCCGCCGCTTTGCTTGGGCTTTTTCGCTGGTGGCGCGCTGGTGTTCACGGGCGCCGCGGCGACATATTGGTATGTCATACGACCCGTAGCCGTGCTCGACACGGGCGCGGCGCGTTGACTGGCTTGCGCGAGCGCCGTCGCAGGGTCGCTCCAGAATTTCCCAGTGTGCGCGCCGCCATTCTTCATGGCTTCAGCTTTGGCTTTGGCTTCCTCAGCCTCGCGCTCGGCTTTCTCTTCAGCCAAGCGGAGTTCTGTGTATGGATTCGCAAACACCGTGCACGAGGTAATCTTGACTGTTTGCGTCGGGCGATCCATGGCATCCGTGGGGACGTCTTCGATTCTCTGCAACGTCTCCATGCCGCCGACGACGCGGCCAAACACCGTGTGTTTGTTGTCCAAGTGCGGCGTCGGTTTATACGTGATGAAAAACTGCGAGCCGTTTGTATTCTTCCCGCTATTTGCCATGCTCAACACCCCGCGGTCGACGTGTCTGTGATGGTTGCCTTGGAATTCGTCGTTGAACTTCTCGCCCCAAATGCAGTGCCCGCCGCGCCCGGTGCCCGTGGGATCGCCGCCTTGCAGCATAAAGTTCTTGATTGAGCGATGGAACTTCACGCCATCGTAGTAACCCTTCTCGGCGAGCGTGATGAAGTTTTCACACGTGCGCGGTGCGGATTCGCAGTGTAATTCTATGTTCAAATCTCCCATGTTTGTGTGCAGGCGCACGTACGCCTTCTTCTTTGGATTTGTCCACACGACTTCCTCGGCGCGATGATTCTTCGTGTGCGCATCCATGTACGTGGACGTGAATCCCATCGCGCTGTGCCCAGTGGTACGCATTTCATTCACCTTGGTTTTCAATGGCACTAAATATTTCGCCATCTCTGCGTGGCGCTTTGCCTTTTCTTTTTCGGTGCGCGTGTCTAATTTGTCGCTCTCTTCCGAAGTGTTCCACGTGTGCGAACCAGGTTTGAATTTCACCATATCCGCAGGCGCCACGTACGCAGGCGCTCGAAGCAAGTGACTGTTATCTGTCGGATCTTTGACTTCAATCCCTTGCGCCCTTTTCGTGGCGGTATCTTTCGCTTTCGCTGCTTCTAACGCCGCTTGCGCCGCCGCTTGCGCGCTGCTGCCGCCTCGCGCGCCGATTTCCGCCGCCGCCTCACTACCGAGAGAATCCAACACCCGTCGCATGTCTTCGCTCACGTGCGATTTATTAATATTCCCATCGTCGTCATCATCCTTTCGTACTAAATTTCTAACCTCCACGCCGCGTTTCACGTGATCAAACGTATCCAATGTTCTCGACTCCAATTTCAGCGGGTCTTGCAACGTCACGATGTCGCTCCTCTTAAAACTCTCATCCGTCAATAAATCCTTCCAGTTCTTCGCCTTGATGCACAACTCCTCGATAGCCTCCATGCAATACACGTTTCCCGTCGTCTTAATCGCGCAGATTCTCGTGCTATCGGTAAACGTTCTGTTCAACACCGGGCACTCGTACGCGCCGTCGCTATTCTTGTGCCATTTCAACTGAATCAAATCCTTCAACTCCAGCGCCGTGCCCAACACCGGATGCTTCTTGTGCTTCAAAACATACGGCACCGCGTGTGAAATATCCATCACCGTGCCATCCGGCGCGCACACCGCGCTCGCGAACGGCAGGAAAGAGACTGCGCAGCAATGAAAAGGCAACCTTCGAAACGGCGCGTCGATCGGACGGTCTTTCGCCCCACCGCCGTCGATGCGCCATTCCGTGGCGGTGACGTACCCGCGGTCCTTTTTCGCCGATTTATTTCGCCCCATGACTGGCGAATGAACGCCGCGACGCGCGACGACGTGAGGTTGTGCGCCGACGAATGGAGCCGTCACTTGTTGGCACGCAATCGTCGTTCGTTTCGTTCGACCACGCACGCCGATCGGCCTCGCGCGCGAATCTCTCGCACGCACACGCGCGTTCGTTTGTTTGCCACGCTCTCACGCGCGCGCACGCGATCGATCGAGGTCGACGACGGCGGACGATCGTCGAACGAATCGGTGAATTGTTCGAGCACGCACAGAAAACGCGCACAGACGGCGACGCCGCGCGACTAGATCTCGCCCGACATGTCGAAAGGGCTCGGCAAAGGCGTTGGGATTCCAGTCAAGTTGTTGCACGAGTCTGAAGGACACGTGGTGACGGTACGTGCGCGCGGAAAGGCGATTGAATGTGGTTTAGGGTTGGTTGTCGGTTTGAAGCGTTTTGCGCGTCGCGCGCGTGATGTTTTTCGGCGCGTACTGACGGACGCGTGTGATTTTGCGCGATGCAGATTGAGTTGAAGACTGGGGAGACGTACCGCGGGCAACTGGTGGAGACGGAGGATAACTGGAATTGTCAAATGACGGACATTACGCACGTCGGACGGGACGGTAAGGAGAGTAGAATGGAGCACGTGTACATTCGCGGGAGTAAAGTTCGCATGGTGATTGTTCCAGACATGCTCAAGCACGCACCGATGTTTAAGCGAATTGATCCAAAGTTTAACCCGAAGCCGGCGGGGAAGAAGTGAGTGCGGCGCGCGCGTTGAGGCGGGTCGTTTTAATATTGTATAGCGCTCGACGGATGCGTTCGTCGAGCGACGAGTTCTTAGACATGTCACAAAAAATCAACAGTTTTTAGATGAATGATCACATTATCTTACGCGTCTATTTTCCGAACCGTTGCGCGGTGCGTGCGAAACGTTCGACGATGCTATCGAAGTCGCGCTCGGTGAACGTTTCAATCGCTCGCTCGTGGTAGAGCTCGGCGGCGTGCAACTGCCAAGGCGGGAAACCGTCGAGATGAAACGTCTCGCCAAAGACGATGATGGCGTCTGGGGGCGGTATGAAACTTCCTCGCTCGCGCATCCATCGCTCTAAACGCTCGACTTTGGGCTTGTACGTAAACTTGACGTCAGCGGCGTCGTCAACTATATCTTTGTCGTCGATGACGTCGGCGTTTCGCGCGGCGTCCACGAGCGCGGCGCACGCGTCTCGCCCGCCTACTACATCCACCACCACGTGTCGTCGTCGTCGACGTTCGCCTTCTCCTGCTAGAGATGCATACTTCTCACCACTACTCATTTCATCGTCGTCCACGCGATCGACGCCGCTCACGTGCCGAATGAGTCCTCCGCGCTGCGCGTCGCACGCGCGCAACGCGTACGTAAGCGCCGCGCGCGCCTCACCCTTCGCCCTTAACACCATCGCCCCAAACGCCCGCTCGAGCGCACGCATCCCACGCACGCGCGCAAACTCACCATCTCTATCGTACACCACCACGCGTCTCGCCGATCCTCGCGCGACGATGACCCGCGCGACGACGTCCGCCGCCGCGTCCAACCGCCGCCCGGCGTCGTGTACGACGACTCCAATCACCCCCAACGCCCGCCCTTCCACCGCCACCGACGCCCGGCCATGCCGACGACGACCACTCGTACTCGCATCACCACCACCATCGCGCCCATCGCGCGACGACGACGGCGACGACGAGAGCGTCTGTCCCGCGCCGCTCGGCGCTTTGCTCGACCGCGACCGCGACGCGACGCCTTCGAACGCCGCCACCACCATCCTCGCCGCCACGGACCCACCGCGACGGGCGAGACGACATCGAACCCGACGCCATCCAACGCCCGCGCTGACGGCGACGACCGCGAGCACGAACCACCATCCCAGCGTCGTCGTCACCATCATCATCATCATCATCACTTTTCGTGCACTTTATTTACAGCTCAGGCTGGCGGCGTGGATTGATTGATTGACTGCTCATCCAGTCGCCGCCGTCGATGCGCGCATGCGTGCACCACGAATACGACGCCACGCGTCGTCGTCGTATTCGTCGTCGTCGCGTCGCGGTGTGCCGCAGCAAAAACAGAACATGAAGGATACCTGGAACATGTTCGCCGTCAACGACCGCGCTGTTTTCTGTGTCGACGCGTGGAGGTGTGATGGAGAAAGTTATGGGTACTAATGTATGTCGCCCCCCGCGCGGGCGCCGCCGTCGATGGCGTCGTCGTCGATGGCGTCGATGGCGTCGTCGTCGACCGCGCCGCGCGTCATCGTCGCCGGTCGCGTCGCCGATCGACGACGGCGCCCGGCGCGACGGCCGTGAGGCTGTTGGTTGGGATCGCTGACTGCGCATCGATGGTGGTGGATTGATAAATGTGACGACGGCGACGTCAGAGTGAGACGCGTGGGATCGATGTCGACGCGGATCGATGTCGCCGCCGTCGATGACGATGACGACGTCGATGCCGCGGCGCCGGCGATGGTGAGCGGCGCGACGGCGACGGCGACGGCGCGGCGTCGGGGCGGGCGCGCGAGCGGTGCGCGCGATGGTGGTTACGGTGGCGGCGCTGGTGCGGCGTCTGTCGTCGCCGCCACGCCGCGGTTGGATGATTTTACGGATGAGGAGAACGCGGCGAGGTTTATACGTAAGAATCGATGGGTGGCGTTGGATGTAGGGCCGTTTCCGGTGCGTGTTTGTGGTGATGATTGTCGTTGCGAAATTACAACTACTTTTGAAGAGAATTGATTGATTGATTGATTGATTATTCGACGTATATATACTGACGACGACGATGTTGAAACAGGTTTTGAGGTTTAATTGGGTGGTGTCGTTAATAGCGACGGTGACGCTGTGGTCGTTTACGATTGCCGTGCTCGCGGCGGAGGATTCGACGGCGAGACTGTTCGCAAAGGCGACGCTTTGGATTTCAACCAATTTTACGTGGTTGTACACGCTCACACAAAATGCGTGGGTGCTTGTGATTATGTATGTGTTGTTGAGGAAAAAGTACGCCAATATCAAGCTCGGGCAGCCCGAGGATACGCCAGATTATTCAGACATTGTGTGGTTTATATTAATGTTCACCACGAGTCTCGGGACGGGGATATTTTTCTTTGGCGTGAGCGAGCCCATGTCGTATTATCGCGGCGATTCTGGCTTGGAGAATAACAAGACGAATATGCTCGCAAAGATGCCATTTATGAATGATGACCAACGCGCGTCGATGGCGTTGTTCATGACGTTCTTTCACTGGGGTATACACGGTTGGGTGCCGTACACGCTCGTCGCGCTGACGCTGGGCGTCGTGTGCTACCGACTGGGACGACCGATGACGCTGCGAAGTGCATTCTATCCAATCATTGGTGATTACGTCAATGGCTTGGCGGGCGATTTAATCGACGCGTTATCCATCGCCACGACGACGTTTGGGTTGTGCACGTCGCTCGGATTGGGCGCGAAAAGCATCAACGCGGCGTTGAATAGGATATCGGGCGCGGTGGAGAGCGAATCCTCCGAGGTGGAGTCGCTCATCGTGTGGGGTATCACCTTTATGACGACCGCTGCGGTGGTTTTAGGTTTGCGACGAGGTATAATAGGTTGCGCGCTCTTCGCTTTCAGCATTCTGTCCTTTCTGATTCTCATCTTGTTCTTCCACGACAACACGTGGTACCTGTTGAATACGTTTACGCAAACCATCGGCGTGTACGTGCAGTACGTCATTTTGGCTGGATTCGACAACGATGCATTCCCGCAGTTGAATTATGAATTTCAACACGCTGGGGAGCAACTGTGGGGCGACAGAAACGTTGCACAACATATTGTCGCGACATTGAACACAACCTTTAGCGACCCAGTCGAGTACTACGATAGCTCGCCGACGTGGTTTATGGATGGGTGGACGGTATTTTACTGGGCGTGGTGGATTTCTTGGGCACCTTTCGTGGGTATGTTCGTGGCTAAGATATCGCGCGGGCGCACAATTAGGGAAGTCATCTTAGTTGGTTTGTTTGCGCCCATGCTTTTGTGTTTTTTCGTGCTCACCGTCTTTGGCGCGCTCGGGATTAAGATGCAGCGCGTCGCCGAGTTGGCGCTACACGTGCAACCAGATTGGTCGAAAGGTGTCGTAAATTGCGGCGAGCTTGGATACTTGGATAACGAACCCGTTGGCGTCAATGCGCTCAAGCTTAAAAGTCTAGGGTACTATGCGCTGTCGTGCCGAAAATCGACGGACCGCGTGCTCGACATTCTCGAGCCGTACGGATCGCTCACGCCGCTCTTACAAGTGCTCGTACTCATTGGAATCATCATGTTCTTCGTTACATCCGCCGACGCTGGCGCATATGTAGATGATATCATCGCCGCGAATGGTCTCGAAAATCCGCCTGTGTTGCAAAAGATTTGGTGGGCAATAACCCAGGGCGCGGCGGCGCAAGCGTTATTAAGCGCATCGAGCGCCGGATTGTCCACGTTACAGGCTGTGAGTATTTGCGCCGCGCTTCCGTACACGTTTGCGTTGTGCTACATGTGCATTGCATTGATTCGCGCGTGCGACGCGGCCATTGATGACAAGACGTACCTATCCAAGCGCAAGGGCTTCAGCACTTCCATCGTCGACATTTTTGAAAACTTTTCGAGCGCCGACGAGGCGGCGACGACCAAAGTCATGCCAACGAAAGAACGATTGAAACTATTGCTACGCAACGTGTACTTTCCTTACGCGTCGTTGTACATTGCGGGCCTAGAAACATACGGCCCCTCGCAGTTGGTTTACGTGTCTTGCTTAGCCACGTCGCTGTACTACTTGTGGATTTTACTCCTCGCGCTCGTTCCTCTCAACAGTGGAACGCACACGCTGGCTTGGATTTCGTACTTATTTTTCACGAGCATACTAACCAGCGTGCGCTATCAAGTGCGTAAAAAGTGGAGAATAATTGGCAATCTCGTTGAAGACTTTTCGACGTCGTTATTTCTCTTCCCATTCGTATTGGCGCAGTTACAGTTGGAAATTGAATCGCACACGGGACGCGCGTAGCGTAGTCAGGTCGAGGGGAGTGGACAAAATATATCGGGAGTATTGTATCATATATATCAGATTGTAATCTAAAAGTATAACGAATGTTTTAAGTACTGTAGTATCAGATTCTTTTGTACTAACGTCGCGCTCTGCTGCGACTCGGCGTGCGGCTTGGCGTCTTTTTGGGCGTTCTCGACGCCGACTTGCTCGGCGTCTTCTTCGGCGTTCGCGGTGACGCCTTTGCGCTCGGCGTCTTCTTCGCCGACGCCGCCTTACGCGGGGCGCTCGTAGCCTTCTTTGTAACCACCACCTTAGTTTTTTCATCCGCGACATTCGCGTAGATGTCGTTCACTTGCTCTTGAATCATGTGAACCATGTAAAACGCGCAGTGCGCGGGAATCAAGTATGGCAGAGCGGCGCGGAAGCCAGCCATCTTGTGAAATCCTAATAAACCAACCATACTGCCAATAATCATGGGATGCGGAATGGTGTTGTACGGGAAGCAGCTCACGAAATTGGGCTCAACTTTGCCGAGCTCGACACCAAAATACGTTTGATCGATGCCCAACGCGTTGGCTGCCGCCGCGCTCAGACCGTAACCTCCGACCAACATGGCTAACGAAATTGGGTCGAATTCAAAGTTCACATAGTAGTTGTACCCTAGGTGTGACAACGCCAACGTCTTCCAAAAGATGACGTTGCGCTTGAACACCCCAAAGTTGATGTTACCGCGACAGTGATACGTCGCGATGTACATGCTGTAGTGCGTAAACGACGTCACAGCCATGAAAAAGTACGGATGAATAAATTGACCAATCGCGTACAGCGCTACGGCGCTCATGACGTTGTTCAAACCGGCGTATTTTTCCAGATTAAACACGGCGTTAGTGACGGTTAAAACCATCCAAGCCATGAAGCGCCAAAAGCCAGTCGGGCGAATGGTGTTCAAGAACAAGCGTCTCGCCGCGGTGTTGTACACCATCGCCAACGTTCCAAGAAAGCGTCCGAATGGCCCGAAGCACTTTGGATACACCACGTAATGTAACTTCATCGTGACGCGTCTGTCCTTGTTCGGTGTCGGACGATCGGCGATCACGTGGATCTCACGATGATAATCAAAGCCGACGATGTCGCCGTCTGAAAGGCACCCGCCGGTACCTTCATGGCAAAAGTTTGTCTCAACTTGCACATTCTCATTTACCGCGAGCATGCAGCGGTAGACGAAACAGAACGGATACACACTCCATGGTCCATCGCAGTGCTCCATGTAAAACACCGTATCAGAATTGTTGTTGTGATGCGACGACGCGACATAAATTTCATTCATGCCGTAAATCGGATCCACCGCCCACGCGTCTGGACGAAATCGATCGGCGAACATCTTCTGAATCGGTGCCGCGTGCACGATATCGGTAAACGCTTTCTTCTCTTTTGGCGGCAGCAACTCATGCCACCAATGCGCGGTGCACGTGCGATCTGGATCTTCATCGGTGACAAAGTTTTCAATCACCTTGAGCGACGCCTTCTCCTTGGCGCTCGTCAACTTGGCCCGCACGACGTAATTATGCGCAATAATCCACGATAAGAAGCTTTCTCGCATGTGCATCACCGCATCCAAACACAACGGAAGCAAGTAAAACGTGTGTTCGACGAGCAACGATGGCCAATTCGACGCATCCATGTACGACGCTTGGTACGTCTTCTCACCCGTCGCCAGGTGCGCGAGCTCCTGTCCGACGTACGCGCTCGCAAAAATCACCCCCAGGGTCTTCATGTCGCACACGGTCGCCATAATAAGCGCAACGCGTACGATTGCACACCACACTAGCGTCGTGCTGAGCTTCAAACCATACCCAGGCGTCAATAAAGTCACCGCGAAACCGTACGCCCAGAAAATATTCCTCACCCAAGCATCGCCGAAACGCAACTGAATCCCGGCCACCACGCACGACAAACACGCCGGGGTGGTCACCAAGTGCAACGCAACGTTGAACGAGTTATTATGAAACGTTCTGAATTCGCGCGCGGTGTCCGCAAAGGATTTCATGGCGATTGCTTCGTGATTAATCCGCACGCGATCGAGAGTGGTGACGTCGCGACTGTCGCGGGCGCTCACGTCGCTATCTCTCGCGTGCGATCGTGAACCGAGCGAATGCGCGCGCGAACGTCTCGTGCGTGACGCGTTTCGTGCGCACGTCAACGCCGTTGATGCCGGCGCGTGCCGTCGAATGCGGGGCGCGCGCGAGTTTGCGAGTTATATGTGGAATAATCAAGATGGTTCGAGGTGCGACTACAACGACTATCGCGTGCGCATTATATATTTTATGCTTTTTGTGACGATAACACGCCTCAGCATTGCGGCCGCGCGCGCGACGTATCCGGTGTGTGTTGTGCGGTGTGTGTTGTAAATATTAACGGACGGAAAAAAGATGAGACGTATCCGTCGGTACTCACGCGCGAGTGTCGTTGGTCGACTCGCGAAGGGAAAAATAGCACCGGCGGGCGTTTACGCGAGAGACTGAACCATCTCTGGGGCGAGGTTAAACTTGACAGCGCCGACTCCGAAGCCAGCTTGGTCGAAGGACGTCGCGAGAGTCGTCGGGCTCGCTCCATCCCAAAGAGCGTTCATGTCACAGCAAGACGTGTCGAGCGCGTCGAACGTGAACTGTCCTGGAACGGTGCTAGCACTCCAGGTACAGGTGTGACGCCCGATTCTGGCGTCAACGCCCGCGAGTTTGAGAGCACCGTCTTGGACGAATGCCTTCATTCGAACGATGTAGACCGTGGCCCCGTTAAAAGAACCACCAAGCCAGTAGACTTCGTTTGCAGTGCCGCCGGGTCTGCGATGACACGCGAGCATTCTGACACACCTGTTGCCCCAGAAGTTGCTACCACAAGGGGCTCCGGAAGTGATGACCAACCGCCGCGCGTCAAGGTCGTCACCCCAGCTGCCCTTGGCGAAGAGAGTGTTACCTGCCGCCGTAAGGTACTGCTCGTCAGAGTAAACCTGTTGAAATTCTTCGGCTCGTCCGCCTCCTTTCAAGCCAATGGTGTAGAGGATTCGAGACGCGCGAACAACATCATAATCGTAAGAATCACTGTCACGGTAAAGAAGGGGACCATCGTAGCGCGCAGCGGCGCAGTCAATCCCCGCGCAATTGGTGTTAATGTTCGGCATCGTGTTCCAGGCGCGGCCAGCACCGCGGCATAATCTCAGCACATTCGATTCGTCCTTGGACACCCTCAAAAGCAGCATTTTCAACGGATTCGATGGATACGGATTGACGAGGTTCATCACGTGCTGTGCCATGTTTTCAGATTCGCCGGAGTAATACGGGTCTCGCGAGATCAAAGCGCGTCCAGAGAGCTTTGACACTGACGCAACCTCCGCCATCATGCCTGATCTCAACTGCACAAGTCGAGCGTCGTCGCCCTCACCGAGTGTGAGTCCACTGTACGGATTGTTATTGTCACACGCAGGAATTTCACCCGTGGGGTCCAACACCGTGTAAGCACTGTCGGCGGATACCGCCGAGCACGTCTTTTCGCACGAACCCCACATGTATTCAATGTCGCCCGGCTCTTCGCGCGTCATGATGCGGTTAAAATACTTCCCGTAACGCTGCGTGCACTGTCCTTGTTGCAGCGGCGCTTCGCCAAGCTCTCCGATTTCATACAGCCATTCTCCAGTGAGCAAGTTTTTATACGCAAATCCAAACTCCCAATCGACCTGATCCGTCGTAACGCGATACGCTCGCTCTTCGCCGGGGAGAATCACGCGATCCATCTTGATCGCGTCAGCCGGTTCGAAAAAGCGCTTCGTTTTGTAGTTGTGACGCACGATGTACATCTCTTTCTGTCCATCGAGCCAGTAATTCGCATATTTCGTTCGCACTTCGTCCGACTTGCATTGCGTGTGCACGATGAACGTCACCGCCCCCTGCGTTCCGCTCGGCGCGGGCGCGAGCAGATAGCCGTTGTTCGGCACCCACCCACCGCCGAGCTCGGGCGGATATCGCGCCGGCACCAAACGCTCGGGTGCGGCGCAGAAGACGGCGACGAAGACGACGACGAACGTGAGAAGTGACGCGCGCTTCGTGTCCTCGAACACCGTTCCGAGGTTGAATCTTCGCGCGAGCGGCGTCGCGCGCGACGGCGAGGCGGCGTTCGCGGCGGACGTCGTCATCGATACTCGCGTTCGCATCGCGTCCGAGTCGCGTTCGCGTCGACGACGTTCACGTCGCGTCGGCGTGTGCCACGCAGGGATGGGTGTTACGTCTTGGGTGTTTCGCACAGATCGCAGATCGCACAATTCGTCGATCGCACACCGCGACGCGTCGCCCGCACGCGCGTGCGATGACTCACGAATCGCAGACGAAACACACGGTCTACGGCGCCGCGCCGATCGAGGGCTCGGGCGATGGCGCGACGACGCGAGCGCGCGAAAGCAAAAGCAGTACATGGCGCCGGGCGTTGCTGCTCCTCGTCGTCGCGCTCATCGCCTCGGTCGCGGCGCTCGGGTCGAGAAGCCTCGCGCGACGCGCGCTCGGATCGGACGACGTGTCGTCGGACCCAACACCGGAACCGCTGGCGGTGACTGAGACGAAGATTGAGAAAGTAGTGCCGGCGGACGTCAAGTTGAGCGCCGACGTGGCGACGGCGGCGTGCTCGTGCTCGGACTCCATCCTGGCGATCGTCGCGACGACCATCGACACCGTCCCGACGTCATGCGCTGCTGTGAAGGCGATGGATAAGTCTTGCTTCACCGCCGACGCGTGTTCGGCGTTGAAGAGCACTGTAAATAACTTGTGTCCCGGCGCCGTGCCGTAGGTGACGGGCCTCGCGAGACGCCGCCGCGCGCGCGGGCGCGGGCGACGCGCGCGTCGACCTTCGCTTTATTTTTGTAGTTTTGACACGCCATCTACTTTAATCATCGTTAATCCGCACGCGATCGAGAGTGGTGACGTCGCGACTGTCGCGGGCGCTCACGTCGCTATCTCTCGCGTGCGATCGTGAACCGAGCGAATGCGCGCGCGAACGTCTCGTGCGTGACGCGTTTCGTGCGCACGTCAACGCCGTTGATGCCGGCGCGTGCCGTCGAATGCGGGGCGCGCGCGAGTTTGCGAGTTGTATGTGGAATAATCAAGATGGTTCGAGGTGCGACTACAACGACTATCGCGTGCGCATTATATATTTTATGCTTTTTGTGACGATTACGGATTCATTTTCTTATCAGCCTTGGTGGCTTTTAAGAATTCATCGTACGCCTTTTGTAATTCCTCGCGACCGGCGTCTGGGGACTGTGGGCCATCGCGCTCGGCGTCGCGTTCCGCGTCGCGCTCTGCTTGAGCGGCGGCTTCCGGGGAGACGGTGTCGGTGTCAATCGCGGATGCCCAACGGTCTTTTTGACGTAATTTATCAGCCTCAAGACGTGCGGCACGCTCAGCACGCCGACGTGCGCGTTTCTGTCGACTCGCACGGACTCCGACGGATAAGACGGAGGCAAGGATGAGGGACGACGCAAAGCCGAGCGTAGCGTAACCGCCAGACGATAGGTTCAGGTCGGGGAGTCTCGGCGTGGACCACGACTGCGACTGAACCGCGCGCTGTCTCTTCGATTGAGATTTGTTGGCCACGCGTTTCGGCGCCGCTCTCGGCGCGTCATCGTACAAGAATCCACGAATGTTTGGCATGTTTGTCTTGACGCTGTCCACGACACCCGTCGCCTTGGACTTAATTTTAGCAATAAACTCTTCGCGCGCCTTGGCGCGCGTTTCAGCCGCCCGAGCACTTTCTGCTGCCTCAAGTACGCGCTCACGTTGCGCAATCTCCGCGTCTTTCGCCGCCGTTTGCTTCTGTGCCTCACGAGCCGCCTCCTCGCGCACCTTCTTTGCCGCTTCAACCAACTTTTCTTCGCGCTGCTTCATCAACAGCTCGCGCTCGTTCGCCTGTTTTTCTAAAGCTGCCTTCTCCGCCCGCGCTTGAGCATCAATGCGTGCTTGCTCCGCCTTGACCTCGGCGTCTCTTGCCTTTAGAGCCGCCGCTTCCTTGGCCTCTGCAGCTTGTCTCGCCTCATTGAGTTGTCGCTCAGCTTCCTTTTCCTGCTTTAAGCGCATCTCCAGAGCTCTACGTTCTTCTGCGAGAGCCCTCGATTCCGCTTCCCTGGCTTGCTTGAGCGCCACCTCTTCCGCACGCTTCGCATCTGATGCGGCTTGACGCTCGCGGTTTTGAGCGGCGCGAAGCTCAGCGCGAAGACTCGCTTCGGCTTCAGCGGCACGCGCTTGTTCCGCCTTCAAACGAGTCTGCTGTTGGATTCGCTCGCGACGCTCCGCGCGGCGCGCAGCTGTGACTTCACGAAGCCTTTCGGCAGCCTCGTTTCGCACGGGTTTCCATCCAGTCGTCTGTGCTTGTGCTTTGGCCGCTGGCGCCGTCTTCTTTGATGGCGTTGCTACAGCCTTCTTCTCAGCCACTGGCGCAGCCTTTTGGGCGACCACTGGCGCTTCTTTTTTCGCCGCTACTGCCGTCACTTTCTTCGCCTTATCCGCCCCTTTCACCGCTTTGGCGTCGACAACGTTGTTCGCCTTGACTGGCGGTTCCACAGATTTTTTCGGCGGCGTCGCCTCTATCTTCTTCGCCGCAACCTTCTTCACCTCCCTCTTGCCATCCGTCGACTTTTTCGACGAGCCATCATGAACCTTCGCCGAAACCGATTCTAACTGCGTCGCTCGCCACTGCTTGAACCGCTGCTTCGTCGCCACGCGAGACGCGCTCTCGCCGCTCGTCTTCGTTTTGGCTTGGACATCCTTTGCGTCCCCCGTCGCCTCCTTCACCTTTTTCGCATACACGCACCACGCCAAAAACAGCGTCAACGCCACAGCATTATTCACACCCTCACGCGCCCCTTTGGATGACTTTCGCTCGCCACCGCTCGCGGCTCGAACGACAACCACCGTTCGCGTCGCGCGTCCTCGTCGATCGCGCGCGCCCGCCGCGACGCTCATCCTCGCGCGTCTCCCACGCACATTCACCACCGCGCGCGCCGCCGCGCGCGCACACCCCACCTGTCCACGCGTCTGCATCATCTCCCACCGCACGCGCCCCGCTCACGCCTCTCGCGACGACACCACAGCGCGCGTCCTCGCGCGAATGGCTAATGTAACAACCCACTCGCGCGCACCTTCGTCGCGCGCCTCCACGTCGCTGACGCACCGCGCGCGCGCGAACGCGCCGCCGAGACGTCGACCGAGTTCGTCTGCACGCGCGCGCGATGTGTGCGCGAGCGATGCGCGTCGAGCGTCGGGCGCGGGACGGCTAATGGCGCGCGAATGGGTGACCAACGTCTCTCACGTGGAGCACGACACATTCGCCTCACTCGCGCGCGCGCGGCGTCGTCGCGCGCGCTCGGACATGTCTCACGCGCGCGCATCGCCCGCGAGCGGTGCGCGAGAGGTTGGCGGACGCGCGCGAGGACGTGGACGGGCGTCGCGCGCGCGTGCGACGGCGTCGCGGGCGCTACGCGGGGCGGATGGTGAGCATTCGACGGCGCGTGATTTCGTGCACATTCGCAACGTGTGCTACTCGCCTGCGGGCGCTGGGCGCGATATCTTGCGTGATGTCAATCTATCGCTTCCTCGTAAGGGATTGACGCTCATCGTTGGGCGTTCGGGGTCGGGGAAATCGACGCTCATGACGATCTTGGCGGGGCTTTCGGAGCCGACGTCGGGCGTCGTGGCGCTCGGCGCGGATGAAACGCGCGCTTCAACGCCGAGCGCCGAGCGCTTGGCGCAAGTAGGCATCGTGTTTCAGTTTCCAGAACGTCATTTTTTAGGCACGACAATGTTGCAAGAGCTCACGTTCGCGTGGCCGCAGACACAGAATGGGTTTACGAAGCGACGCGAGCTCGCGTATCGGATGAACGACGCGTTGCACGCCGTCGGCATGGAGCGCATTCCTCTCGATACGGACGTGCGAGCGTTGAGTGGGGGATATAAACGACGATTAGCGCTGGCAATACAACTCGTGCGCGATCCCGCGGTGCTGTGCTTGGATGAGCCGCTGGCGGGATTGGATTGGCAGACGCGCGCCGAGGTGACGGCGTTGTTGAACGACTTGAAGCGCGACCGCGCCGTCGTCGTGGTATCACACGACGTAGAGGAGATCTCGCCCGTTACCGATCGGGCATATAGAATGGAGAACATGGGAGTATTGACTGATGTATCGGACGAGCTCGCGGGCGCGCGCGCGAGCGCGTTCGGGGCGGCGGCGGATTCGTTCGCGTCGTTTGATTGAACATGCAGTTTGTTACGTAGCGTCTAGCTGTAGAAGACACATAGGCATTGGATTGAATAGAATTGAGTGCATCACGTGATAATCATGATTAAAACAATGGGACTTATCGCCCCCCATGGGTGGACGTGGCGATCCATCAAGCAATACAGTCGAAAGTTGTCGCGGTTTCAAGCGTTTAGGCATTCAATACCCCATCCGGCGTCGCTAAAGCCACGAGCGTCCACTTCTCCTTACACGCCATTACCCCTCGCCACGACGATTGTTCCTCACAATTCTCATCATCAATATCACACACGTATGTCTTTTCCAACAACGCCGCCGTGGCGACTTGCAATTGCACGTCCCGTCCGCACAACTCGCTCGTCGCCTCCTCCATGCCTTTATTGTGCCCGACGCACAATATCGTCCGTATATCGTTCGCCCCGTCCCCAACCGTCGTCGCCGTCACCAACTCTCTCAAATGCGTCGCCATCTGTCCATCAAGACTCGCAAAGTGATACAAAGACCCTAAATACACCGCCGAAGAATCCTTAAACGCCGCGTTCTCTCGCGACATGAGCTCCAGCGTCTCGCGGCTCCGCGCGCTATTCGAGCACAACGTCACGTCCGGTGCGAATCGCCCGTCGCCGCGCACGACCGCAGCGAGTTTCTGCGCCATCGCGCGACCTTCTGGGGTGAGCGGCCGGTCGACATCGCGCACCGTCGCCGCGGGCGACGCACCGGGTTCCGTCGCCCAGGATGACGCCGCGTGCCGAAGCATGATGAGCCGATACGTCGTCGTCGTCGTCGTCGTCGTCGTCGGTGACGACGTCGATGCGGCGCTCGCGCGCGCGGGACACGCGCGAGAGGCGCGAACGCCACACCGCGTCGGCGTCATCGCCACCGTCGTCGGCGCCGCGCGAGAGGTACAAGGCCACATGGTGCACGACCACGGCACCGATTGGCGTCACAGAATGGCGCTTCATCGGCTGCGCCGCGCCGTCGTCGACGTCACGCGCCGCGCGTACGCGACGACGACGACGGCGGCGTACGCCCCGGTGTTCACCAACGCGCTGTTGGTGATCAAAACCACGCCCATCGCGGAGTACACGTCGCTCATTGGGTCGGGTGAGTTGTACCAGTCTGACCGCTACGCGCGCGTCAAGGAGCGTCATGAGACGCACAAGTCCTCGGTGAAGGCGATTAAGCGCATGTTGAGCGATCGTGGGGTGAAGTATAGGTGCGTGGAGCGCGCGGCGCTCAAGGCGGAGTCGGTGGAGGGGTGCGATTTGGTCATCGCGTTGGGGGGCGACGGGACCACGCTCATCGCCGCGCACGAAGTTCGTTCGACGGATGTTCCAATTTTAGGCATTAATACCGATCCAGCGACGCCGAGTGATTTGGCGAAATTATATTTAACGAATGTGTGTCTGGATGAGCGGCGATCGACGGGGCATTTGTGTGCGGCGAATCGTTTTAACGCCGAGCAAGTGTTGGACGCGGCGTTGCGAGGGGAGACGAAACCGGCGCGATTGGCGAGGATTCGTACCACAATCAACGGTCGGGAGCTCGAGCCGGCGTTGAATGATGTACTCATTGCGCACCCATCGCCTGCGGCGGTGTCGAGGTATAGCTTGAAGCTTCCAGGGAAGGAAGATGCGTACTTTCACGTTCGGAGCTCGGGCTTGCGCACGTGCACGGCGAGCGGCTCGACCGCGGCGACGTATTCCGCCGGTGGGTGCCTGATGCCGTACGACTCCACGGACATGCAATACATGGACCGTGAACCTATTTATTACGATCACGCGCCGCCGCCGAGCAGTGCGGGTCATAGATTTTACAAGCGCGGAGAAACCATGCGGTTGCGATGGAACTCTCGCGTCGGCGTCGTGTACATCGACGGCGCGCACGTCAAGCACGACATTATGTTAGGAGACGATGTAGAAATGTCGAGCGACGGTCCAGAGTTGAGTTTGTTTGTATCGCCATGGTTTAAGACGATGCGTGAATCACAAGGGCAAAAATTAGACACCTAGAGTTGAATTGAGTTGTTGTTGTTGTATTTTATATATCCGCGCGGCGCTACGACGTACGACGAATCGGCGTCTCAACATCCACCAACGACGGCCTTCGCGTCGTCAATAACCCATACGCCGACTCTCCACACGATTGCGCTAATTGCACCACGTCCTCACCGATACTCTCCGCCAAACCGGCTTGCGCTAACTGCGTCTGTAGCGCTTCGTACGTCGCGTCCATCGCTCGGCTCGCCGACGTCGCCCCCGCGCCTCCATCTATAACCACATTCTCCTCCTTTGGCGCACACACCGCCAACCTCACATTCACGCACTCACTCACGCGCACGTGTGCGCTCCACGTCACCAGCGTACAGTCCAAACAATCCCGCATTTCCGTCGACTCTGACGTCGGCCCAAACGCAAACGCGCACCGCTTGCAATCCAACACGATGACTTTCGACACGACGCACGGCAACACAATGAGGCAATCCTCGCATCCGGCGATCGTCACCGACGACGCATATATCGTCGTCGATTCCACGATGGTTTCCCCCTTGCGACAGCGGAATCGCAGGTCACACGACACGGGTAACGGTTCGTGTGCCACCGCGCGGCGCTTCACTGGCGTGTAGCTTTTCGGTGTCGCGGGCGACGACGCGGCGGCGACGCTGACGCTCGCCGCGATGGGTTTACGCGACGACGACGCGAGAGGCGAGGCGGCGAACGCGGCGACGGCCGTGGTGAGGGGCTTGGTGAACCAGCACCCCATGGCGACGAGGGACGCGCGCGCCGAGCTATGAGGACGCGTCGGGTGGTTCCCCCGAGTTTGACAGTGACATCACTACATGTGATTACAACGTGTTTCTACGAGCGAGCTATGAGAAATTATATATGAATAGGTGCGGTGCGGTGTCATGCGCCAACGTCGCCGCGATTACGGTCGGTGTCGCCGAGAATGGTTCGATGGCGTCGTCGTCCGTCGTCGCCGCGTCGGTCGGCTCGACCGAGCGAAGACGAGGATGCAATCTTGTTAAGTAACGCGTCGAGCGGAGACATCGTGGGTGAGAACGGCGCGTGATCGTCGTCGCAGTCATCGTTGTTTTCGCGTTCTTCATCCCTTCGTGGCGCGCGACGCACGGGTGTGCGCGTGGCGTCGTTATCCCGCGCCGGCGGTTTGGGCTCGGGTTCTAATTCTCTCGCCAACGCACGGCGTTCACCGTCATCTCGCATCCCGCTCGCACGCAAACGCTCGATTTCCATCACGAGTGACTCTACTTTGCGATCGAACGCCTCCATGACGCTCGTGTGGTACTCAAACGACACCATCGCCGGCGTTCCGTCGGCACACGTCTCCGCCGGCGTCGCCGTCGCCGTCGCGGCGCGCGCTCGTCGTCGATCGCGCCCCGCGCCGCCCGCCCCTGCATGCAAAAGACTCTTCAACTTATGCACCTCCATCTCGAGTTTACGATTATTCACGCACGCGCGCTCTA
>JACLAB010006377.1_pt1 | contig 27577 bp, 18 predicted proteins | sample 8027921 | NCBI WGS metagenome assembly JACLAB01 (sample SAMN15725117, study PRJNA655200) | protist metagenome | isolation source: fluorescence activated cell sorting (FACS) single amplified genomes of... | place: USA: West Boothbay Harbor, Gulf of Maine | collected 2000-07-19 | reverse complement strand
TACGAGAGGAGAAACAGTGTGAGTGGAATAGATGGACGATTGATGCGGCCGCACATCAAGGTAATCTGGAAATGGTCAAGTATTGCGTTGCAAATGAGTGTCCTATCGATAAGAACGCGTGTACAAATGCTGCCTCAGAAGGTCATCTCGAGTGCCTCAAATGCTTACGCGAAGAAGCGAAAGCGCCTTGGGATTCTGATACTGCCTCTTGGGCGGCTGCAAAAGGTCATCTCCACATACTCGAATATCTTGTTGAGCGTAAGTATGATCAATATAGCAAAGTTGCGTGTGAGTATGCGGCCCAGTACGGCCACTTGGACTGTTTGAAGTACTTGCGTGAAACCGCCAAAGCGCCGTGGGACGATTGGAGCGTACTGTACGCACACGAGAAAAACCACACCGAGTGTTTACAATACCTCCTCGACAACGACTGTCCATTACCAGAAGACTGGTCATATGAAGGTGGAGTACTACACACTACCGATTCCGACGACGACTATTATGATGTTACCGACGAAGATGACGATTCATACACGCACACGTGGTAACGAACGGCGAGCGAAAAAAAAACTTGTAATACTACTTGAATTCAAAAGAGACACACATTTGAAATAACACACACCACCGTTGTTGTTCGCGTATATATATCGTAACAAAACGCGGCGCCAAGCAGCAAAAAAAGAGTGATGCTTTTGGCGAGAATTGAACTCGCGATCTCCCGCTTACTAAGCGGGCGCCTTAACCACTTGGCCACAAAAGCGAATTTGCGCTCTCATAGCCAAAAATAAGAATTAAATACATCGTCAAACCTTAAATACAAAGGTCTGTTTTAGACCACACGCGAGCGCGTTTTGGACGCCTCGATGCCATCGAAGAGTGAGAACACGTGGCAAAGTTTCATTCCGTGCCTTTTTTCTCGCTCTTTCGTGGCGTTCTCTGATCGTATTCGCGCATTCATCATTGCGCATAAAATGGCCACATTTTTATCCAACACGCCTTTCCTTCTTCACAAATGAACGCGCAAGAAGAAGACGCAAAGTCACCACCATCGCGCGGAGGACCAGAAAAAGAGGACAAGGCCAATACGAATAATCACTACGAAACCTTACTCGTCTCCACGTTCGCTTCGGACGAGGAGATTCGCAGAGCGTATTTAAAGTTAGCCTTAAGATGCCACCCCGATAAATTCGGACGACGGCGCCGACAACAACAAGAAGAAGAAGAAGAAGACAAAGAAGAAGAAGACGCGAACAAAGAACGGTTTCAACAAATCTCCGAAGCGTACGGAGTGCTCTCAAACCCAGAGTTACGACGACGATACGACGACGAAGGCCACGCGGGGTTTTTCTCAGCAGCATCAGCAGATTCGTCAGAGAAAGAGTACGAGCACTATTTGAGAAGGTTTCGAGAGCTCGTCGTGTTGACGCCGCAAGGCTTAGATTTAGAGTTTTGAAGAAGAGCGAACGTTTACGAGGACGATGAGTTCAAACGAAGTGCCAATTCACGAGCTGAACTCGAAACTCCGGACGATTGATACCAACGCGAAGAAACTGAAAACGGAATACGACGCCGTCGCGAAGAGGAGAGGGAGAGAGATGTTGACCGAGTACTCGAACGCGTATTTGAGGATGGAAAATACGAACAATTACAGCGGCGTTGCATCGACGTCGTCATCGTCGCCGTTCTCTTTATTAGTATTCCCCACGGAGGAGGAAAACAAAGCGTACTCGCGAGCGGCGGCGCTGAAACGCGAAACCGCCGTCCTCGCCTGGCGCGCGAAGCTCGAACGCGATTTGAGACCAAAAATAGAGCGCGTGCGAGAAAAATTCGCGGATTTGCTCGAGGAATTACACGCGACCGTCCCAAATATGCTCCCAAAAAACGCCTGCTTCTCCGAAAACTTCTTGCAGGTTCAAACGAATTTTCTCGAGCGACACGTCGCCGAACTCGACCGCAAGCTCTCCTCGCTCGAATTCGTTCTCGAAAAGACGAATTTTACCGCCTTGGCGGAAAACGGTCGACGACGAACTCATACTACTAATAACGAGAACAACAGTAAAAACGACTGCAGAAACGTCCTGCTGGTTGCCATAGCCGCCTGGTTTCTCGAACCAAAGTTGCCTTAAAATATATATAATACAAATACTTTAGAAGACAACAGAGATACTAAAAGCACGTCTCCCCAAAAACGCAGATAGAATCGCACAAAGTCGTTCATCATAACAAAGACACAACCCCAACACGACCACCTTTCCTCAAAAATGTGGTCGACAAAGACGTCTCCATCTCCTTTATTCGTCTCGAAGAGGCGGGTCACTGCAGTCAAGGAAAAAGTGTCGAGTCAGCAAAATCTCAAAAATCCCAAAAAATCTTCAAAAAGAAGAGAACAAAAGAGATAACAGAAGGACGCCACACGCCATTTCACGCGCGCTTGTGCTCGTTCTTTAGCACACATAAAGCACAAAACGACGAATAAAGCAAATCCTTTGAAACGCGAAAAGAGCGATATATATATACTCGTTCGGGAGCGTTTACGTTTTATATCTCTTCTGAAACGCGAGCGCGCGCGCATTCGTAGAAGATTTCATTTTAAACGATTAGATACGAAAATTTGTTCTCCCCGGGAAAGGAATATCCTCAGGAATATCTAAAAGTAACATCAAGAAGACCAAGGATGACGGCGTGGAAACCGTCTCTCTCGCGCGACGACGACGCGAAAAAGAAGAAGGCGTTTAAAAGAGAGGAGGACGCTTACTTCAACTCGAAAAGAGGAGGCAACAAGAGAGACTTTGTGGTGAAAGACGACGCGCAATACTTCGAAGATTTGCTCTTCGGAGAAGAAATCACGGAGGAGGAGGAGGAGGAAAAACCGCCGCCGGTGCCGCCGAAGCGAAGGGAACATCATCATCGAGACGAAAGGTTTAAGTCCAGGAGGAGCCAGACGACGACGCCGGAATTACCACACGAAGAAGAACAACAAAAACAAAAACAAAAACAGGAATTTGAAAACGAAGAGTACGAAGAGATGAAAGACGTGAACGCGATACGACGCCTGACGAGGCCGGAAACCGAGGTGGAACGCGAGGTGTTGGAAATCGCGAGGACGAGTTTTCAGAGGATATCTTCTATAAACAACAACAAAAACAAAAAAAAGGATGCTGCCTCCGCGCAGAACATCAACAACAACGAAAAGACAATAGCAACACCGACTCTCCACCAAATAACTCGAAGAGAATCGGAAGACGAGGAACGAGAGCGAGAAAAATGCTTCAGATTGAAACAAACGATTGAAGAAATGTTCGCGAAAACAGGGCGGGAAGATCGAGAAGTGCGCGTGGCGACGAGCAGCAAGTTTCGAGGCGCGTGCGCGTTGAGGAATTTAGTGCACTCGTACGTCTGGATAGACCCGGAGTACGCGCGCGTGGGCGAGAGAGCGTACAACGAAGAAGAGATGATGACGATGCAAGGACGACAACACGCGGTTGGGTCGGCGAGTTCGTATTCGTCCCGGATGTCTTCGTCGTCGTCGTCGTTACCGCCGAACGAGCTCAATTTGCAAAGAATCATCGTCGAGGCAGATTTACGGTCGCACTTTGTCATCGCCAACGCCACGCCGCGGTACCAACGTTTGTTGGACGAGTTACCGAGCGAATTCGTCGGCACTTTCTCGAGGCTTTTGGAAATCATCGACTTCATGGCGGTCAAGTTGAACTCGAGTTTTGCGGCGAGGAAGATGGACACGCCGCCGTGGAGACGCGCGAAATCCATCGCCAGTAAGTGGTCCATGCCGATCGAAGAGCAACTCATCAACAATAACGGAAGCAGCAGCGCGAGCGGATCGCCGATGAACCACCACGCGACGACGACCGCGAGCGGGTCGTCGACCATGTATCAACATCAACAACAAAATATCTCGCCGCAGCACAAACACACATCAACGTAGGTGCTGAATGAAGGAAAGATAAACTAAAAATAGTAGCAACCACCGTGTATCACCATCATGAACAACGAAATCATCGTATTCTGTTAGCATCGACAACACACAAAATATCTCGCAAAACCAAGCAACTGTTTCCCAATGCACGACACAAAAAGACACCCGCATGATTAAGAACAAAAACGCGGAAGAAGAGTCGAAGAAACCGCCACCGCCGGACCCGTCCGTGTTTCGTGGCCAAAGTGGCACCGATTGTCAGTGCTCCTCCGTCGTCGAATGTGGAGAGAACGATCGGTTTTTGCTGTTGACCGCAGACGGCGACGGACGAGTGAAACTTTGGAACGGGGAAACGAAAAGGAACGTGTGGACGGTCGGTGATGACGACGACGATGACGACGACGACGAGAACACCACGCGCGACCCCAAAAGGAAAGTTTCCTCGTCGATTTTAGCGATCGAAATTGTCGAAGACTGTAAAGAGTCAGACAGATGTACGTTTCTCACGCACGAAAGAGACGGCACGGTTTGCTTGTGGGTTTCCTCACCTGAAGAGAACGAAGAGAAAGACGAAGATATTTTCCCGCCGAAACGGTGGCGACGGAAACCGATGCTGAAACAAGTGTTAGAAACAGAGAGCGAGTGTCACACGTTTTGTCCAATGTCGAACGTGATAACAACGGTGTCGTCGTTAGAAGAGGAAAAGAAACGCGGAGTAGTAGTAGCTCGACCGGCGAGCGAACGAGGCGCCGTGGAGCTCGTATCGGTCGATTTGGAAGGAGGAAGGATGACGTCGAAACCGATACTGTTGGAGAAGAGGGAAAAGGTGACGACGGGAGAAGGGAGCGAAGAAGGAGAAGAGGAAGAGGAAGAGGACAACGAAAAGTACGGGAGCGTGTCTGCGTTGAAGTTTCTCTCCAGACGAACTTTAATGATTGGATACGAAAGCGGACACGTGACTGTCGTGAGAACAGACGAGGGAGACTTCCTCGACGCCGGCTCATCGAACTCAAATGTTCATCTACCAAACAACACCGAACGATGTTTTAAAGATATGGTCACGTGCATAGACAGTTACGTACAGAGGAAGAACGATGAAGAAGATGAGAACATAGATTGCAAGGATAGAATGCACGTAGTCGCCATCGGGTGCGCGGACGGCTCCGTCACCCTCTATATGGGAATCGAACTCTTCAGGTCTGTGATCGCGAACTTTTCACTTCTGTCTGTCTCAGAAGGTGTCTACGAAGAAATTTTCGCTCTAAAAAAAGACTCCACGAAAGGTCCGTATCACTCCCCGGACGAATCCACCCAAGGCGTCGCCTCTCTCTCCTTCCGCGCCGACCGCAAACTCCTCGCCGTCGGGTACTGGGACGGGAAAACCCGCATCTTCTCCCACCGAAAATGCTGGGACTCCGGACCCGCACACCGTATAGGGCCCATTCTCGCGTGTTTAAAAACGGAAAAGTTGGTCCGAACCGACCGACTCCCCGGCGTCGCTTCGGTCCAGTTTCGCAAAAAAGGCGGAAAAGAGTTACTCGTGTGCACTCGACAAGACGGGTGCTGTCGCGTGTGGCCGATATTTCCTCCGAGCGGCGGGTGAGTAATCGGGGAAAACGGAGATAGAAGAGAGAGCGCATCCAAAGTGCTCTTGGTCTCTCTCTCTTTGAAAATGTAGAGCTAAAGCGTAGTACGAGCAGCAGCGCGAGATGGTCTCGACGGTCTCTCTCTTTGAAAATTTTATCAGTGTCAGACCAAATGGAATCTCTCTCAAACATTTCGTCATTATTACGCGCAAAACACACACTTACACACATCACTTCTTCTCTCTGCCACTTCGTTAGTATACCTATATAATACTAGAGTAGTAATTGTTGGTGTTTTTCAAAATGTCGTCGCTCGAAGAAGAAGAACGGGGAAACCGAATCCCGTTCGAACCGGACGACCCTCGGTACGAATTCACCGCCGAAGAGGAAGAAAACGCGTTGAAAGCGTACGAAAAACGGTACCAAAAAGAACGCACGTGGGAAGATTTAACGGAAGATGCCGAGGGAAACTTACGCTCGTCCTCGCTGGAAAAGGACCGATCTCAGCGACGGCGGTTTCTGGCGAACGAAAAGAGGAAGAAAATCGAGAAAGAAGCGTCGCAGTCCAGAGTTGCCAAAGGGATGATTCGGTACTGTTACGTGATTCTCGATTTGAGCGACGCGATACACGTGGAAGACATGCGACCGAATCGAAGCGCAGTCCTATTACCGCTGATGATTAAATTCGTTCGAGAGTTTTTCAATCAAAACCCCTTGTCGCAGTTAGGTTTGATCGCGTGTAAAGATGGGAAAGCGGAACGGATTACCGAACTGTCCGGATCTCCGGAGACGCACGTGAAGGCGATTAAGAAGGCGTTTGCGAGCGACGGCGTCGGGGGGAGTTTTTCGTTACAAAACGGGTTAGAGCAAGCGATGGAAGGATTGAGAGACGTGCCACCGTTTGGTGCGAGGGAGATTATAGCGATTATTTCGAGTTTGAGCACGTGCGATCCGGGGAATATCAACGATTCGGTGAGGAAAGTGAAGAAGATGAAAGCGAGGACGAACGTTATTTGCGTGGCGGCGGAGACGAGGGTGTTTAAAAAGTTAAGCGAGGAGACAAAAGGGAAGTTTAGCGTGAGTTTGGACCAGTCGCATTTGACGAGATTGATTATGGAGTGCGCGCCTCCGCCGGCGTTGTTGTTGGAAACCGCGAAACCGGCGTTGGTGGAGATGGGATTTCCGAGACGAGAGCCGAGGAAGTTTGGCCTAGGCGCCGGAGACGAGGACGATCGAGACGTGTTGACTATTGGACCTAGGAACGGAGAGTATCGGTGTCCGAGATGTGAGGCGAGAGCGGAGGAGCTACCGAGTCAGTGCGGGACGTGTCAGTTATCGTTGGTATCTTCGCCGCACTTGGCGAGAAGTTACCACCATTTGTTCCCGGTGATGCCGTTTGTGGAAGTGAAAGTAGACGGCGATTCAAAAAACGAGGAGGAAGAGGAGAAGAAGAGAAAAAAAAACAGCGGTAAAGATGATGATGATGATGGACAATTTCTCAGAGAGTGCTTTGGATGTTGTGTCGTGGTGGATGCGTCGACTGGGATGTTGAGTAAGTGTCTCAAATGCGAGAAAGAATTTTGCTTCGCGTGCGATGTATACATTCACGACCGGTTGCATAACTGCGTCGGATGTTTAACGACGGCTTTAGACAAAGAGTAGTATTGGTAGTAGTAGTAGTAGTAGTAGTAGTGTAGCAGTAGTAGTGATATTCGTAGTAGTTCGGGAGTAGGTACATAAATACAGTGTGCACGCGTCACGGCTAAGTATTACCACCGTCGAGTTCTTCGTCCGTTGTCGGGAAGACAAACTCGCTAAAGCTTAATAATTCGCCCACTTCTTCTTCTTTGACGACGACGACGACGTTTGCTACATTTTTCGCGTCATCGACTACGGGCTCCTCTGATTTGCTTTTACCGCGCGCTCCAACCCCAGTACTAAAGTCGCCGCTCGCATTGTTCACGTTCATCCTCTCTAAATCTCGTAAAATCCTCCTCTCGTCCTCAATCTCCATCTCTCTCATTTTCCGTTTTTCTTCCTCTTTCCTCCGTTTCTTCTCTTCGATTTGCATTTTCAACGCGCTTTCGTATTCAGCGTTCGCTTTCTCCCGCGCGTACAATTCTCTTCGTCCGTACGCAGCCGTTACGTCGACTTTACCGCCGCGACCGCCGTTCGTCGACGACGCGGCGGACGAAGACATCATCCGAATCCTTTCCATTCGTCTCTCGTCCTCTTTCTCGTTTCGTTTGCGTTCTCGGTTCTGTTCGATTTGAAGCAGCAAGTCTCTCTGATATTGTTTCGATTTGTCCATCTTCTTCTTCTCTGATTCATTCGCATCGAAATGTTCTTCTTCTTTTTCTTCTCCAATCGCTCGACGATGATTCTCCGAAAGTGGACTGTAAAGCGCCGCCAAAGTCTCCGCCTCCATCACTTGCGCCGCGTGCGACTTGTTGTTCTGCAAAAGCACATCGCGCGCGTCGTACATTTTTGAAATTCCACGTCTTCCGTGTCTTCCATTTCCTCCTCCTCTCGATGACGACGACGCGCCCGGAGGAGCAGCAGTACTACTACCCATCATCTCGTCCTTCTCCTCTTTCAACCCGACGCAGGCGACGATGCTCGTTTGCCGCATAATGCGTGCGTGTGTGTGTTCTTTTTAGCTGTGTTTATTCTGATGCGCTGCACTCTATTTTTAAAACACTTGTGTCAGAGGAGGAAAGAAAGAGACGTATTGAGGGGAAAAATGTTGACGTCGCGCGAAGTCATCATACATCTCATCTACATTAAAACTAAAACTATAACCTACAATCTGGGCGCGTTCCCGATGTTCCCGGCCGCGGGCAACCTCTCGACGCTGTACTTATGATTCTGAAGATACATGATTGGCACGCCCGGGATTTTCCGTAACCTTCGTTTCAAATCCGTATCGCACGTGGCCACGACGTAACATCTGTGTTTCCTGCACCTGTCCACGATGCAGTCGTCCGCGTACGTCCCTCGGTGCATGCACGGTAATTTTACGAACCTCGGGTCTTTCGCCACTCTCAGCGCGACGCGATATTTCGTCCCGAGTTTCTCCAACTCCCCAATCACGCAATCCGTCACGTGTGGGACGCAATTCGCGTATAAACAATCCATCATCCCTTTCACTAAATCGATTTTATTCTTGATGGAGAAATTGATAAAGTTTGTGTCCACTAAAACCGAGTACGGTGGTTTAATCGACGCGTTGTGTTCGTTGAACATGTGCGAAGAGACCGCTTCGATGCGTTTGATTTTCATCTCGTTTTCCTTCGATTTGAATTGGTTTTTACTCCTGTGACTCTCTTGTCCACCACTGTTCATTCGCGTTTGCTGCTTGGCGTCTTTTGGGTTCAAAAGGCGTTTGGTCAGCGCGAACTTTTTCGTCTTGCGGACGTTTTTGCCCATCGTTTACGCGCGCTTTCTTTCTCTTTTTGTGTGAGGAATGTGGCGGCTGCTGAATGGAAAAAACGAACGAAGTTTCCTCACTCGTGTTCTTTTGCACTCCTCCTTTAGGCGCACACGCGACTTTTACTAAAAGCTTACCAAAAGCAGGGAAAAGAGAAAAAGGTGATGAAAGTTTTTTTAGACGTGGCGGCGGACCAAACGCCGCTGGGTCGAATCACCGTCGTCCTCAGAGACGACGTCTGTCCGAAGACGTGCGAGAATTTCCGACGGCTGTGCGTCGATCATCATCTTCGAGGAGGAGGTGAAACGACGACGAATAACAACAATAACTACAACGCAGACTTCAAAGGTGGGTTTAAGAACTCCACGTTTCACCGAATAATACCGAATTTCATGTGCCAAGGCGGCGATTTTACCAACAACGACGGAACCGGTGGGAAATCGATTTACGGGAAGACGTTTCCGGACGAAAACTTCATCTTGAAGCATTCCGGACCGGGCGTCGTCTCCATGGCGAACTCGGGGCCGAACACGAACGGGAGCCAATTTTTTCTCTGCACTTCGAAAACGCAATGGTTGGACGGGAAACACGTGGTTTTTGGACAAGTGACGAAGTCTGGGATGGAAGTGGTGAGGAAGATGGAAACGTTCGGCTCGAAATCGGGAAAGACGTCGAAAGTCATACGCGTGATGGAATGCGGCGAAATCGACGAACAGTTGGAGAAGGACGAAGATATGGGAGACGACGACGCGGTGAAGACGAAGAAGCGGGTGGATTTAGCTGAGGCGAAGAAGATGGAAGATCAGTTTCGGGAGGAGAGGGAGAACGACGAGAGAGCCAAGGCGGCGCGGAGGATGATGAGCGAGATGAAGAACGAAGAGAATACGAATCGGGAGAACCACGACGACGGTTTTGATCAACTCGAAGTGACGTTGAGCGCGGCGCCGGATTTAGATAAAATGACCGCGAAGCAAAGGAAATTGTACGAGTTACGGCAACGGATGAACCTCGGGAGGACGTTGAATCACAGCGCGGTTTTAGACGAGAAGAAACGAGAGGATAATCCAGACGAGTACGCCGAGCAAGCGAGACGGAAACAAATAGAACAAGTGAAGCATAGACGCGAAGAGGAAGCGAAATTAAAAGGCGTGGACCCGGGGAAGTATCTGTTGACGCAGACCGCGGAACAAGTCGAACGGATAAAGAAGAAGCCAAAATTTGAGGACAAAAATCCGCACAATCGATTCGCTCAAGAAAAACAAGCCATTCGGTACGAACGAAACGTGAACGATATTAAAGTATCCGAGGAAGAGTACGAAAAAAAGAAACTTCAATCGGCTGAGTTTTATCGAGACGCGGATTCATTGTTATACGGTACCGATAAGGCGAGCAAAGAAGGCATCGAAAAGTTGCAAAAGTTTATGAAGGAAAGAGACGAGAAGAGAAGGAAACGGGTCGTGGCGGAGAAGATTAAAGATTCCAAAGGGGATGGGATTAACGATGGGAACTCCAAGTTTAACGCGAAATTGGATCGACACTACGGGAAGTACACGAAGGAGATTAAAGCGAATCTTGAAAGAGGGACGGCATTGCCGGACCATTAATTTCACGATGATGATCAAGAAGAAGGTTTGTGCTTCGCGTTCGTTTTTTTTCTTTCTTCTCTCGTCTTTTTGTTTTTTGTGCATGCGTACCAGCTTAAAGCCCTTAGGCCACGGGTCGCGAGTTAAACCGTTATGCAAAATCGAACTCAGACGAATAGTAACAGAGCGGCGGAGCCTTTAGTTATGGGCGCGCTGTCTAACTGTCCGTCGACATTTTTTTTCTTCTTTTTGTTTTTGTTCTTCTTGGTTTATTATCGATTCTGACCATTCTCGCTCTAAAAACTTTACATTTATTAAAATACACAGAGAAGAGAATATGCATCATTCGTAGTAGTCATCATTCATTGCAGTAAAAATAGACGAGCGTCCCAGTACATGTATTATATGAGTAGTGCTTTCTAATTCATTTAGGCCCATATCCACCACCCCCGGGCGTTTCGATTCTCAAAACATCGCCCGCGTCGACGTTGATGGACACTTTCCCGCCGATGACTTCAAAGTCTTCACTCCCTTTCCTCTTGAGTAGATTTCTTCCTTTCGCACCGTCGTGACCACCACCCAACCCTCGCGGATTCCTCTCGCGTCGTTCACTCAACACGTTCGCCACGAGCGGTTTGAGAAACGTAAACTCTCTGACTAATCCATCGCCGCCTTTGTTCTTACCTTCGCCGCCAGAACCTTGCCTCAACGCGAACGTATTTACGAGCACAGGGTATCGACGTTCGAGGATTTCCACGTCCGTGATGCGCGTGTTGGTCATGTGCGTTTGCGTACCGCTCGCACCGACAAAGTCTGGACCCGCGCCGGCACCACCACCGATGGTTTCGTAATAGCCAAACGTTTCGTCTCCAAAGGTGAAGTTATTCATGCATCCTTGCGAATTCGCCGCCGCTTCGAAAGCTTCGAAAATGACATCGGTGACTCGTTGCGAAGTTAAGACGTTGCCACCGACGACAGCGGCAGTCGATGACGGGGACAAGAAGCACCCGTCTGGGATTCGAACGTCGACTGGCGCTAAACAGCCTTGATTCAGTGGGATCGGTTCATCTACGATACATCGCAAGGCATAGATCACCGCGGCAACGGTAACCGCCGGTGGAGCGTTCCAGTTTCCCACAACTTCTGGAGCAGTTCCCGCGAAATCAAAAATGGCCGAGCCGTCTTTGGCGTTCAGCGTCAGTGAAAGTTTAATTTCAGAACCGTCGTCCATGAAATCAGACGCCTCAACCGTCACCGTCTCGCTTCGAGTATCGTTTCTTTTCGCAAGAATCTTACTCGCAAACGCTTTTAATGTTTCACGGACGGCTAGTTCGGCGTTCATTTGCACGAAACGCATGTACTCTCTCGTTTCCTTTGTCCCAGAATCCCGCATTAACTCGCGAATCAATTGAATCCCTCGCGCGTTGGCTGCAACTTGCGCGCGCAAATCGTTCAAATTGTCCTCAATCTTTCTCGATTTGCCTTCTTTCAATATCTTCACCAAACCTTCCTCGTCGTACACGCCTTTCTTTAATATCTTGAAAGATTCAATTGCCACGCCTTCTTCACTCAACTTTGTTGAAAAGGGCGGCATAGAACCCGGCGTAGCCCCGCCAACATCCGCGTGATGCCCTCGCGACGCGACGAGAAACTCCAACTTGTTTCCTTTGAAGAACACGGGGGTGACAACGGTAATGTCCGGTAAATGCGAACCACCCGAGCAAGGGTGGTTGGTGACAAGCACGTCGCCGTCTTGTAAATCGCCTTTCAAATGTTTCAGCTGCCAAGAAACAGTTGAGGACATTGCGCCCAAATGAACGGGCACGTGCGGCGCGTTGGCGACCAACCCTCCGCTCGGCGAGAAAATCGCACACGAAAAATCCAAACGCTCTTTGATGTTGGTAGATACCGCCGTGCGTTGTAAAGTGCGTCCCATTTGCTCTGCGATACCCATGAATCGATTGTTGTATAACGAAACGAGCACAGGATCGGCGATTTTTTTCGAGAACGCAACTTCGTCGAAGTCGTCGTCGTCCTCATCAACCCCTAATTCAAAAGAAGCTTTTTTGCTCGAAGAGGAAGATTTTGATGATGACATTCCATCGACGGTAATCTCGAGATCGCCCGCACTTGTGACCAACGCGACGCACTCGGGTTCGATGACGCACGTGGATGTGCCGTTCATAATTATAGCCGGTCCAACGATTTCATCTCGCGGGAATAGATCGAGCAATTCGTACACCGGCGTTTCGGTCCATCCGTTCTCGCCTTCAAAGTACGTCTTTGTTTGCGATTTCTCTCGCTGCTCTAAGCTTCTGGTGCTGCTATTCCTTTGCATTTCTTGACGTGTTTCTTCTCCTTCAGAAACTAATAAATTCACTTCGGATTTCGCAACGCCTCTCACGCGAACGTCATCGACGATTGCTTCGCGATTTTCCATCACGAATCCGTACTCCGCGCGAAAGCGGTCTCGAAATTCATCCATGAACGAACGCGAAGGGTTGGATTTTTTCGATGGCTCTTTAATCATCATCGGAGCGTCCGTGCCTTCAAAGCGCATGTTCAAATATAGTTCGGTTTCGATGACGTCTCTGGTAAACCCTTCTTCTTCGACTAATTCTCGCGTGACGACTTCGCGAAGCTCGTCGGCAGTCTTTTCGAATAACTTTTCGTTCTCTTTGGAATACGCCGCGAAGCACGCGGTTTGTTTTTCTCGAACGACATCGGCTAAACCCATACCAAAAGCGCTCAATATTCCTGAGTATTTGTGAACTTTGACGGATCGAATGCCTAACGCTTTCGCAACCGCGCATGCGTGTTGTGGACCAGCACCACCAAAGGCGGATAAAATATGCTTAGACGTTTCAAACCCCTTCGATTCGGTAATTTCTCGAATCGGGCGGCACATGGCCTCGTTCGCGACGCGAAGGAAACCTAATGCGACCTCTTCGGTCGATAAATCTATGTGACTGCTGCTGCTATTACTATTGCTATTTTCTATTTCGCGCTCGCGAAACCAAGCGTTGATTTCATCTCGCAACTGTTCAAATTTTGCCACCGACGCCGCTCGATCGAGCGGCTCATTCTCATCCGGACCGAAAATTTTTGGAAAGTATTCCGGTAGCACTCGTCCCAAAACGACATTCGCATCTGTGACTGCTAACTCGCCGCCTTTTCTATAACATGCCGGTCCAGGTTCACTACCAACACTTTCCGGACCAACTTGGAACCCTCCGGCGAAGAATTTCAGTTTACTCCCTCCGCCCGCGGCTACGGTGGAAATGTCAAGTTGCGGACACTGCACGACGACACCTGCGGTGACGGTTTCGGTAACGTGCTCGTACCCTTGTTTCGGATCGTATCGTGAAACGTCCGTGGACGTACCACCCATATCAAACCCAATTACGGATTCTATTTTTTCGTCATCTTCTTCGTTCGGATTACTACTACTACTACTTTCCTCCGTCGCCGTGCGAGCGTACCCGACAACTCCTCCCGCTGGTCCGCTCAGAATCGCTTTATACCCACAAAATCTATCCGCAGACGTCATGCCTCCGTCGCTTTGCATGAACAACACCGGAACATCTCGCATTAACCCGTCATCAAACCCTTCCACAAACGTCTTCACGTACTCTTTGATCTTTGGCGTCAAGTAGGCATCCACGGCAGCGGTGTGTCCTCTCGGCACCGCCCTCGCCATCGGCGTCAACGCGGACGACAACGAAATTTGCTCGAAACCAAGTTCCTCGGCTAATTCACCAATCATAATTTCGTGTTCTGGATACGCGTACGAGTGCATCAAAACTACCGCCACGGAGGTGAACCCATCCTTTTTTGCCTCCAAAAGCGATTGCCGTAAACTCTCCACGTTTAATTTTTCCACGATTTCAATCTCCTCGTTTGTTTTCACTCTAGCCATATCAACCACCTCGTTCCCTTTTCTATAATAGAATTCTCCATCTCCACTCATCGTCGAACATCGAACCGGTCTCACCCTTTCCTCCGCCTCGATGCCTCTCTCGGCTAAACTCGCCGGCCGCCTCGCGTCCAACTTGAAGATCTCCGGTCTCGATTGGTTCCCAACCGTGAGCAAATCTTTGAATCCTCGCGTGACGACGACGACAACTTTCGCTCCTTTCCTTTCCAGCAACGCGTTCGTCCCAACCGTCGTCCCCATCCGTACCGATTTAATCCTCGCGGTTGGCGTTTTCACCTCTCTCGGAATGCTTTCCTTCGTGATGATTTCCAACGCGCGTCGAATACCTTCCCGGGGTGCGGATTGATAATTCTTCGGGTCTTCCGATAAAAGTTTAATAGCCATCTTCTTCTTCGTTCCAGACTCTATGTATTCGCAGTAGACGTCCGTAAACGTCCCGCCTCGGTCGATGCAAAACGTCACGTCTCTCATTGTCATCGCGTTCTTGTTATCCGCTTCAAGTTGTGCTCCGTTTTGTGCGCACGAACACGGCTTCATCGATGATGCTCTCTTCGACGCATTTTGTCGCGTTTTGGTCGTTACATATCTGTGAAGATGGTGCTTCCATCTGAACGTCGTCGGAGCGCACGATTTGTGCGCCGCGGAGGACGTTTTCATCTCTCTCTCTTTCGTTTTGTTGCGGATGAAAGAATGAAGAGCGAGAGAGTTTGGAAAAGCAATTTAGGTGATTTTGAGTCGAATGTATCTTCTGCGCTTTACCGCGTCTGCATGTCTCTCTCTTTGGTATCTTTTATTACAAGATTTACGATGATGATAATGATGATGATGACTACGTTTCGTGTAGTACTCCATGCTCGTATCGCCAACCGCGTGGTAGAGGGCAGTTGTTGTCGAGGAGGTATTGTAAACACTCGGGGTGTTTGTTCTCGTGAGCGTCTCGTACGGCGCGATAGTCCCAAGGCGCTTTGGCGGTTTCGTGTAAGTACTTCAAACAGTCCAAGTGGCCTTCTCTGGCCGCCAACTCACACGCATCTACGTTATATTTATCATACTTACGCTCAAAAAGATATTCGAGTATGTGGAGATGACCATTTTCAGCCGCCCATTCGGCAGTTACCGAATCCCAAGGCGCTTTGACTTCTTCGCGTAAGTATTTGAGGCACTCGAGTTGACCGTTTTTGGCAGCATTTGCACACGTCCACTCATTGATAGGACACTCATTTGCAACGCAATACTTTATCATTTCCAGATTACCATGCCATGCGGCCGCCTTAATCGTCCTTCTATCCCACTCACACTTTTTCTCCTCTCGCACCCACTTGAGCAACTCGAGTTTATTCGTTCGAGCAACTTGCCAGCAGAAATATGGTTCGTCCCAGCTCCTCCGCCACAACGATTTATGCTCCCACGCTACTTCCAAAGTCGATATCGACGACATCTCTTCAATCCAAAACTCCTCTTTCAACTCCCCCTTGCGAGACGATCTCTTAATCAACTTTCTCGTCTCCGTATTCACTCCATACAAGAATTTGAGATCCGTTTGATTCAATCTCGGAAGAATATGTGTGAAACAAATATCGTCGCACTTCACGATCACATCCCACAAAGAATCTCTCTCCCCCAACCGTCTTTTCTGCGCTCGCGTCGAAATCGCTTTCGACGACATCGCAACAAAAAACGCGTCGTCTTCGTCGTCGTGTCTCTCTCGACGGGCTTTAACAAAACGAACGATGAAAAAAAATGACACAAAAACGCGTTGACTGCCTAAATTAGATACACAAAAAAATACGCGGAGAAAGAGTCAAACGACGAGAGGTTTTTATTAAAGAGAGAGCAAGAGTACGAGACGCGCATGACGACGATTCAGACGACGGCTGTTACCGTCAACGATAGAATAGATGTGGACGGCGGCTGTTCGAGTGGCCCTTATGCGCGAAAGAATGATAATGGCAACATCGTCGGGAAACGGGCGCTTAGTGCTTTTTCGAGATCCTCCTCCTCCTGTTCTGCGCACCACCATCATCCGCGCGAGGAATCCGCGCGAGACATCGTCCGGCGCAAACGCGAAACGTTTTTAGCGCAAATGGCCGTCGATGTGAGGAAAGAAGAAATCGATAAGCTCGAGAAACGCGCCGCGCAAAGAGAAGAGGCGTTGCGGAACGCGGAGAGGATGCTCGAGGAGGATAAAAAACGTTTCGATTTATTTTTGAAAGAAAACGACGAGCGGGTGCGAGAGGCGACGAAAAGAGCGGAGAAAGAGGCGAAGAAGAAGAGGGAGAAGGCGAACGAGGTGAAGCGGTTGAACGGTGAAATCGCGACTGCGCGATTGGATTTAGGGAGGAGAGAGGATAAGTTGGAGGAGTGCGAAGAGTATTTGAGATTTTTGGACGGGTTGACGCCGAAAGAGTGGTTGGCGGAGTTTAGGGAGGTTGCGGACGACGGTGAGATTGGGTTGGAAAGTGAAGATGGAGCGGCAGAGGAAAAGAATGAAGGAGGAGGAGATGAAGACGAACTAGAAAAGAATAAACCGGTGCCGATGTATTTTACGCATCCGAAACAGCTTTTGGATGTGTTTGCAAAATTGGAGGAGGAAAATTTAACGCTCATAAGCGAGGCGCAGGATATCGAAGATCAACTCGAACGAGATACGGAGAAAAGAGCAAAGGAGCTGAGTCAGATGGAAATTGAGAGTCGAGGAAACCAAATGGAGATTACCAGGCTGCGAGAAGCGATTGTGGAGGAGATGCAGAAGAAAAAAGCGTATGGTCTGGAATCTTCTTCTGCTTCTTCTGCTTCTGCTTCGACGTCCTTGTCCTCACCTTCGCCCGAACAAGAGTTGGCAAAACTGACCGAGAAAGTGAGAGAGGTGTACGAAAGCGTGGTTATTACAGAGACAAAAGCTTCTTCTATCGAAGCGGTCGATATGTTGAGGGAAATTGAAGAGACGCTCGAGCGATACTTTGTCGAGATTGAAAAAATGCCCAAAGACGTCGTCGCCGAGCGCGAACGCAAGATAGAAAAAGAACGACGACACAGAAATCGAGAGTTGAAGATGCAGCAACAAAAAGCCGAGCAAGAGTTGCGATTGAAGAAAACTTTAGAGAGAGCTGCCTCGCCTGCTAGAAAAAAGCCAAACGGGAAACCCGTCATGTTCCGCTCGCGTTTACGAGAGGAGAAAAAAGAAATGCAACAAAATAGTAATCATATTCCGAAAGAGCGCGAAGCGGAGATAGAATTGAAAGCGTTTCTGAATCGTGAGTTTTGAATAACACTCGTTTACATTTACACGCGTGCATTACGTTACATATACTATGCATATACTATCTACTCTAAAACGGCAAGCTCGGAAGTTTATCGCTCATGTCGTACAACGACACGCAAATTTCTAAGGCGATCAAAACTATAATCGTCCACTCCAAGAAGTCGCTCTTTCTATTCTGCAAAATCTCCAAATAGAACTTCACTTGCGTTTGAATCAAGTTCAACTTGTAATCCAAATCCTGGAACCGATCTTCCAATTCGAAATCTTGTCTCAATCCTTCCCAAACGATGTTATACTGCGCGTATTGCCACGCCGTGTCCGATCTTCCCAACAAACCTAACCTGGTGATCAATTCCGTCAACGTGTTGTTATTTTCCGCGACTAACGAAAACAATCGTTTCTTGGAAATGTTCAAATCTCCGGTCAATTCGGTACTCTTATTCAGTTTCGAGAAGATCTCAACCATCGCGTCAACTTTGTGTTCGTAGTGCTCCAACGCCACCGTTTGCGCCAACACCGCGCTAATGACACTAATGTTGTTCACGTCTAACCGCTTCAGAACAATGTGATCGGATTCTAATTTTGCCCACTCGTCTAACCGTGGCGATACCTTCACTAAATAATCTTCTTTCATCGGGTAAGCCAACGGCGATTCGACAAAGTTTCTCGTCAATTCCAAACACTCCTCGCGTTCCTGCGCGCCGACGTTATAAAAAACCACCGAACCGAATTTGAAAACAACCATGTATCGCATCAAATCCGTGCTCGGAATACCGACTCCTCTTTGGGACGGGGATGTTGTCGTTGTTGTAGCTGCTGCTGTCGCTGTCGTCGTCTCCTCTGCGCTCGTGGACGTTTCCATATCTTTCTGTTCCAAAATATGCTCACCATTCTCTCCCTTAAGAACGCCTTTCTTCCTCTTATTCAACACCTCCTCCGCCGCTTCCCTTAAACTCGCCAACGTGTTCAGCTTTCTCTCGTCGTTAACATTACTACTACTACTACTACTACTACTACTACTACTACTACCACTGTTCACTAAATGACTAACGCTGCTGTTACCGCCAACACCGCCCGACGCTAACTCCACCGACCGTCTCGCGGCTAACCGAATCACCACGCACTCTCTGGTAAACTCCTTCGGGTACGTCGGCAACTCCCTCGCCAAGCGCCGAAAGTCCACCGTCGATCCTAAATAATACGCTCGAACCGGTAACGAGTAATCGAATCGACTCAAAGGACTATTACCGCTATTACTCGCGGCGGCGGCGGTATTCCTATATTCTTCTCTGGCGGCGGGGTTATTCAAAACGTTCCCATTCTCATCGTATCGCACGTCCTCCTCCCCAATATCTTCTAATTCCCTCTCTCGTTCCACCTCGGCCACGGCGGCGTTCCACGCCGCGTCTTCGATGGAATCAAACACCCCCGGAATCGTCGGTGGATTTAAGTCCAATTTTTTCGTCTGTCTTCTCGTCATCGAATTCGTCGTCGCATTATTCGAAGCAGAAGAGGAAGAAGAAGAAGAACTCGCATTCGTCGTCGTCCCAACGACCGCGCCGGTTTTCAGCGTCTTCTTCTTCCTCGCGACGACCGAGGACGCGTCGGCGGCGGCGGCAAAACTCCTCCCCAAACCAAACAAAGGCATCTGGTGGTCACGCAAGTCTCCCCTTTTTTTGACGTCGTTGCACATTCTTTCATCTGCGCACGACAAAGCGTACACAGTAGTATTGCTCCTCGGAGCGAAAGAAGACGAAGAAGAAGAACTGAATAATGCGTTGGTGTTCCTTCTTCTCAGCAACCGAAGCGCGATCCTCGAAACCGCGCCTCTTAAATGTCTTCCAGACAAAGACATTGTTTAACGTGATTGTGTTTTATATCTTCTTTTTTGTGTGGAAAACACTCCTTTTTCTCGCATTTTTTTTTGGAGGAAATTCAACACAAAAAAGAAAGGGCGGCTTGTTGGACGAGAGATCGAAATTAAGAATTAAGAGAGAGAGAGAGAAAAGCAACGCATACACAAACACGCACGAGCACGAACGAGAGTACGTAATTCCACCACAAAAGTGAGGAAGAGAAAGGATGCACCTGTACAACGTGACGTTACAACGCCCAGGCGCGTGCCAAACGGCGATTAACGGCAATTTTTCCGCGCCGAAAGTGCAAGAAATCATCGCGAGTAAAGGGACGGCGATTGAATTACTGCGACCGGACCAACACGGGAAACTGAAATCGATCGCGTTTCGGGAGTGTTTCGGGATTATTCGATCGATGGCCGCGTTTCGCTTAGCCGGTGCGAACAAAGATCACGTGGTTATCGGGTCGGATTCGGGGAGGATAGTGGTTTTGAGATTTGATGCGGAGAAGAATCAGTTCGAGCAAGTGCATAAAGAAACGTTCGGGAAGTCGGGCGTGCGGCGAGTGGTACCGGGGCAGTTTTGCTGCGTGGATCCGAAAGGAAGAGCGGTCATGTTAGCCGCGTTAGAGAAGCAAAAAGTGGTGTACGTTTTGAACAGGGATTCTCAGGCGAATTTAACCATCAGTAGTCCTTTAGAGGCGAATAAAGGGAAGACGATTGCCTTCGACGTGTGCGCTTTGGACAACGGGTTGGAGAATCCCGGGTTTATGGCGATTGAGTTGTTTTACGGAGAAGCGGACGTGGACGATACGGGAGAAGCCGCCGCGGAAGCGCAGAAGATGCTGACGTATTACGAGCTCGATTTAGGATTGAATCACGTGGCGAGGAAGTGGTCGGAACCGGTTGATAACGGAGCGAATAAGTTGATACCGGTGCCGGGAGGAAGCGACGGACCGGGCGGAGTGATTGTCTGTTGCGAAAACTTCTTGGTGTACAGAGCGGAGAAACACGAGGAAATTCGGTGCGTCATTCCGAGACGAACGAGTTTGGATGCGGAAAGAGGCGTTTTGATCGCCTCGTTCGCGTCGCACCGAAGTAAAAACGGGTTTTTCTTCATCGCGCAGAGCGAATACGGCGACTGTTATAAAGTAACCTTAGATTGGACGAATAGAAAAGTTTCAGAATTGAAGATGAAGTATTTCGATACGGTGCCGGTGTGCAGCGCGTTGTGCGTGTTGAAGACTGGATTTTTATTTTGCGGGTCTGAGTTTGGCGCGCACGCGTTGTTTCAGTTCATCGCGCTCGGCGACGACGAAGAGTCTGCGGAATCTTCCTCGAAAACTTTAAAGAAAATTGACAACGCAACGAAGAAGAAAGGAAGAGGCAAGAACGACGACGAGGACGACGAAGAAGAAGACAACTTTCAACCGGTGTTTTTCAACCCGAGAAAACTGAAAAACCTCGCCTTGATTGATGAAATCGAATCGCTTTCGCCAACCATCGCGTTAGCGTCGAACATCTCGAGAAAGGAAGAAACGCCTCGTTTATTAGCTCTGTGCGGCCAAGGTCCGCGCTCGACGTTTCGCGTGTTGCGTCAAGGCGTACCGCTTTCAGAAATGGCGCGTTCGCCGCTCCCCGGGAATCCAAACGGCGTTTTCACCATTCGTAAATCGAAAAGCGATACCACGGACGCGTACATCGTCGTCTCGTTTACGAACGCGACTTTGGTATTATCCATCGGCGATACCGTCGAGGAGGTCACTGATACTGGTATTCTCGCCACGTCGTCGACGTTAGCTGTTTCCGCGTTAGGAGATGACGACGACGGGTCTTTGATTCAGATCCACCCGAGCGGCGTGCGACACGTTCGCGGAAACAACAAAGGCGTCAACGAATGGCGAGCGCCGGGCAGGAAGAAAATCACCGCGTGCGCGTGTAACCGAGGTCAAGCGATCGTTGCCTTAACCGGTGGCGAACTCGTGTATTTCGAATTAGACGAAGCTGGACAACTTTTGGAGATTGAAAAGATTGAAACGAGCTCGGAGGTTGTCAGCGTGGACATCCCGCCGATTCCGGATGGATCTTTGCGAGCCAAGTTTGCCGCCGTTGCTGGTTACGATTCTACCGTTCGAGTGTTATCATTGAATCCAGGAGAAGCGTTGCGAACGGTCGGCGTCCAAGCGACCCCGTCGCCGCCAGAATCTGTCTTGCTTTTAGAGGTGAACAATAAGACCACGAAGAACAAAAAAGCGGGCAGCAGCGCGCCGCCGTCCATGTTCTTGAACGTTGGCTTATCTAACGGCATTTTAGTCAGGTGTGAAGTCGATCGCGTTTCCGGCGCACTGTCTGACGCGCGCTCGCGCTTTGTTGGCCAAAGACCTCCGAAACTCAATCGCATCGAAATGAACGAAGAGTCTGGATTCGTAGCTTTATCCACGCGACCGTGGTTGGGCTTCAACGAAAACGGTCGATTTTCAATCGTCCCAGCATGTCACGAAACCATCGACCGCGCGTGTGGCTTCGCTTCGGAACAAGTTCCTGAAGGTATCGTTGCCGTCGTGGATGGAAGTTTACGGATTTTAGCGTGCGAAAATCTTGGAGAAGCTTTTTCGCAAAGCTCAGAAAAAGCGAGATACACGCCGCGCGCCATGTCGACGCATCCAGACGACCCCGACGTCGTCGCGATAATTGAAACCGATAGAGGCATAATTGGATTTGAGGATAGAACTGGCGAAGAGACGAGGAACGAATACATCGTCGAAGCGCCTCCGGCAAAGAAACCGAAGAAAAACGAAGAAGAGGACGAAGAAGAGGACGAAGAAGACGACGCGTATCAATTAGCACCCATCGAGCAGTTTGGCGCGCCGAAATCGACCGCGAACGACAATAACAACTGGTCATCGTGCGTTCACATTGTCGATGCGGCCAACGCGGAAACTTTGTGCGTGCAAGAGATTAAAAACAACGAACGTCTTGTTTCCGTCGCGCACGCCTATTTCGCCAAAGCGGACGAAGTGTTATTAGTCGTCGGTTCCGCGAAGAATTTTGTGCTCCAACCTCGCGATTGCGATGGCGGCATGATTCGATGTTACAGATACAAACGCGGCGGTGGAAAATCATCGAATGGCGAAACAACTGCGAACGGGAAATCTGGAGCGAACAAAGCCATCACCGGTTTAGAACTGGTGCACGAAACCCCTTGCGAAGGCGCGCCGTTTGCGTTGCGAAACTTTGAAGGCAAACTACTGGTCGGCGTCGACGACGTTTTACGCCTGTATGACTTCGGTAAGAAGAAATTATTGCGCAAAGCCGAGTGCGCGCAAAAGTTTCCGAGTTTCATCAACGATATTCGATGCTCCGGCGACCGCTTTTTCGTCACCGACGCCTGCGAATCCGCCTTCTTTGTCAAGTACGTTCGCGAAGACGACCAGGAATGTTCCATGCACATCTTCGCCGACGACATCGCGCCGCGGTACGTCACCTCCATGCTCCCCTTAGATCGCGACACGGTAGCCGTCTCGGATAAATTCGGGAACTTTGCTGCCTTGCGTCTCCCAAAAGACGTGTCAGACGAAATCGAATCGGACATTTCCGGCGGCAAACACGCGGCGTTGACGTCCTCGGCGGCCCTCGGCGCGCTCAACGGCGCGAACAACAAGCTTCAAGCCTGTGCTCAATTCCACGTCGGCGACGTCATCTGTTCCTTGACAAAATGCGCGTTACAAACCGGTGGTTCCGAAGTCATTGTCTACGCCACTCTCGGCGGCGCGCTCGGCGCTTTCGTCCCGTTTGCGAGCAAAGACGAAGCCGATTTCTGCACCCACCTCGAAATGCACTTGCGCATAGAAGCGCCGCCAGTCTTAGGCAACGAACACGGCGCCTTCCGCTCCTCCTACTTCCCGGTCAAAGCGGTCGTCGACGGTGACTTGTGCGAACAATTCGGTCGACTCGGCGCTGACGCGCAGCGACGCATAAGCGAAGAGATGGACCGCACGCCGTCAGAAATCGTCAAAAGGTTAGAGCAAATTCGAGCCAGAGCGGGATGATAAAAATCGAATACGAATATATTTATACGAGTATTATAATAAAAATAGCAGCACTTCTAACTCCAAATCATTGAAAATGCGAAAAGATGTCATCATCGATCGAGTAACAATAGAAAGAAAGAAAGAAGTATTCAACGCGCGTACTACTCATCCCGCGTCATCCGACGCAACCAACCACGACGTGTAGTATTTGTTCTCGATTTTTCCTTTCCGAAAAGAAGATCCAAAAAATCCATCGAGGAAACGTCAGAGAGAAAAAAATCGATCATCTGCGCTGCTCGGTGTTGTTGTCGTCTCGAGCATCTCTTGTTGTTGTTTTAATCGTTTGAAAAGGATGGTGGCACATCGTCGCCATCATTTCCTCCTCGAGACGTTCTGTTTCTGCGCCATCATCGTCGCACTATTCCCGGAGAAAGCGTATGCCATCGCGGGGAAATGTTCCGCCTGTAAAGCAGTCTCCGCGGAACTCCAAGAAGCTTTGAACAAAGAAAACAAGCAAAGAAACCACATCGACATGCGAGGTCGCTTGGATTCTAAAGGCCAACGATACGGGAAGTTAATTCCGTACTCGGTCTCCGAACAGAGATACTTAGAGCTCGTGGAGGATTTTTGCGAGACGAGCAGAGTTCCGGATTATCAACTGAGCAAAGCGGACTTATCTCGAAACGAGACGGAGGACTCGTGGTATAAAGCGCCGAAAGGGACGGTTCGAGGCGCGCAAGCGAAAACGGAACAGAGAGAGATTCAGACGTACTGCGAACGAGTGATGGAGGAAGTGGAGGAAGAGTTGCAGACGTTGTTGTACGAGGAGAAGTTGAACGAGACGAACGTCGAACAGTACGTGTGTTACGAGTTGTCGCCGCAGTGCGTGTCGAAAGCCGAGTGGAAGAAGAAGAAGAAGGATAGAAAGGAAGGGATGGATAGGCACACGGGTAAATACGACACGGCGACGATGAAGGAGTTGTGAGATTCTTACGAATGTTATACAACCACTACTCTGTGCGAGAGGATTTATATATATATATTGATGAATATATATACGTATTTTAATAGCGTCGAACTAGCATCGATTAGTATGCGCGTGTCGAGCTTTCAAATCATATCATTTATGTTGAATGAAAAATTATTATGAGCTTTATACTTTAAGATTAATACGAGCTACTGCTGTAACTATCGGAGTCGGAGGAGGAGGAGGAGTGAGAGGAGGAACTACTCTTCTTCTTTCTCTTGTCTCGCTTCCTGCTCTTCTTTCTCTTCTTCTTCTCTTTCTTCTCCCGCTTCTTGCGTTTCTTCGAATCTTTCTTCTTGTCTTTTTTGGACGACGACGAGTCTTTCCTCTTCTTGCCTTTTTTGATTTCCGGGACGTACCCTTCTAATCCGTGACCAAACCTCGGTTTGGAATAGTCGTCCGCTTTCGGTTCGTGTTTTTGGTCGTCTTCGACGTCGACGACGAAATCGTATGCGTTTTTGCTCTGTTCTTTGACGTCGGCTTTTTCGTGTCCCCAGTGGACGATGCCGCCAGGTTGCACTTTTTCGCCAGCGTCTGCGCCGACGGGTTTCTTGTTGAATCGTCCGCCATCGCCTCCACCACCACCGTCGCGTCGTTCGCGAAGTTTCCTGTTTTCCGGATCTAGATCTTCGCCCGATTTCTGATCGACGAGTCGAATCGACCCGGAGAGTTTCATTCGATCGCGTTCGCTTTCCGGCGGTTTCATTTCGATTATTTTAACGAAGCACGATTCGCCAACCGACAAAACTCCTTCAATTCCCATAACTTTATCCTCGTCCGTATCTTCTCTAGAAAACCGTAAGTGTTCGCTAATCTCGGAAACGTGAATCAAAGCCGACGTTCGAGTATTTTCTAAATTTACAAATACGCCGTACGGTTTAATCGAAGATACTTTGCCTTCGTACACGCCGAATAAATCAGCCGTGAACGATGCCGTCGACGCGTTGTTGTTGTTATTTCTATATCCATCGTGGTTGTTATTCGTGTTGTTATTAGCGTTAAATCCATTTTCTCTGTTCTCTGGATCCTTGTCTTCCCCGCTCTCTTGATCGACATTTTTCATCGATAAACTCACTTTCCACCCTCTCGCGGGATCTTTCTCGCATTTTAAAACTTTCGCAAACACTTTCGCATCCACCGGGAAAAAGTACGACAAAGACTGCACTTTCGCCTCGTCCGTATCGTCTCTTTGGAACGTGATATCGTTCGAAACTTGACTCGCGTGGACTAAACCATCCGGTAAATGTCTCCTTCCTCTTCCTCCTCTTCCTCCTCCTCCTCCGTATACGTCCTCTTCATTCTCCTCCTCCGCTTCCTCCATCAAACGCACGAACAATCCGTACGGCTGAATCGAACGCACGATACCTTTCCGAATCTCGCCTCGCGCGAACGGAGGAGGAACATCGACATCGAGGTCTTCGCCCCCGTCTCGTCTCGCGAATTCTCTGTCGTCGTCGCGTCGATGACGATGATCATAATAACGATCATCATCATCACAACGACGACCACCTTCTTCCTCTCGCATTGGTCTTCTTTCGTACTCATCAAACTCGCGGCGAGAGCGGTCTCGGCGGCTGCTCTCGTAACGACCATCTCTCGTGTCATCACCATCATCATCCTCGCGCGACCGGCTTCGCGATGAATAACTCCTTCTCCTCCTCGCTCTTCGAGTAAAAGAATCTCCTCGTCGTCCTTTTCGTCGTCTCTCCTCTTCGTCGAATTCTTCTTCCGAAAGAGAGGAACTTCGATCTCTTCTTCTTCGTCTTCTTCTCGTCCGTCTTTCTTCGTCTCCGCTGTCGGAAAAATCATCATCGTCGGATCTTCTCTCTCGTCTGTTCCTCCTCCTCCTCCTCTCGCGAGAGAAAGACGAAGACGACGGCGAGGGAGATTTCGATCGTCGTCGTCTTCTGTCCTCTTCTTCGCTTCGAAAAGGAGAAGGAGACATGCGTGTTTATTCGTATAAGAGCGCTTAGAAGATTTGAGGGGAAATGGATTTCCCCAAACTCCTCAGAACTTTCTCTTCCGCACACGCGCGTCTATTATCTGCGCTTTCAACCGGTCAAAACCACCATCATAATCTCTCCTCCTGATAAGAATAAAGAGTACCATGACGTCTAAATTCTCCTCCTCGAACAACGCCGTTCGACGCATCTCTCAAGAGGTGAAAGAATTCCTCGAGAGCGAAAGGCAGATGGAAGATGGAACCGACGACGACCAACAACAGGAGAAGGACGGGTCGATGATGGTGGATAACAACGCGTTTGCCACGTGGGCGGAACCGCTGGAGGACGATATTTTTGAGTGGCACTTTGCGATATACGGCGCGGAAGGTACGCGAGAGAGGAGAGATGCTCTTCGTTGTCGTCTGTTTGTTCTTCGTGTTTGTGTGTTTGTGCTTCTTTCTCTCTCTGTTGTCTTTCGCTGTGTTGGCGGTTACGCGTCGAATACTCACATGCAATCTCTCTCTCTCTCTCTCTTCCCCCGCCCCATAATCAAATAACAGGCACTGCGTTTGAAGGCGGCATATACCACGGTCGCATTTTACTCCCGGTGGAGTACCCGTTCAAACCGCCAAACTTTATGCTCTTGACGCCAAACGGCAGATTCGAAACGTTGACGAAAATCTGTTTGTCGATTACGTCGTACCACGCGGAACATTGGCAACCGAGTTGGTCGGTGAGGACGGCGTTGACGGCGATTCGAGCGTTTATGGTGACACCGAGCGAAGGCGCGTTAGGTGGGATTGATTTTAGTGAAGAGCAAAGGAGAGAACTCGCGGAGAAGAGTCGAGCGAAGGAGGTTAATTTTACCTTTGGGAGCGAAAAGAGAAGAGAAGTCACGAGACTGGTACACGAGAAAATGTTAGGACGAATGGGAAAAGCGAAACAAGCGGCGAGGAAGATGGCGATGGAGAAAAGAGAAAGGGAAGAAA
>JACLAB010016242.1_pt1 | contig 27638 bp, 22 predicted proteins | sample 8027921 | NCBI WGS metagenome assembly JACLAB01 (sample SAMN15725117, study PRJNA655200) | protist metagenome | isolation source: fluorescence activated cell sorting (FACS) single amplified genomes of... | place: USA: West Boothbay Harbor, Gulf of Maine | collected 2000-07-19 | reverse complement strand
TGGAGTTGCTGGGCGGTGATTTCTGAGATTGTTTCATTTGTCGAAGCTCCTCGATATCCCGCCTCCCGAGCTGCGTTGATCATGTAGAACCAGCGCATTGCTTGGAGCGTGGATGGGTCGGCATCTGCGCCGGTTATCCTGTCAAACTCCTCTTTGAACAGGTTTGAGAACTCTTGGAATAGTACGCTCTCGGAAGCAGTCGCAGGTAATCCAGTGTTCTCTTCGTACAGTCCATCGAAATAGCTTCGAATGAACCGCGATTCCCATACATCAATCGTAGTATAACGCGGATCACCAGATAAGTTCAGGGTATATGCACCGATCTTCTTGTTGAAAATGAAGAATCGGGGTATTAACTCATCTTGCCCGGTTGCAGATTTAACTAGTGACTTGATGGCAGGCATGCCCGGAATGTTGCTGACATAGCCCATCTCGCGGTTGAACGCCTGTAATTCTTTGGGTGTAACACCTTCTTTCAAGAAATCGACAGCCTGTCGTACGCCACCTTTTTCTTTAATAAGCCGATCAAACACCTTCAAGGACCGTGCTTTTGTTGGTCCGGTAGTGCCTGAGATAGAGATGGGTGTTGAGTCGATGACAGCGTTACCTTTAGCACTGACACCCATAACTATCGAGTCTAAGTTCCCTTCTGTTTTAAACAGGTTCAGAACTCTAACAGCATCGCCAACATTGGATTTGAGCTGGGTGGCTGGAGAGGTCAGTCCATTAGCGACTTGGAAGAATAGAAGATCGTCATCGTTAACGTCCCCATAATATTCTTCTAGAGACTGACGAACGGCTGCCATGTCCTCACTATAGTAATTGTTGTACTTAGGATTCTCCCGAACCCAATCTTCGATATCCTTAACCGCACGCTTAGCAGCCGTCTTGGTCTTTTCAGGATCTACTGTGCCGCCAACTTCAGACAAAATCTTAGGCCAGAAGTTGCCAAAGAACTCCTCCTCAAGAGCTGTAGAGTATTCTGCATACTTAGTTTTTGCCCGCTCTACAGCATTTGAAATAGGGACTTGGCGTCTTATAGCCTGAGGATCTTCAGTTTGCTGCTGCGATTCTGCCTGCTCTGGGATTTTGTATGAGCGCGAACCGTCCGGGGCGAAGGTTTCCTCGAGCAGCCCATCGGCTAACAGCTCGTCGATTACCTCAACGGTTGGATTGAAACCCTTACGAATGTTCTTTTGGATTGGCGAGACGCCGGCAACCTCACCCTGTGAGGCTACGAAATCAATTACTTGTTGCCGTAGAAGTTGTCCAGCAGTGTCCCCGTCCTCAGGTTCGGTCTGTCCTCCCAGCTCCTGATCGGCTTGCCCCGTCTCAAGGCCATCTCCGCTAGCTGGTCCAGCTCCTCCATCGTCTTGAACTTCTGGGCTTCCCTCGATGGGAGGTGCCCGAACTTGTCCCGGTACTGCTGTAGCATCGGTGGAAGGACTGTCTGTTTGATCTTGCGCCTGTTCACTGGTGATATTCTCCGCAGTTAGTGTTGGGTTGTCTCGCAGTGACTTGATTAGATTGTACGCCTTTGGAGCGCTTTCTTTAAGCAGCTTAGGGTTAGCCGTAAGCATTGCCCCGAGTTGCGCGAAAACCTCTCGCTGCGTTGACCGAAGTATCGCCGGCCGGTCTTCAGGAGCTGCGTCATTGAGCATGCCCTCAAGAAAGTTAAATGGATAGCCGAAACGCTTACCGAGATCGGTTCCGTTTTCCCAGTTAACATAAATCTCATCAACAACATCCCCGAGATCCATGTCAGGCAAACCATCTCCATCAACATCTGCGAAATCCATAGCCAAGTCGGGGAGGGTGTCTGAGTAGCCCTGCTCACTGTCAGCTGAATGCCATACCTCATGGGCCATTGCGAATCGATTTACACGAGCCGCCTCTTCATCAGACAACCCTTGTGTAAGCTGCTGCGTGTTAATTCCTACTGAACCAGACTGGGGGAAGTATGCAGCGACTGCGTCGTCAGGAAGGTCTACATCACCCTCAATCGCATACGTACCGGTTACGGATTCTATGTGCTGCCGAGGAACACCTCGATCCAATAGATCCAAGTAAATGGACATCGTCTCTTCTAGCTCAGGAACTTCTAGCGGATCTCTAGGGTTCTCATAACGATCAGACAGAGGCTGTAAAACTATAGGCTCTTCAGACTCATTTTTATTGTTGATCATAGGGTCGCCACCACGGGCGCCAGTTATGGTCTTGAGCAGTCCAGAAAAAGAAATGGACTCTGGTGTGTAGGTGTCATCACCATTTACCTGAATCTTCTCCGAGCCTTCCTTCGCTTGCTGCTCTAACTCCGATTGTTTTTCCTTCAGTGACTGAGGTGTAGCAACGGTAAATATTGGCCCCTCAAACGCAACCACGCCGGGCTCTTTTTCAGCTTGAACCTTTCTGCGGCGTCGGCTAGCAATGCCCTGTCTTTCTAAGGCAGCCTTTGATCTCTGTTGCTGGATACCATCTAGCTTCTCTATAGATGCTTGGACGGCTGCTATTGGCGCAGTGTCATCCTCTATACCGTCATCAAGTAACTGCTGCTGTAGGGGGCCGGGTAGACTACCTAAGTAGATAGTCTGCTCTTCTGGCTCTAGGGGCATATCTCCTAGATTAATGGTCTCTTCTTGGGGGGTGTTATCTGCTTCCGCGGCTGCTTTTTTTGCAGCTCGCTTAGCCTCAACCATCTTGGCTAGGCGATCGTCAAAATCTTTTGGATCAAACTGAGGTCTAACAGCGTCCAGTGTTTCCGCTGTACCCCCAATAACAGAGCCGCCTAAAGCGCCAGCTACAAAAGAGTTTATGTATAGGGATTGAGCGTTCTCTCCGCCCATAATATCGAGAAACTCCTGCTTCTCAGATTCAGGCAGGCTCTCATTTGCCCAAGCCACTGCTGCGCGACCCATTACTTCTTGCAGGGCTTCTACACCACCCTCGATGCCAGCAGTCTTAGCTGTGCCTGTTAGTATTTTTCTGATGCTGCCACGATTGTCATTCATCTGCTCAGCGATCGCAGTTCTAAGACCTTCTGCCGAGCGATCAGGGAAAAGCCTTTTAAAGGCTCTCATTGGCACACCAAAGTTATCAAGGGCGCCTTGAGCGATACCTACTGTTAATGCCGCAACGGGGTCTAAGAGTCCCGTCTCAGCTTCTATCTCTGTAAAGTTTTCACCTGAGTTTAGGGCAGCACTATAAGCACCAGCTCCGGCCAAGGCAGCTCGTCTAGGTATTTTTCCAAGAGCTTCTTGCTCATACTCTTTTCTAAGTTTTGACAGAGCAATCTTGTTTCCGGTCTCTACAGCACCGTCAGCAACAGACTGCTGGACGCGAGCGTCGATAGCGTCCTTGAAAGACTCTTTCGCAACCTTCTTGGCACCAGCTTTTGCAGCAAATCCGACGACACCCCCACCAAGAAGGTCAGGGACAAGAGTACCAAGAGTGTACTGCATGTAATCAAGAGCATCGCCAAAACCATCAATGTCCTCAACGCGGGTAGCATTACCGCCAAGACCTTCTGCCTCAGCCATCTTCTGATTGTAGTAGTCCAATCCGTCACGGACCCAGTCCTCATTTCCAAAAACAGATCCTGCAAGGGCTTTTACACCACCGCCCAAGCCTTGTGTTTGCTTAAAGCCAGCCTTGACGCCCGTTACAAAGTCGCCTGACTCGTTGGTCTCATCTTCGAGGTCTGCTATTTCTTGCTGTGCGGAAGCGCGCTCCTCAGTTTTCTGCTGGCGCGCATTTGCACGACCTAATCGATCTTGTTCACGAATGAAAAGGTCAATCGAATCGTCGTCTTCATAGGATACTAATGGCATCCGACACTCCTATGAGTTGGATTTAAATGACTATTTGCTTGGCTTTGAATTCTATTAGCCTTGCCTTGTTTTCATCCGTGATACTGCCATCTGGCTCAAAGAACTCATTCAGAATTACAAGTTGCTGAGAGGACAGATCGTCAAGAGAAACCTCTAAAAACTCCTCGATTCCCTGAGTAACCTCTCCGCCGGTCACATTTCTTCCGCGGCTATTTACCCTTGCTTGTCTTTGACCCGTGCCAATGGGCTGAATTTGTGTTCGCAAGCCGTTTCTAACTCTCGATACAAACGCATCTGATCGCTCAATTTCGCTCTTAACAGATCGCCCGAATAACAGCCGCTCTCTCACTCTTTCACGCACACCCAACACATTGTTCGCTAAGTCTTGAGCATCTTCCCCGACCTGAACAATCCCGCCAAACTTAGGACCGTAAGTAGAAGTCATGAATTCATCTGTCCCCGAGCCTACAGTCTCTAAAGATTTAAGCTCGGTAATAATGGTCTCCGTCATCTTTTCTACTTGATCGTTAAATTCAGTCGATCCTCCGTGATCTCTTTCAATCAAACGCCCTTCAACCAACTCTTTGAATCTGGGGTTATTTCGCAGATCCGACATCATGGTTGATCGGGCGGCGTACGCTTGTCCTGCATCGCCTAAACTTACAGAGAATGGTGTGCCGCCACTGCCAGACCTATTGTTAGTCAGGTCAGGGTAGTAATAACCGATTTTTCCATCTTTAGTGCGGTACTTAACAGCAACCTTGGCTTTTAGTTGGCCCGGTGTTGCTGCGACATCTCCTTGACCGGGTGTCCCAGAAGCAACGGAGACGTCATGAACGTGAACATCAAGAATAGTTCCGCCGGCTGCACTCGCAGGCGCCTGAGGAAATCCTTCTGCCGTAATGTTGCTTCCAACAAACTTAGCATTGTTAACTGAAAGCCCTTCTGTGATGGCCGCTTTTACGTTGGCAGTTATGTCGCCCGGCGCAATCTCTTCTCCGCTTGCGATTTTAGCCATGATCGCGCCGATTTCTTGGTCATACTGTTTCATGTCAGGTCGCAACGCCTTACTGGGATCGTAAAATTGAGATCCAGAAAGACCGCTAATAATCTCATCTACACGCGCTTTATTTTGCGGAAGGTTGCGTTCTTCGGGCGACATTTCTGATAACCCTAGCAATTCATTGGCAAGCAAGGCGTCAGCCTGTATTTTTCTTTCACGCTCTGCTTCATTGCGTTCAGCTTCAGCAGCAGCTGCGGCGGCTTCAGCCGTAACACTGGCTGTATTTGCTTTCACTCCAGCTGTGACTGCGTTTGTTTCTATAACGCCAAGCTCTTTGTTTCTTATTTCATTGGCTCGAGTAGCGGCTAGTTCGGCAGCTTCTTCTGACACGGTGTTTGCGCGCTTAGTTTCTGCTAGCTTGTCTCTCTCAAGACCTTGCTGGCCAATACGGTACTCCGCCATGTCTTTTCGTTCTTGTTCTTGAATGTCCCGCAAGCGACTCTTATCAAAAGCATCTGACATGAGACCGAAGCCCCCTTGGAAGCCTTCGGCAAATCCTGAGTAATTAGTAGCCATGCTTCCCCCTAGTCAAATAACTTATTAATCAAGTAAGCGGCACCTAAACCGATCGCCAGCGGTGCTGCTATAGCTGATAGTCCTGCCAGCATTGCTGATCCGCCTGCCGCAGCTCCACCTGCCGCTGCACCTCCTGCGGCTGCACCACCTGCTGCTGCTCCACCTGCCGCTGCACCTCCTGCGGCTGCACCACCTGCTGCTGCTCCACCTGCCGCTGCACCTCCTGCGGCTGCACCACCTGCTGCTGCTCCGCCTGCCGCGGCGCCACTTGCTGCTGCACCAGCTCCGGCAGCTCCTGCAGTACCAGCTGCTGATGTTGTCCCCGCGGCTTGTGTAAGCAAAACCTCTCCACCTTTCTGGGCAGCTATCTCTTTTGCGCCACCCGCAACCAAGCCTTCTGCGGTGAGAGTTGTTCCTGTCGTGCCAACTGGAGAAGCTAAAGCCCCCGAGCTAACAGGGTTTATTGCGGCCTCAAAAGCCGTAGGTAGGGCCGGAGACTGATTTACAAAAAGCTTTCCACCGCGGAGAACTGCGCCATCAGCCCCTATAGCATTTGCTGCATTTGCTGCTTTAGTGGCCTTGTAGGCTTCAATAGCTTTTGGCACTCCAACTTGCGCACCAATGCCGCCAAAGGTTCCGTACATCTGCATCTCTTGAGCCTGCCGAGCCGCATCTAACTGCATGCGCTGCTGGTTTTCTTGAGCCTCAAGCTTTGCAACTGCCGACATGCCTTCTTGAGCGCGGCGACGCAGACCGTATCCAGTTCCAATAATGCTCATTTATCTACCCACCTGCTGCGCTTTAGATGTAATTCCGCCCATTCCGCCTAAGAGTGCCAGTCGTCTGTCTGCATCACGCATTCGCGTTGCATTAAGACCGCCAACTAAAGCGGATGTCATCGTGTTGTTGTCTAGCTGCTGTGCGTCCACTCCGTAACGAGCTGCATCTCTATTCATCGTCCCCTGAACATTCGCAGAGGAGGTTGCTACTGCGTCTCGCGTGCGCTGTAAATCGCCTTCCAGCGACTTGGTACCGGTAGCGGTAATTTCACTTGCGAGAAAATTCTCTACCGGGGCAAACCGGGTCATGTAGTCTTGGGTTTGGGCGCGAATCAGGTCGGCAAATAACTGGTCACCCGGATTGTCCTTCGGGTCCATCCCTGAGTACCGGTATGGGTTTATGTTTGAGTAGGCATTACCCATGCCGCCGGCATAAGTGGGAACACCGCGATAGGTGCTTTCAGGGTTGGGAAAAAAGAAGTCTTGAACCTGCTGAAATCCTACATTTCCAGACTGCTGTAATCTATCAAGATAATCCCTAAACATTTCTCATGCCCCCATAATTCTTCAGACCGAAAGCAGTTCCAGCGCCGGCACCAGCAACAGTTCCGGCGACATTACGCAGGCTGCTTGAGGCGCCAAAATCTTGAGTGGCCTGACTATTAACCCGATCCAGTTGATTCTGAGCAAGCTGCATCTGACCTTGCATGCTGTCTGTGGCAAGTCCTTGGCCCATCTTTACGATATTCGCCAGTCCTTGATAAGCCTGATCAGTGTTGGTTAAACCAGCATCACTCATAGCCTGACCAGTACCTCGAGCTTGGGCAGTTCTTAATGCCGCTGACTCTTCTTGAAATGCCCCCATCGAAGGATCTAAACCGCGATTCATTACGGCAGCGTTTTGCATATCAGCTATGCCTTCCTCGTAAACCCCAGACGCTTGCGTGCCAGCCTGACCCATTCTGTTTTCATAAGCGGGCTGACTAAACTGATTTAAAGTGCTCTGTATGAGGGAGTTTTCAAGAGGAACAAACGTCTGCTGATAACGCTGAAGAGAAATTGCTGCCTGCTCTGCAAGCGCCTGCTTGCTTTCCATCTCATCTACTTTTCCGCTTCCGCCGCCACTCATATCTCACCTATAATCGTTTATTAACTACACTGTATTTGCACTGGTAACCAAAGCCTTTTGCTAGGTTGACCAACCCCTCATGGGGAGTCCAAATCTCTATCGATTGATGCCCAGTGTTGCGGGCTAAGGTTTCAAGCTCTTCAGCGTAAACAGCTGCGCTTTCTGGAATAGGGTCGTATGCTATCCAGATCAGCAACTTGTTAGCTTTCCGAAATGGAATCGGAACGCTTTGAAGTACGCAAAACCCAGTAGTCGTCCGTGCGGGGTCTACCATAAGGTAGCTATCACCGTTTACACATGAAGCGTAAACGTCTTCTGGTCTCCAATCTGGGGCCACATCTTCGTGGATAGCCAGCAGACCAGTTTGAACAACATCCCAATGCTCTCGGATGTCAGCAAACTCTAACGCCATTTTATATCACCAATACATAAAAATCTAAAGAAATCAACTATTAAGGTATTCTAAATCTAATCTCCCGGCTTTGGATTGGCGTCCTTAACTGCCTTGATGAAGTTGTAAAAAGTGCCCGTGTTATCGAGAGCTCCCGAATGTATGTCATGCCACAACATATCGAGCTGATCTTCTAAGCCGCCATAACCAGACTGGCGAGACTGAAGCCACGTTAAATCTGAAGATCCTTCGACAACACCTATTACCGTTTCAATTTCTTGTGCATAGATAAAGCGACGGGACTGAGTTCTAGGATTTGTGATCTCTCCGCTATCGGAGTACGGGTACCAATTGTCACCTTCGCCTTTTAGGCCTTGTGGACCAAAAAGAATTTCTTCGTTTTCGTGATCCCACTTAACGTACATCTGCATTATCTTGCTCCCATAAGGAAACCGGAGACTTCGTAAATAAGGTCGCTTGCAGTAGAGTTATCATTGTCACCGGTGCCGGAAGACCCGTACCTAGTGACCTCCAGTTTCATGTTTACTGCCCCCAGCGTTTTGGCTGACAAAGAACCACTCACCGCAAACTGAGCGTAGAGGTTTGTGTTGGCTTTAAAGCGCGTTTCCCCAACCATCTGATATGCGCTGGATGAAGAAACGCTGACCGTGTCGCCAACAGCGAATGCTGACCCAGTGCCCATGTTGTACTGGACATTTGTTGTGTTAGAGCTGGACTGATAGTTCACCGACGTAACAGTATGAGATTTACCGCTAGCAGTAACGACATCCCCAGCTGAAACAAGGCTTAGCTTGTTTCCTGAGAATGAGGCTACATTTACATATGTCGTATAGACACTCGTAACCGACCCAAGCGAAGTAGAACCGCCTGCTGCATCTTGCATCCATAATTGGAATCGATAGGTTTTGTTTGCTGTCGAATCGTACCACCCTGTTATACTCGCGAAGGGTTTATGACCATTAGTTTGATGTGATGTCGCTGGTAGTTGTTGAGTAGTAACTACTACCGTGCCACCGCCAGAGGCAGTTGAGCCGCGAAATGAAATGCCTGACGTTGATCTGAAGGGCAGCAGAACAGCAACGTCGCCAATTAAATTGTCAGCATAAACCTCTGTGCCAGCCATGACGGTGGCGCGAATACTGCCCGCAGTAATCTTGTTAGCGTTTAGACTTCCAACCTGTAGTGTTCCGTTAACGGCGGTTAGGGTTGCTCCGTCAATATTCAGGCGTGAAGTTGAGATTTTTCCCGCGGTAATTTTATCGGCGTTAAGGTCTGATATCTTCGCGTTATCTATCGCTGCATCACCGATGAACGCATTTGTAATAGATCCATTCTTGATAAACGCGGTGTCCATGTAGACGCCGGCAGGGACTGTTTCACCGTTAATAGTTGTAGCGTTAGCTTGAACTGTAAAAGGAACGATTAGGTTGCTGGTGTTTCCGGGGCTGTTTGTTTGCTGACTGCTTGCGCTCGGATTTACGATCGCAAACCTATCTGCCCGAATAATAAATGCGGACGTTGGTGTTCCATCATTGACAGTGTTTGACAGGCCGAATCCAGAGATGTGGCCTGCGTTATCAAGCTTTACTGAGTACTGACTAGACAAGCCGCCATTCTCGTCACCGACTACGTTTTGAAGTGTCTGGATCGACGAGGATTGACCTCCAACTGTAGCTGAAACCGTGTCAATTGCAGAGGCGCTTGCAGTTCCATTTGGGAACACCTCAGTTTGAATGGTGCTCACAACATCAGCCGAAGCAAGCTTGACGTCGTCACCGTCAAATACTGCCGCTGATATTTGATCAATGCTAGACGCATTGCTTGTACCGTTAGGGAACACCTCGGCTGTGACCGTTCTTAGGCCTGCGGCCGACGCTAAATTCAGATCTCCTTCAGTGTCTCCATTAACAAACATTGAAGCGGCAATGTTAGAGACCTTGTCGGCTATTGCTCCGTCACCATTGACGGAGGTGTTTAGCGTTTCCAGTGCGCTAGCAGTCGCTAGCCGACTACCGTTCACATCAAACACCTCTGAAAACAAGGCGTCTATTCGGCTTGCAGAAGCACTATTTGGCCCAAATATTTCCGTTTCCAAAACAGCAACTGCCTCCGATGAAGCTAGTTTTATTTGATTGTTAGCATCAAAAACTGCTGTGTTAAGGTTTGTAATCGCGCTAGCGTTAGCGACGCCGCTTGGGAAAACCTCTGTCGTTACAAAATCAACCGCGTCACCAACAGCCTCTAGTCCCGTTTCATTGTCAAAGAGGGTTGAATTAAGCACGTCAATCCGCGACGACGTAGCGCTGGTAGGATTTACTCCGTCGCCCCAAACCTCATTAGTTAGTGCTGTTACTGCGGTAGAGCTTGCCAACTTAACCTGACTATTTGAATCAAATACCGCACTGTTAAGACTCGTTATGTCGGCCTGAACAGAGCCAACTACAGTGCTATTCGACTCTGGGTCATAAATGGCGGAGACCTGATTGGAGAGGGTTTGTAGAGCTGTCCCTTCAGCAAGCTTAAGCTCGTCTTCTTCATCAAACACGGCGGAGTTAAGGCTGGTAACAAGCCCCTGTATCGTTTCTATGTCTTCGCCCTGAGCCTCTACCGTGTTGCTTATTCCGGTTACAACACTCGTCTCAGCAAGTTTAACGTCGTTACCGTCAAAGACAGCAGAGTTAAGGTCGGTAACACTTGTCTGTATTGTTTTTACAAGACTTGGGTTTTCTGTTCCATCATAGATAGCCTCGACTTCGTTACTCAGCGCGGTAAGTGCAGAGGTCTCAGCTAGCTTTACATCGTTACCGTCAAAGACTGCCGAGTTAAGCCCGGTAACTCTTGTCTGTATTGTTTTTACAAGACTTGGGTTTTCTGTTCCATCATAGATAGCCTCAACATCGTTACTCAGCGAATTAAGAGCACATGTTTCAGCTAGCTTTACATCGTAACCGTCAAAGACAGCAGAATTAAGATCGGTAACACTTGTCTGTATTGTTTTTACAAGACTTGGATTTTCTGTTCCATCATAGATGGCCTCGACTTCCTGAGTCAGGGTTTCGAGTGCGCTTGCGTCAGCAAGCTTGACGTCGTCACCGTCAAATACCGCAGCATTAAGGCTCGTAAGCTGTCCTTGGGCGGTTGAGATATCGTCGCCATGGACGTCTATCGTATCTGACAGACCAGACACGGTTGCAGTTGTTGCTAGCCTAAGCTGACTTTCATCATCAAATACTTGCGCGTTAAGTTCTGTAACTTGTCCCTGAAGAGTTCCTATGGACTGACCCTGAGTTGCAACTGAGCTAGTTAGCGTGTCGGTAACACTCGTCTCAGCAAGCTTGACTTGGTCACCGTCAAAGACAGCAGAGTTAAGGTCTGTGACAGACGATTGCACTGTTGTTATTAAACTGGGCTCCCCATCCCCGTCATAGATCGCAGTAACATCATTAGTAAGAGCCGTGAGGGCTGCCGTCGTCGCAACTATAACTTCATCTTCGCTATTAAAAACAACTCCCTGTAGAGATGTGACGGCGGTTGAAAGACTGCTCACAGTATTGTTGACAGAGGTAACCGCCGTATTTGTTGCACCTAGTGCGGTAGCGGTTGCAAGTTTTAAGCTGTTGTCTTCGTTAAAAATAGTGGAATTTAAAGTGTTTATTGCGCTTTCGCTGTCAGCGATCCGGGGGTCTTCAATGCTAACCCACTCTTTATCTCCGTCACCGTCTCCATCAAAGTAAATGTGTAAAGTGTTGTTGTCCGACGTATCGTACCAGCGAGAATTGTCTGCAATCGTGCCTGTTGGTTCTGTTGCTGAAATGTAGACGTCTGCCGTATTTGCTGACAGATCTGATAGCGACGTTTGCAGATTGCTGGTCGCTGTATTTAGAGTGCCGAGCGTTGTATTAATAGTGCCTATAGATGTATTTAAGTTGGATACAGAAGTATCGATACCACCTATTCTTGTAATTAAATCATCCCCGCTATACGCCGCAATATAGCCAGTGTAGGTTTCCAGTGACTGAGTCAAAGCGTTGATGGAGTCAATCTGGGCTATTGGCGTGGCGAGACTTTGAGCAAGTTCGCTTGAAGTGATCTCGCCCTCAAGGAGATCCAATAAAACATCTATGTCTGGCTGCGTGGTACCGTTAACTCCTATCGAGCTATTAAACGGTCCGATATCATCCAGAATGTTTACAGCTCTCACCCAATAGTAAAAGCTTGCCCCTGTTCCAACCGGGTCAGAGAATATTCCAGTAAACCCTGAAACCCGCGCCAAAAGCGTTGCATCAGAAATGCTGTCGCTTGTGTGGCGGAATACCTCAACAAAGGCATGGCCCACGTAATTCTTTAAATCCCACGTCAATATGATGTTCTGAAAGGCACCGGACGCCACAAGGCTTGTCGGAGCAGGGGGCTGCTGTACCCCAGTATCATCACTGACGGGCGCAAAGCTTGATGGTGAGTCGACCACTGTAGAAAGCGATATGTTGCCGGCAAGCTTTAGAACATTTGTGTCTAACAAATCCTGAAAAGTAACCGCCCGCTCAAGAGGACGGCCTCGATGACCAAGCAAAACATCAAGACCTTCCTTTACGGTCTCGCCAAAACGCTTATCTTGTGCCCCCCAATTTGGAGGGACGGCCATCACGGCCTTCTTTTTAGCCATTTATTTCTCCAGCCGATTCGTACACGCAGACCTCGTTGATGGCATCAGACCCAGTCAGCTCTACCTCAAACTCTTTTGCTTTGTATCCTGAAGGAAGTCGGAATAACTCGTCACTTGTTACTACTTGAGTGTGCTGTAGCGTCCCGTCTGCATAGAGCTTAAAGGTAATCCCAGATCCATAGCTGTCTGCCTGTACCTTAGCGACACCGGGGTTTATAGGCCTGCTGTTATAGAACTTCTTGGACTTCCACGTATAGGCAAGAGCACTTCCAGCGGCAAACTTCTTAACAGCTCCACCCACTACTAGGTATAACTCATCTTCTTCTAGGTCGTTAAAGCCTGCGGTAGCATGGAAGTCTAGGTCGGTGAGGGAATTTTTTTCTCCCCGCGGATCAAAAATAAAGCCTTTCTGAGCGGAGCCCGTGTTGTAGAACCCGATGTAGTGGCCTTCCCACATAAAGCCAACGATAGAAGAGGGGACAAGCGCCTGCCATTGATCTCTTGTAAGCAGATCCTCAGTGACTAGTCTCAATCCGCTGTCTGTCGCCATTACCAGCCCGTCAGGACTGGCGTACATAACAGAAGAACCCATGTCCACAACTGATCGACCTGCAACGCATGATAGCGTCGAGTCTATTTCTGTAAGAGCCATAGTTGCAGGATCTAAGCCCGATGCCATGTAAGGCTTTTCTGCCGTTAAGATCAACAGGCCTGTCTGCATCGGAGCTAGTGCTACGATGTCAGACTTAACGCCCAGCTTATACTCATCCGGGAAAGCATGAGGCAAGTAAGCCTCACTGAAACAAACAGTGCGCCCTGAGAATCCTGCAAAAACGCCATTAGGCATAGAGGTAAGGCCGAGCAGAGGGCCGTCAGGATGGTCTGCTGAAATGTCGTCTGGCGGAGGATCAAAGTTTGATGAAGTGATTGCCTCGCCTAGTTGCGAGTCTGTCTTTGAGTCTGTGTAAGAGGCTCTCGCTAGGGTGACGTCAGCAACAAACCGCAATGTACCGCTAGCATCTGTCCGGTAAATACGCTTCTTGGTGAGATTGTGATTGCCAGTGATGTTTGTAGGGAAGGTTAAAACCACATTTTGGTCACTGTAAACGGCAATTACTTGGCTTGCCAAAGCGTCACAAGGCTGACCCTCTTCTCCGTACGCAGAAACGTACGTAAAAACGTATGCTCTAGACTGAGGTATTTCTTCGTCCGTTTTCGCAGTCGCAGTATCAGTTGCGACAGTTGTTATGTTATTTGGTTTTGGTATGCCCAAGCGATAGTAAGTGTTGTTCCCGACGATTGCGCTGGTTGTCATCCTTGGATAGCCAGTGCTCCCACCTAAACCAGATACGTAAATGCGCTCATGAGAATCTTCAGCAAGAGGAGAACGAACAATATCCAAAACGGAATTGTCACCAATCCATATAGAAGAGTTGAATTTAAATAACGTCTTAGTTGAACCAGTAATACCATAAGAACCAACAGGGGTGATTGTCGCAGACGCATTACCTTTCCAAGGCTCTAATCGGCCAGAGTCTAAACGTACATTAGTTGCTGTCTGCGCCATGTCTTCCGGTAGCAACCTAGCAAAAACCTTTGGTGCTTTACCGCCAAACGTCCTGAGTCTAAAACCTGTCATTTGCGCCTCCAGATACGGATTCCATAGATCGCAGCAAATACAGATAAAATTAGCCATTGGTACCAATCGGGCGTGGTCGATAGAGCTGCAAAACCGTCTACTACATAAGGCTGCATTTGTGGAATGAATGACATAACAAGAGGGATACTAAGAAGGAGAAGGACAAACTCGTCCTTCCATCCTGAGTTTTTGATTTGCTGAAGCTCCCACGCATTGTCCATCTGCTGACCCTGCTGGATCATTTCGATTTGCTTTGTGTGTCGTAGCTTTTCTAGCTCAATCTTTTGAACTGATTGCTCATGCTTTCGTTGGCCGCGGCTATCAATTGCCTCAACAACTTTTCCGCCTAGACTGCCCAGCACAGAACCGAGAATACTCATGGTCCTCTCCGTAGTTATGCTTTCCGTGCAGTTAATTTGTAGTGCCAATATATCACCGGCAAGGTTTGTTCACTAATTATGAGAACATAAACATCAACAGGCCAGATAGAACAGCCACGAAAATCATCAATATAGAGCTATGAATCATAGCCTCCTTCAGTTCTTGCTGCCGGTACACCGTGTCTTCCCGCTCTTGAACTATTTGTTTTCGTATCTCGCGATACTCTTGTAGCCCTTGCGCTCCGTAAACCATGTTAATCATGGATATCAGCTCACGTTGCTGACTCTCTAATTTTTTCTTAGCCGCAAAAGCTTGAATAGCCTCTTGCTGTACACTTCTTCTGAACACCACTCGCTTGAACGGGCTGATATTCTTAGCTTTCTTATCGGCATACAATACGTCTGAAGCATGCCCGTACCACACGCCTATCTGCATCATTGTGTCTTCAGCGGATTTCCCAACCTCGACCATAGCTTTTACGAGCGTGAAAGCCTTGGTTGCTCCTGCGATGGCTGTAACTGGATCAATCATTTTTTATAACCCTCGCATACGGCGGGCAAGTGTAAATTCCCGGAACATACCATCGGTAACGCTTATCTGAGTCGGTATACAGCTCCTTGTATTCGCAGACCGTATGGTAGACCACCGTTTTACCTATATATGCTGCTGCACCTCCTTGTAAGACAAGATATAAAGCAATCGTCATACACCAGTAAATTGCCTGTACGCACCTTCCTGTTCTATGGCAGACCAATAATCACTAGCTGTCTTGCCCTCGGCTTGATCTTCTACCGGAACACTATATGTAAACGCATCAGACTCAATTATGTGCTCGTCAAGATATTCAACAGGCTGAACCAGACTCGTAATCCCGTACTCATCAGTAGTTTCAATCGGATCGCCGACGGGTGTCGGTTCTTGGGAATAGCGGCTAGTGACTACCTCAACGGCTACCGTGATACCGTTGTCGTCAGAAACGGCTGTGAGTTCTGTATTAAAAATGCCTGTGATCATGGTTCATACCCGCCACCGCTGCCGTAGCCAGAAGTCGAAACAATAGCTGTCATTTGAGCGTCAAAATCTGCAACTTCTGCGGTTGTGTATCCTGTTTTTTGGAGCGACAGTTTCATTTGGCTAATGATTAAATATCTTGACTGAGTCCCAGAAATACTACTAGAACGGCTATTGCTAACGCTTGTTATAAATCCCGCAGACTGTCCGTTTGATAAAGTCCGAAAAGTATTATCGGACAATGAATATGTCGCACCCGAGAAAGTAGTATCCCCTTGTATAGAGCCTGTACCTCCTGTCCCTAATAAGGAGTAAGCCCAGTCAACCTTTACATCTACAGGAGAAGGAACTGAAAGAGTGCCTAAAGATACAAAAGAAGTAGTAATAGCGGTAAAAGTTCCGTCTTGAACACCTGAAGTATTTCCATCATATGCAATAACGGTATTGCCAGAGCCTTTCTTAGCTTCAAAATACAAAACATTGCTCTCTAATCTAAGTCTAAAGGCTACAACTCCAATACTGGTCGCAAAAGTAGTTCCAGTACCACTGCTAACTTGTCCAATTGAATTACTTGCTTGATCTGCTCTTTCAGTAGCATAGCTAAAGGAGTTAAATGTAGACACATTACTAGCACCGTAAAAGTCGTCGAGTGCAATCTCTCCAGACGCAATGCTAACCAGACCTCTTACGTCTGTATCATTTAAAGACACAGTAGAGCCTGACGTAGCGCCAAGCTCTTGGTGAATGTCATTTAGCGATATAGCGCCAAAGGTTTGGAGCGGCATTAGTCAGTCCAGACAGCGCCGCAGATGTCCTGCACAAGCTGATCCTCGCCAGTAATGTCTGTCGCCGTTGATGACTCAGTGCCATCGGCGTCAGTCGTAACTATGTATCGCTGAAGGTGCTTAACCTTATCAGTCGTCACTGGTAGCTCTGCATCCGACGAGTCATCAAAGGTGTGCTGATATACGACCATTAACGTAGGATTGCCCTCGTTGACAGACGATGCCGCCGAGCTATCTGAGGCGGGGTACGTCTCAATGCGCTGTACTGTGCGTGTGTTAGTTATTGCCATTTTCTAAGTCCTCTATGCGTTGATTTAAGTCTTTAACAGTCTCAACCAATAGCCCGATTATGGCTTGGTAGTCCACTGCCTTCATTGTTTCACTATCGCGAATGCTGGTTTCCTTAATGATGGACGGCATGACATTCTCGACCTCTTGGGCTATTACGCCGCCCGAATGCTCACCTGATTCTTTCCAATCAAACGTGTAGCCAGAGATTTGCTTTATCTTTTCAACGGGGTCGCTTATCTGCTGGATGTTTTCTTTCTGGTTGATATCCGAAATGCTGGTAGTTGAATAGGCAGTGATGTTGCCTTCGCACTCTAAATTACCGCCAGACGTAACGCGAACTCGATCAATGATATCAACGTAATCTGTGCCACCCTCAACGCAGTCAATCATCTCTACGCTGCCAGAAAAAAGGCGAATTCTATCGGCAGTAAGTTGAATGTACGTGTTCGTATCGCCCCTATGCCGAATAATGTCATCAACTTGTATTTCGTGGAAATGACTGACTGAGCTTGGCTGAACAAAATAAACTGTTGGATTTGCGGCATCATTGAAGCGTGTTGCTTGAACCGCGCCACTGCTAGTAATAGCTCCCGAGGAAATTGTGCCGCTTACGTCTAACGCGTGAGTGGCTCCGGGGGTCGTGGTGTCACTTATGCCATAACCAAGCCGCAAAGAGTGACTTACTGTTAGCTTTCCATCATTTGTGAGCGCCATAGCGCCTTGAGCATCGCTATGTAAATCTTGCCCCCACCAAAACCCGCGACCTGTAGAAGAGTTCATTTGGAACGTCAGTGCATAGTTGTTCGACAGACCTCCAAACGTCATGCCGCTTTTCATGCCATAGCCGTAAGTCGTTCCTGTCCACGGGCTTATTTTTACGCGAGATTGGCTGGTATTTGTATCAAGACCACCTGAAAAGGTTGATTTAGCACTACTAGTAATAGCCCCACTAGAGATAGTGCCTGCAAAAACCGCATCACCTACGCCGTTGATAGAAAATTCTTCTGCGGGGCTTCCGTTGGTGTCGGAGATTCCCCTAATAAAATTAAAGTTAGCTGATCTTCCTGTCTCCTCACCTATGGTTAAGCTAGACCCTGTATAATTACCTTGACCGCCAATAATAGAAACGCCATTAGCTTGTGAGTGGTGCGTGAACATATTACCTGCGGGGTAGTTTGTCCTTGAAGTTGAATCTGGATCAGATGCGCTGTAACTGTTGAACACACTAGCTCCAACGGTGGTTATCCCGCCACTAGAGATAGTGCCTGCAAATGTTGCTGCTCCCCCTGACGCAATGGTGAGGCGCGTTGTCAGATTGGCGCTAGTTCCATCTGATGATGTCAAGAATGCAAGATCGCCAGCGCCAGACCCTACATTGTTCAGCACCGCCCTGATTTCTGCTGGAACTGCCGTGTTATACTCGAAGCGCATTCCAGCCGAATGCCCAACGGTTGTTACGCCTGAATTTTTAACTACGAACGAGTCTGCGCCAACGCTTGCTGAATTTGCGTTTGCAGTGACGGCACCCGTGCTAGTAATCGCGCCCGAGGTGAGGGTGCCAGTTACGTCAATGCCTGTTCCCGACACTTTGAGCTTCTGCTGTCCATTAGCTAGAAACCCAACTTCGTGGTCTGCTGGGGAGTACATGCCAGTATTAAGGTCGCTGTTAAAACCATACGACGCTGTAGTTGTTGAGCCATCCCCTGCCGTAATGGTGCCAGCAAAGTAATTGCGGACGCCGTCTGCGATGTACACGCCATAGGCGGTAGTTGGTTGCGTGCCTGCGTAGTTTCCGTAAAACAAATACCCAGTGTTAACGGTGTACGAATCATTAGCGTCGTTTTCATCATATTCAGCGCGGAAGACATAGGCATTGCTGATTGTTACGTCGTGATCTGCGGCGGCATCGTTATCGAACTGTATTTCGGCCCAAACTCCAACAGCACTGGATATATTAGCCGTTTGTGCCGCGCCGATTTGAGTTAAATTGTGGCTAGCAATATATGACGCGCTGTTATAATCAGAGGTGCTCCCAGCATAGGCAACATTGTAAGCGCCTCGGGTACTAGCTACTTGACCTGTGCCACTGCTATTGTTTAAAGCATAGTTATAACTGCCCATGTGCATGGAGACTACGCCATTAGCATTGTGCGCGTTACTCTGACCGTAACTGCCCCCCATCTGAGTGATTTGGTTACCAGCACCGAAATCATCTACGCGAGCATTAGATTGAATCCCCCAAACAAGGTCAGAATCGCCGCTAGCCCTTACATCGTTAAATATTCCGTAAATTCTATGTTCATGATTCGTTAGACCACCACTTGCAGATGAGTCAATGTCTAGATGAAGCCCGATATGATTTCTATCTGTAGTACACTCATCAGCCCCTGATAAATTGTAATCGAGCTTCATGGCGCTGAAAGCGGCGTTAGCAGTGCTGTCTGTGGCGGTTATCTTAAAACCGTCAGTTTGAGAGTGGCTTGAGGTGATTGTGCCTGCTGTAATGTTGCGGCTAGAGTCAATGGCGGTTGTGCCGCCAATGCGCAGTGAGGCGTTTTTTACATCGACGTAGCCAGAGCCAATTTCTAAGCGCTCTGCTCCAACCGCCGTAAAGTGTATCGAGTCTGTAGCGCCACCGCCCGTTCGGAAGTTGATCTTGTCGTATGCGTAAAAGTCAATTTGACGCCCTTCAATTTGCGTGATGTTAGTTGATACGCCGTTAATCAGAGAGGTGCTGAGCAGTTGAATCTGGTTTTCGGAATTCCCGCCCAGAGTGATGCTAGGCACATTAGTAATATTGCGGCTAGAGTCGATGACATTAACATTTCCAACGTCATACCCAGCAGTTGAAGCGACCACGCCTGTTGCCGCATTCAGCCAGACCCTAGCGTCACCATCAGAAGCCACATAAAGACCCCATCCACTCTGACGGAAGCCACTCAAGAAGGTGGCGTCTCCTTGCTTGGCAAATCCAATGCCGTACATACTAGACAGCGCGGCATCAGTAGGGTTGTAATTGCTTCCGATTGTGTAGATCGGGTTTGATTTTGCGTTGTTAGCCCCTACGTTGTTAAAAGAGCCTTCTAAATGACCCGTGTTATGGGCGCTTCTTGTGAGGTTTCCGCCATTCAGGTAGATATCACCCGTGCTAGTAATCGCATCACTCGTAATGGATTTATAGAAAATTATGCTAGTAGGAGAGAATTTTGCAATATTTGAGTACGATCCTGCAGATTCAGAGCGAATATAAGTTATACCGCCATTAGATACGTCCGCATCTCCGGTGATGTAGTTGTTTCCATCGTAATAGCCAAGCCAAGTATGCGCGCCGCCATCAGCGTTGGTTACTTTTAGCCCGCTTTGATTACTTCCAGTTGTAGGACTTACTTGTAATGCAACGTTTGCACTTGCCGTCGCTGAGCCCAAAGTTGCGCTATCTGCTGTGATAGCGACGATGTTGGTTAGATTACGGCTTGAATCGATGACGTTTGTGGTTCCGATATCATATCCACCAGTAACTGAAACGACTCCATCTTCACTATTTAAAAATATTCGTGCGTCTCCATCTGACGCAACATACATACCCCAGCCGCCTACGCGATTTAATCCGCTTAAAAATGTACCGTATGAGCTGTGTCCAAACCCAATGCCGTACATATTCCCGAGAGTAGTGTCGTTCGGGTTGTAAGCATTGCCTATCGTGTAAATTGGACTAGTCTTATATGTAGTAGAGCCAATGTTGTTGTGACCGCCTTCTAAATGACCCGTGTTATGGGCACTTCTTGTGAGGTTTCCGCCATTCAGATAGATATCACCCGTGCTAGTAATAGCGCCCGATGAGATAGTGCCAGTTGTTCCAAGATTTCCCGCTGAACTAATTGTTAAGGTTCCGGCGGCAGTGTTGTTATAGAACTTAATGTCGCCGCTCGTGTTAGCGCCAATGTAGCCTTTCACAGATCCAGAGCGCTTTAACTCAATAATTGCGTCGTTATCTGTTCTATTGAACGAAGCTACTGCACCGGAAGCAGAAGCAGTAATAGCGCCAGAGGCGATAGTGCCGACAGATAAGTTATCGTTAGCTTCGTAGCGATTATTTAACTGGGTTTGGATGTTAGATGTAACACCGTCGAGATAATCGTATTCTGTAGCGGTCACACCAGAGTCGTATAGACTGACAAAGTAATCGACGTGGACCTTCTTAAAGTTGGTTGTATTCCATACGCCAACTAATCCAGACCCTAGCGTCTTGGTTGTGCTAGAGTTGTCGCCTAAGAAGAAAATGCCGAACGGATGTCCGCCATCAAAGTCGCCCTTGTTGGACATGATGCTTAAAGCATCATTCGCATCCACGATCATCTGGTAGGCGTATTGGAAATCAGAGTCAGCTACTTCACCGTTTTCTAAGCGCAGGGATTTAGCGTACACGTAGCCCGTTGATGATCCAGTGATGTTCCCGCTAGTGGTTATCGAAGTGACGTTCTGCAACGCACGGGCGCTGGTTAGAACTGTTGTGTCGCCCATTCTCAGCTCACCACTAACGATGTTCATACCGCCATTACTATTAAACTCAGCAACAGCCGCATTGTTGTAGTGGATTTGTACACCGCCAGTACCATCGTAAATAACGATACCGTTGCTCTGTTGTGCGTTGAGTATTGACCAGTCGCCGCCAGTCTCAGTGAAGGTTAAGTTGTCTGAGCCGCCTGTAAGGGTCAGCTCGTTAAATGAGCTTGTGCCTGTACTGCTAGTAATAGCGCCCGAGGAGATAGTGCCGATGTTAGTGAGGTTACGGTTGGTATCGACAATATTAGTTGAACCAATGTACAGGCTAGTAAACAATCCATCGCCAACATTGTTAATACGAGTTGTGCCGTTTATCTGGAGAGCGCCCGTCGCCAGATTTAAATTAGACCCGTTGAGGTGCATACGAAGCGCACCGTCTTGATACCACTTATAAGCAACGTCAGAATTGAACCACAACGTGCTATTTTCAATACCCATTGCGTACCAAGAAGTGGCACTAGTATCATAAAAACTGATACGCGTACCAGCGGTATGGTCTGCGGTGTTTGGTGCGGCTACGTTTGAATTTCCTCTATGCGCTTTGATAATACCGCTTGTAACAAAATCACCCGTGCTAGTAATAGCGCCGATGTTGGTCAGATTACGGCTGGCTTCGATGACAGTAGTGCCCGCCATCATCAAATTCCCTTCAAGGATGTTGAGGTTACCGTTGCCAGCTACATGTACTCTAGGTCCATACGAAGTGCCGTTATATCCGCCGAGCTTGACGCCAGAGTAGTCAGACAGGGCGAGGTAAGCGCTTTCGCGGAAAATGATCGGGGCACCCCAGCCGTTTGTAATGTTGTTGGTAAATTTAAGGCGTGTGGCTGTCTCAAGATCATCACTTGCTGAAATCTTCCCACTGCTAGTAATCGTCGGCGCTGTAAGGGTGCCCGTCATCGTATCCCCAGCGATGGAGACCGATTCGGTGTCGGCGGCTGTTTGTGCTTGCGAGGCTATATCATCAAGTGCCGCAGCAACTACGCGAAGTGCTACTACAGTTCCGGCCGAATGCGCCGCAGCAGTAGTGCCATCTTGGCCCCTAGTTGCGGTAAGTGTATTAGACGAAACGGCTGTTACTTTAACGATTTCTGAAGCTAATCCTTCGCCAATAGAGGCGTAGAAATAATCGCTCCCCCCAAGAGAAGGGAACGACGAAGCATCCGATACCGTTATTGAAGTAGCAGCATTTGTAGTAGCACTCGCGAGCGTGGTGCTGGCGAGGTTGGCAAACTTGACAGCCATATATAAACCTCTTTTAGATCAATGACTTAGGAGGCAGAAACCGTCCAAGTAATGGTTAAGCTGTCGCTTGTACCTTTTGAGATTGATCCAAATACGGTATGGCAAAGCATGGTCCCGCTACTGCTCGCGTTAAATATTCCAGCCTCCGTAATAACTGCGGCGGTCGACGGAACTCCAGCTGCAAAGCTGGCAACGTAGACTACGTCGTTACCATTTACGGTAGTACTGGTTAAGGAAGCGCGTGCGGATTCAGAGCCAAGTGCGGTGTCACTCGAAGAGGCAGCTGTATTGTCGGTTCCAATTGCCATGTGGCTCATTACACTGGCAGAGCTTCCGGCCATTCTTGATGCGACAAAGTTTTTACCTGTTGTAACAACTAAGTTTTCAACAGATTTTTTTTGCTTTACTACACCGTCCTGAGAGGTGACGACAATATCCAGCCGCCCCTTTAGTTTAAGATCGTCTTGGATCATTGTGAGTCTCCACTTTAGTCAGCATTCAGTAACACGAAACCCAAATCCCCTTTATTGAGAACTGAGCTGGCTACCAATCTTTGGGTAACTAATACGTCACCCATAGTTACACTGTCCGAAGTACCTTTCCGTGGAGACAGCACGGGTGTGTCCGATAGATTTAAAGTATCTTGTGCGAGCTTGGACACAGAAAAAGCTTGCACTTCATTTACAATTATATTCTCAGAAGCGCTCTTGGTAAATGCAAAAATCGCGTTATCTGTCAAGGGGTTAGTTGAGTCTTGTAACAGCTTTCCAACCGATCTGACGCTGGATTCTGACATCGAATAGGAGTCAGTGTTGTTTTTAGAAACACTAATGTTCGAATCTTCAGAAAGAGTAAAGGTATCAGATTTTACTGAGCCTACTGAAACAATCGACGAATCAGATAAAACAAAGGAATCATCAGAAAGCTTTCCAAACGCTAGAGCTTGCTGGTCTTGCAGTGAGTAAACATTTGATTTGTTGGCTCCCGCCTCTTTGTCAATCTGATTGAAATCATCAAGTGCAAAAAAGTCTTGAAGACCAAACCCAACGTCGAATGACTGCGTTTCTGCAAAAGCAATCTGGTCGTCTGGAGATCCCGAGACGTTAGTGAATCCATCGCCAAAGGAAAACTCGAAAGCAAACGGATCTCTTCTTGCTGTGAGTACTTCTGTAACACTAAGCACATCATTCTTACTAAGGCCTGCCGTAAACTGGAAAGCTTCATTCACGCTAACAGAATCACTTTCAACTTTTAACGTGGCAATCGTTTGCGAGTCTGACAATGTCGCTGTGTCAGTTTCTATCTTGCCGGTGCTAAAGAGTGCGCTTTCTGTCACTGAGTAAGAGTCGCTTAGCGCAGAAGAAACATTAAAAATCGGCGAGTCTAAAACAGTGACGATGTCGCTATGACTTCTGTTGAAGTCCATAACGTGGGTAAGACTGTCTGAGAAGATCGTTTCGTCTGAAGCATTCTTCTCAATGATCTTTACAACGGCGTCCGTTAACACTTCTAGGTCATTTAAAGAGCGACCTATATCGAAAGCCTGAGAGTCAGATAACGAAAACGCATCGCTGTAAGAAGGCTCGACTGATAACGAATGAACATCGCCAAAGGAGAACTGATCAGAAAAGAAGTAGATAGTTCTTTCTGGATTAACATGAACGTCGTGCAAGAAAAGACTGCGCCAGCTTGGTGCCGCATGTAGTCTTCTATAGCTGATTTCGGGGGCTAATGCTCGATAGCTGGTATCTAAGTATAGATTTCGCTCTGAGACAACTGCCGCAAAGGTACGTTTAGACGCTTGAACGTATATCTTTCGACTTGTAGCACTCGCGACCAGCCTTCGGAATTTAACCTCGGCATGGATCGCCATCTGTTTTTACCCGAATTGAGATCTAACTTTAAACTTAATTAGATCAACCACAGTTTGAGTTCTGCTCCCGGAGTCAGTGAATTCTATTTCACCCTCCAAGACGCCTGTTGTATCTAGAGTGTCGCTGTCAAAAACAAAAGTGACCTTGCCGGCGGTGGCGTCAGTAATAGTTCCAACAAGCGTGTCGATCAATGCTGTCTGACCCACCTTACGAAGACGCATTCTTACCGAGCCACCAGAAAGAGTAAGAGCCGCAAATGTTGATGGGTCGTCTGTGTCCAGAGTTAGACCCGCAGCAGCTTGGTTAGAGTCTTTTAATGTGAGTTCTATCTCGGGCAACTGGTCGCCCTGAACAAGATCGATAGTCGTTATGTAAGCCATTAGATAAACGCCCTCGCTTTACATGTGAGCGTGCCGCCTGAAAATCCGTACTTAACTTGGCGGGTAGTGCGACCAACTTCACGCTCGAAGAGGTTCTTGTTAACTGACGCCATGTTAGGATTTGTGAACGGGTGCCCAGCCATCATTTGCAGCCGGAACAACGCACCATGCACAAGAGCCTCTCGATACTCTTTACCGATAGTGTCGGGAATGCTGGTGCTGGTTGAGGTCGGCTTTACAGAATAAACGACTCGAATGGAGTCGCTGTCATTAGGTATGGGTGCCACAAAGAACTCTGCGTTGTCACGCTGTGAGTAATATGCAGGCTTGCCCCTTTCTGTTTCATCGCCAAGACGACGCAGCAGCTCGTTATAACTAATCGGCTGCAACGCCCTATGGTTATCAAAGATATCGATGATGTGATTAAGCTCGGTCCCGGTTGGGATAGTAACGGAATACTCGTTGACCCCGCCGATCACAATAACGAACTCGGGCTCCGGGATGTAAACGTCTGTCCTACGACAGAAGTCAATTGCTGCATCACGAACTGCACGCTCTATGATGAAGTCAGGGCACCCCTGAACTTCGGGTCGGATGTGAACATTGAGGTCTGAGTATTTCATTAAGCTCTCCCGGCGTTCCTATCAGGAGTATTTGGCACTGGCGTAGTTGCGCTGTCAGCTTGAGTCTTAATACCCAAAGCGTTAGCGAATGACGAGTAGTGCATCATGCTTCTTTCTGCGTTACCGGCGTACTCAGAATCCTTCTGATATGCACGATACAGTATGTAATCCAGTATGCAGTTTGCGTAAACATCATCTAGGCTGATCGTCGTAGTGTCAGTATCAAAGTTACTGACAGCAATGTCTGACGGTGCAGAGCTATACACGATTTCCATATCGTGACTGCCTGCTGCGCCTTTTGGATAAACATAGAAATGCTTAGGGTCAGCAGGATCGTAAATATAGTGCTCGATCTTGTTTGTCCCGGCAGCAGTTTCATGCCAGTTAGGTAGAGTTTCATCAAGAATCTTTCGATCGACTTGAGTAATAGCTCTGCCATTTACGTTTCTAACAATCTCGATCAAGCGTAATGCCGCGGCTGGAAGAGTCTGCTTGCTGCCGTCAACGCAAGAAAATGATTCGTTGACCATCTTCGCGTCTGGGCGGTGCAAAACAACTTCTTTCTGCGCGTCATTAAAGAACTTCAGCAACTCAGAGTTTGGGAATCTGACGTTGGTGCTGTCCTGTAAAATGATCGAGGCTCTGTCTAAGATGTCTACAACCTTTGTTGTTGCCATCGTCAATCCTCCCACTCAATAACTTCAAGGTCCGGCAAGCCCTTCCAAACAGGGTTGTAATCAAAAATGTTACCAGTGATGACATTTCTGACACGCTTAGGTACAGGTTGCTTTTTCTCAGACTCAGCAGGCTCTTTGCCGTGCTGACGTAGTCGGGCAATCTGATCTTCAAGCTGCTCAAGGCTTAATCGACGATCCAGCTTTACACTGAACTCCGATTGAGCTTCTTTAAATAGCTCGTCCTTTTTGAAGCGCTTACCAGTTTCCATAATAAATCCAATAAGTTAGGGGGGCTTGCGCCCCCCGTACCGGTCTTTAGACCTTCCACTTACCTACAGCGAGGCAATCAGGAACTACGACCTTAGAGCCGTATACCTTCAAACCACGAACAGCGTCGCCGAAGGTGCTCTCAAGGCGGACAGTTTCAGTGTTAGTGAACTGTGACGCGAATGAGATAGCCTTTGGGTGGCCTGCAAGTACGTGAGTGTAAGTATCGTCAGCACCTGAAGATGCTGTGAAGAGCATGTTTGACTGATAAACAGTGAAACGATCTACCATACCTACACGACCGTTACGCAGAGGAGACTCTGAGTCGCCGGTCAAGTACGCTTGACGGAGTTCTGACTGCTTGAGCAAGCTGATCATCGAAGGAGGCAAAACGATGAATCGTCCTTCCTCTGGAATGTTCAGGTTATCCAGCGCTGTAGACAGCTCAAGGATCTCACCCAATACGTTAGACGCAGTAATTGTAGTCTGAGCACCGATTGTAGTAGCACCAGTGATTACAGAAGACATTACGTCAGACTCAACTGCAACGCGCATACCTTCGGCAGCATCAGAAGATGCAGCTTCGAGCATGTTGATGTCAGCCTGAGCTGCCAATACGTCGTCAATCTTAAAGCTGTAGTACTTAGCCTTGTCGATCAACATCTCGACCTTGGCAGTAGTAAGCTCTTGGTTTGACACAGTACCAGCGTAGTCGTTGATCGTTACCGCGGGTACGGTTCGGATTACAACTTTGTCGCCTTGGCCTGAGATCTCGCCTTCGTAGTCAGTGTTTGAAATTGCGGGCAGTACAGACTGCTTGTAAAACTTAGCCTGAAGGAGTTTTGAAAACACCTCTGGGACGAAATTTACTTCAGATGTAGCACCCGTGCTGAAAAATGAAAAAGCCATTGTTTAATTCCTCACAAGAGTATTAATTAACGGCGGATTGATCCTTGTTCCATGGCTTTTAAGATCTCACCCTGATACTTCTCGAAGTCTCGATTCGGCATCCGCTTGATCTCTTCCACAGTCCAAGTTTTCTTTCCACCAGTATTAGGCTTCCGAGTTTTTGGCATCTTAGGTTCTGCAACCTTCCTTGCTTTCTCGAGAGCCTGCTCTTGCGGCGTGGGTGGTTTCATGCCCATATCAACCTTAAACCGCGTCAAAATCGCATTGACATCGTTAGAAGATCCGCGTTCCACCCACTCGTGCGTTCGAGGATCTTGAACCTCCAGCCAATTAATCCAGTCCGCGGTTTCGATCAATTGATCTACATCGGGATGAATCGCTCGGATTCGGTCAAAATGCTCAGCCTGCGCTTGTGTTGCAACGGCTTCCTGTCGTCTGCGTTCTTCAGCTGCCAAGGCATCCTTGGTGCTTGAAACCTCTGCTTGGGTTCGACTTAACTCGTCAAGGAGCGGGCCGGCTATGTCGGGATATTCCTCCCGGATTTTTGCCAGTTGCTCATTGTCTTTTTGTCTCTCCTCCAGCTGACCTTTAAGATCGCCAACAG
>JACLAB010009424.1_pt1 | contig 27644 bp, 22 predicted proteins | sample 8027921 | NCBI WGS metagenome assembly JACLAB01 (sample SAMN15725117, study PRJNA655200) | protist metagenome | isolation source: fluorescence activated cell sorting (FACS) single amplified genomes of... | place: USA: West Boothbay Harbor, Gulf of Maine | collected 2000-07-19 | reverse complement strand
TATCCACCAGGGAGTTTTCCACGCTTCTCGTGAGGACTGGCGTCTTCGGCGCGCTCTTGGTGATTGGGTTGTCGCGCATCGCTCGCGCACTCAATCGTGACGATGAACTTTCCGACAGTGGTGACGGCATATACGACATCTATGGCGACGTTGACAGCATGTATTTTGGCGACTCAAACAACAACGCGTCCAACAGCGGGGAGGCGGCGTCACACATGATGAGACGCTCGCTCTACTACAAAGATGACCCCTCGTCGGCGTACGACACGCGTGTCGGACGTTTTGTACGCATGAAGCATCGCGGGTATAAAATCCTCGAAGAAATCGGTCGCGGTGGTAACGGTGTGGTGTACTTGGCGTCGGTAGACTCCGCTGAAAACAACAGGAACGCGAACAGCAAAGACAACACCAGCAACGCCGCCGCAGTCGCGGTGAAGGAGCCACACAACAAGTTCAAGGCGAAGCTCGAGATCAGCGTGCTGGAAAACATACCAAAGAGCGACTACTTGTGCGAATATCTAGGCGCGGTGGTCGACCCGAACACGCGCACGTGGATGATGATGTTTGAGCTCTGTCAGCACGGATCGTTGCGCGCGTGTTTGCAGGCGGGTACGTATCCGCGCGACGGCGAGACGATTTTCAATGCACTCGCGATGATGATGAGCGGCGTCGACCACATTTACGCGTCAAAAACGGCGCATCGCGATATTAAAATGGAAAACTTTCTAATTGCGTGCGATTGTTGTGAGACATTCAACGGCGCGCGTTTACAAGGGCGATGTCGTCAAGCGCATACAATAAAAATTTCAGATCTTGGATTGGCCAAGTGTGGGGATATGATGTACGATACGAGCGCGCAATTCACCGGGACGCTGTGCTACGTCGCGCCCGAACGGTTATCTATTCTTCCCGGACAAGTCACTCCAGAGACGTACGAGTTGGCTGACTTGTATGGCTTTGGATTGGCGGCGTGGGAAATTTTGTACTACGCCGCGTTTGGCGAGTCCAAAAGCATATTGGATGTCATTTTTAGCGACGAGAACGAGCGACGCACGTTATCTGACGCGCAGATGATGATTATAATCTCCACGGGTGGTATGAAACCGACAATGTCGCATATCGAGTCGCCGCGCATTCGCGATTGGCTCGAGCGATGCGTCGCGTTTGATCCTCGCGATAGATTTGAGTCGCTCACCGCAGCGCGTCACACCCTTCAAGATCTTCGCTCAGAATTCATTCGTCTCTTCCGTGAGTAGCGGCAAGAGGAGCAGTAAAATAATAGCAGTAAAGTATAGCAGGCGTAGCGATTGTAGTATAATATTGGTAAGTACCGGTCAGAAAGTCATTAGTCATTGATTGATAGATTCATTCATTCATTCACAACGCGCTGTGGTGGTTCATGATTATTTACCACCAACTACTTTTTCTTCGCTCCCGAAACGTTGAACTTGAAAAAGACAATCAAGCCATCCTCCATGACGTACTCCTTGCCTTGTTGCTTGTACTTGCCCGCCGCCTTGACGGCTTGCTCGCTCCCAAGTTCCTTCAAGTCATCAAATGACATCACTTCAGCGCAAATAAACCCGCGCTCGAAATCCGTGTGAATCGCCCCGGCGGCTTGCGGCGCCTTGTAACCTTTTCTGATGCACCACGCCTTGACTTCATCCGGACCGGCGGTAAAAAAGTAAATCAAGTGCACGGCGCTAAATGCCGTGGTGATAATCTTTGGTAACGCAGTCGTCACACCGTTATCCTTTTGCCATTGCTCTTTATCGGCGTCGTCGACGTTTTGCAACTCGCTTTCGACTTCGGCGGAGAATGGAATGATGGTGCCGCCGCCGTGCGCCTTGACCCACTCGTGGATTTTCACCAAGAATTTATTCTTTTTGCGTTCATAATCCTTGCGACTTAAATTCACCAAGTAAATCACCGGCTTGGCGGTCAACAACTGGTACTTGTTCAAGTACATCACGTCATTACTCGTCCACTGCTCCATGCCGTGTCTGATTTCCTTGCCCTCCTCGAGCCAGGCGACAATCTTCAACACCGAATCCAACTCGAGCTTGGTTTCCTTTTGCGCCATGGCGTTCGCCGAGCGCGACATTTCCTTTTCCAACTTCTCCTTAATCCCAGTCATGTATTCCAAATCCTTAATACGCAACTCTGAGGTGATAATTTCAATATCCTCCACCGGATCCACGCGATCTTCGACGTGAATCACGTCGGCATCCTCAAAGCAACGCATCACGTGCATGATGCCATCCACCGCCTTGATGTGCGATAAAAACGCATTTCCTAGCCCCGCACCGCTCGAAGCCCCTTTCACTAAACCAGCAATGTCCACGACTTCCAAAAACGGTTGCACCACGCTCTTAGGCTTGTGCATGTCGACCAAGTAATCAAAGCGCGCGTCGGGCACGTTGACGCGCGTCGAGTTGGGTTCAATCGTGCAAAATGGAAAGTTCTCCGCGGGAATCGAGCAGTTGGTCAACGCGTTGTACAGCGTACTTTTACCTACGTTGGGCATACCGACGATGCCAACCTGTGCGTGCGCGTACGTTACGATACGCTCGCGTCAGTCGACGCTCAGGTGTCGTGGATTGACTGTGATTCATGCACGATGATCGTCATCCGTGGTTTTTGCACGAAACGACGCACGGGCGACGCACCTTTAAGTTTGACGAGAATCTTCCGAGCGCCCATGGTCCGAGGACTTCTTCCTCGACGACTTTCTTCGGCGGCATCGCGCGTGTTGTCGCGTGCGGCGAGGCCAGGTGTGAGGGTCGCGGAGACCCTGATGAGGGATCAAGCCGTCGGCTGACCGTCGCGCGAGCGGAATACTAAATAATGTTCTATTAAAACTACAACAACTATGCGTGCGTCTATGGTGTATCAAATTCTTTGGCGAATGTTTTCGAAATGTGGTGCAACACGTCGGAGGCTTGGAGACCGCGGCCGTGCTCGCTGAACGCGGAGCGAACGGAGGCTCGAGTGACGAAGCACGCGCTCGCGCACGCGGATATGAAGAGCTCTCGGCATCTTTCGTACGCTTGATCGCTCCCCTGGACCTTCGGCGCGATTAAACGACTTCTCCATGCTATAGCGAATGCCCAGCCGAGAAATGTGGCTAATATACCGGCTAAAATGTCGCCTTGACCGCCGCAGCGCTTTGGCGCGCCCGTGCCGACATCGAGGGCGATAAATTCGGAACTCTCACGCGAACTATCTTTCAAGTGGTTCAGAAACAACCAATCGGTCTCACCTTTGAGCAAAAAGTGCATCGGGGCGAATCGCTTTAGAGCCTTCCCGACGACCTCTTCGCGAAACTCTTCACATTCGAGATCTACCTCGTTAATGGTCACGATGCGACAATGCTTCTTGGCGCTTTCGGCATCCTCCCGCTCGGTGAGGCGCTGATCTGCTTGAATCAATCTAAACAGCTCCATCTTATTCGGCGTGGCAATATCCCATGCAAACACTGGTTTCCATACCTCTTCCTCTTCACTTTCACTTTCGCACCTGCTTGAAACAGTCGGCTGTTTCAACTGTTTGCGTTCCAGCTGCGGCGCGATGCTCACCGACTCGCGTTTCCAAAAATATTTCAACGCATCGGCGTCGTACACCACGGGATACACATTCCTATAGTCGTGCGCAGTGTCAATGAGCTCCTTCCAGAAAACCAACCCGTGATCGCTCTCGCCGAGCCCGGGGCCGACGATGAGGGCGTCAAAGCGACCGAACCACTGCGTCCACATCTTGTGTGCGTCAACGCCTGTGACCTCTTTGCTTTCGTCCCACGCGTCGTGCACGATGACGTCAGGCGAATACGACTTCAACACGGGCGCGCATTGCGTGCTCGTGAACGCGTGCACGAGGTCGGCGCCCGCGCGCGGACGCGGACCGGCGACGACGGCGGCGTTGATTACGTTGCCCGCGGTGGCGCACAACGTCTGGGTGGCACCGCTCGTGCGCGCGAGGTACGGCCTCTGGATCGCCGTCATCAGCGCCCTCGCGCCGGTGTTTTGCGTGTACTGGTTATTCAGAACCGCGTTCACCGACCCGGGGATTTTACCGCGGCTGAAACGCGCGGTGGCGGGCGGGGAGAGCCACAGAGGGAAGACAAAGGATGTGACAGTCGCGTCGACTGGGCGGCTGGCGCGCGTTCGATGGAACGATACCTGCGGGTATTACCAGCCTCCGCGCGCACATCACTGCTCTGTGACGAATGATTGCATAGAACGCTTCGATCATCATTGTCCGTGGACCGGGGCGACGATTGGGTTGAGGAATTATAGGGCGTTTTTGACGTTTGTGACGAGCTCGACGTGCTACGCGGCATTCGCGACGACGACGAGTGCGTTGCATATTCATGAGCGCGTGCGACAAGGACATGGAATCGGTCAAGCAATGGGACGTTCGGGTATGGCAATTACCGTGTTTCTCATCGCCGTGTTTGGGTTCGCGTTCGTTGGTGCGTTGAGTTGTTTTCACGCGTATTTAGTTTCGACGAATCAGACGACGTACGAGAGCTTCCGAGACGCGTATTCGTGGAGCGCGAATCCGTACAACACAGGGAGCGTGTTTAGAAATTGTATAGAAGTGTGGTGTGCGCGCATACCGCCACCAAAAGTGCGTTTTAATGCGCGAGTAGAAGATGACACGTCGGCGGAGGATTTCGCAAGGGACATCGCGAGACGCGACGCCGAAGCCGAAGCCGAAGCCGAAGCCAAAGTGAAAGCCGAACGAAAAGATGGCGAGTTTGAACTCGCAGAAATCGTCTGATGGCGTTTATTAGAAGCGCTATCGAATCAACTAGTCATGTGAATATCGACACACAGTATTTATTGTATAACGTAGCCGACTCTGCTCCTCACTCGTGGGCGCTGCGCGGGAACGGGACACATGCCGCCGAAATCGCGCAAACGCGCTCGGCGGCTCGGCATCGTCGCCGCAGTTCTCGCCTTTTTCGTCATCGCCTACGTGTCCTCGTCGCAATACGAAGACGTACACGTCAACGAAGGCGCGGCGTTTGAAGTTGAAGAGAAGATTACAACCAACAGCGTCGAGAGTCCATCAACGTCGATAGTTCACCACGACGACGACTCGCATCGAGCGGCAGATGACGCAGACGTCGTTCCCGACACCACTACCGTCGACAACGACGCACGGCGTGACGCGGTAGACACCGGCATCGCGAAGACGCCCGTGGCGAGTTCGAGCTCGAGCTCGAGCTCGAGCTCGAGCAAACCAATGACGCCGTCGGAGCGTCGTCGGTCGCTCAAACTCAGCGGTTTCGTCCCGCTCGAGCATTTCGAGGCGAATGGAGACGTAGTAAAGTGGGGGGCAGATCATATTGTCGCCGACGCCGCGGCTTGCCACGACGCGTGCGTGGCGTTGAAGGATAAAGGGTGCAACGCGTGGGTGTTTTGCCCGAGCAAAGGCGGGTGCGGCTCGCAAAAGTATAAATGTTGTTGGTTGAAAAAGCAGACGAGGCCGTGGACGTTACTCGGTGGACGTGGCGCACACGTACCATGGACGAGTGGAGGGATTTACGAACAAGATGATCCGACCGGAGGCGATCCAGATCCATCCAGGAAGTTTCACGTGGTGTTGACGACGAATAACGCCGTGTATCAAGCGTGGCAAGCGCGGGTGATGTATTATCACTATAAGAAGCAAAAGGCGTTGCAAGGTCCGAATGGCCAAATGGGCGGGTTCACGCGTATCTTACACGACTCTAGTGATGGATTAGAGGATGAAATACCCACGTGCCGTGTGGATAGATTGCAAGACGAGATGGGGTTCGTTGTCTTGTCTCGGCCGTGGGCGTTTGAGCAATTCTTTGCCAAGTGCCCTGAGATAGAGGAGGATTACATTTTGATGGCCGAACCCGATCATTTGTACATCAAACCCATGCCGAATTTGATGCGTGGGAACAATCCAGCGGCTTTTCCATTCTTCTACATCGTGCCGCACGATCAGCCAGACATCTTGCGACGCTTTCTCCCAGGCATCACCGACGAGGAAATGTTTGACATCGACCCCATCGGGAGCTCGCCCACGTTCATTCACAAGAACGACTTAAAACGGCTCGCACCAGTATGGAATAACATGTCTGTGGCGTTACAAAGCGACCCGCCCGCGAAAAAGGCGTGGGGATGGGTGATTGAAATGTATGGGTACACGCTCGCCGCGTACAAGATGGGCATCGCGCACGACTTGCGTCCGCAGCTTCAATCCCAACCACCGTGGGACACCGAAATCGGAGATTTTCTATCCATACACTTCACGTACGGCATGGACTACGATGCAAGTGGTAAGGCAACGCCAGGGAAGGTGGGTGAGTGGAGATTTGATAAGCGTTCGTATTCGCACACGTACCCGCCAAAGCATTTGCCGGCGCCGCCCGCCGGAATGAAAAATGATCTCGTCCGCGTGCTCATCGACGCCATCAACGAAGCGAGCGCGTCTTTACCGAATTGGGGAATGTACGGTGGAAATAACATCACCGGTACGTTTGATTAGCGTTGTCTTTGTAGCGAGGGATGTGTATTAGAAGCGTAGAGAAGCGAAGAGCCACATAACGAGTCCGCACTACGTGACGCGCCCACACCCGCGCACGCACGCGTCGAACACTCCGCGCGCCTTCACACCCATCGCCATGTTTGCCGCCGCGCGTGCGACCACCGCGCCGGCTTTGGCGCCGTCGCCGTCGGCGTCTCACCGTCGTCGTCTCGGTGCCGGGACACAAAGATCGCCCACAGCGCCGACCCATCGCGCGTCGCGCACGCGCGCGCGCGCAGCCAAGCCCTCAGCGTCGGCGCTCGACACGCTTCTCGGAGCGACGATCATCGCCCCTGGCGGCGACGCCGCGGTGAAGGACTCGGTGCAAAAGTACTATGGGGAAACGCTCGCGACGTCGAGCGACTTGAAGACGTCGGCGTGCTGCACGCCGGCGAATCAGATCCCGAAAGCCGTGCGCGACGCCTTGCGCGAGGTTCCTGATGAAGTCAAGGCCAAGTACTACGGATGTGGTAGCCCAACGCCGGTTGGTATCGAAGGGTTGCGGGTTTTGGATTTAGGAAGCGGGAGCGGACGGGACTGCTACGTCGCGGCGCGACTGGTTGGCGAAACCGGGAGCGTGTTAGGTATCGACATGACCGATGGCCAGCTCGCCGTGGCGCGCAAGTACGCCGAAGAATACTGCACGACGACGCTTGGGTACGCTGCGCCGAACATGCGATTTGAAAAGGGTACGATTGAGGATTTACGCGCGGCGGGCGTGGACGACGCGAGCGTGGATTTGATTATCTCAAACTGCGTGATTAATCTCAGCCCTGACAAGGCTGCGGTGTTGAGCGAAGCTTACCGCGTGCTCGCGAATGGTGGAGAGTTTTACTTTTCTGATGTGTACTGTGACCGTCGATTGCCCGATGCTTTGCGCTCGCAAGAAGTGCTCCTCGGTGAGTGCTTGGGCGGCGCCATGTACATCGAAGACTTTAAGCGCTTGTGCGTCGCTACGGGTTTCACCGACCCGCGCGTGCTCGCCGGTCACGAAATCGAAGTTCAAGACCCAGAACTCGCTGAATTACTCGGCGAAGCGAAATTCTACTCCTTGACCTACCGCTTATTCAAGCTCCCACCCGGCCGTCTCGAGACGCTTTGCGAAGACTACGGCCAATTCGCCTATTACAACGGCACCTTAGAAGGCTCACCCAACGCCTACTCATTAGATGACCATCACAGGTTCGAAAAGAACAAACCCATGCTCGTGTGCGGTAACACTGCGAGCATGGTGGGCGAAACGTGGCTCGGAAAGCACTTCACAGTCGTCGGCGATCGAGACGTGCACTACGGCTTGTTCGATTGCGGCCCGTCTCCCGTCGCGAGCTCCGCGTCCTCCGCCCCAGCCGCTGGTGCGTGCTGCTGAATCCACCGCACATCCTCACACCCACATTCTTTTACTTTCCAAAAGCATTGAAATCACACGCATTCACGCATTTTCACGTGCCTTGGCGCCTCCAATCGTTCCCGCGACGCGCGTTCGCCCATGGATAGGACACCGCGCCAGTGGATGACGTCACACTTGCGCCCGCGCGACGATGTCACTCGCGCGTGCGACGTCGCACGCGCACGCGTGTGCATCGGGATGTCACCGCGCGCCCGCGCCCGCGCGTGCGAGCCGCTCGACGCGCCGCACAGCGCGAGCGCCGGCGACAGTCGTCGTCGCGGCGGCTCGCGGTGAGCCGCCGGGACACAAGGATTCGACACTTAAACCGCCCGCAGTGCCGTCAAAGACGCTCGCCGCGGCGCTGTCGAGCGTGCAGGCGGTGCGAAATGGTAGCCGCGATGCCTTCGACGCGCTCGATAGGCGGTGCGTGGCGGAGGCGTTGAAGGCGTTGGTGGCGAGCGACGAGGCTTGGACCGTCGAGGGCGGAGGCGACGCGAATAGCGGTGGTGTTGCGGGCGGCGTGAGCGCGAGTAGTGGTGGTGATGGTGCGCGAAGTGTGGATTATGTTGCGTTGAAACAGCGCGTGCGAAAGGCGTGCGCGTTAATCCGCGAGATTGAGTCGGTGTGCTTGGAGCGGGGGTGCGCGAACGCGGTGAGCGCCGAGGCGTTGGAAGCCGTCGCTCGCGCGGGATGCTCGATACGGAACGACCCTGCGGTGACTCTGGCGGTGGTGAAGGCGTTTTATACGATTGCCCGGAAGGGAAAAGGTGCGACGAGCGCGGTGCACGCGAGCGTGAGGACGTATACGGATGTTATCGCGGCGTTGAGTCGGTGTTGCGCCGAGGCGAGGTCGACGGGGGCGCTTCGATCGACGCCATCACCCGTTGAAGTATGGCTGATGCTTCGAGCTACGCCTCTAAGATTAGATAGTGCGGCGTACGCCGCAGGTGTCGGCGCGTACGTTGCTGAGGGACGATTGGAAGAGGCGGAGAAGGTTTTACGCGAGATGACGGCGGATGGCGTGCGCGCTGGTCCGAGATTGTTCAACACGCTCATCACCGGTTACGGGCGAGAGAAAAATTTACGCGGGGTGGAGGCGAGCTCGATGGCCATGCGCACCCTAGGCGTGGCCCCAAATCAAGCCACGTGGGGTGCAAAGGTGTACGCTTATGTCGCGTGTGAACGGTTGGATTTGGCGCTCGACGCGTTAGAGCAGGGCGTGCGCTTCAGTCCTCGCACCGAACGGCGCCCTGGAGTCCAAGCGTACACGGCTTTAGTTCAAGGATTAGCGCGCGCTGGTCGTGTGGGCGAGGCGGATGAGATTTTACGCCGCATGTCTCGAGATGGTGTCAAGCCCAACGTGTACACGTACTCGACGCTCATCGATGGCTTTATGCAAAGCGCGCAAGTCGGCTTGGCGGAAACCGCGTTGAAGGAGATGAAACGCGCACAAATCATGCCGAATGTGGTGACATATAATTCCATCTTAAAGGGTGTCGTGCGCCGAATGCGAGCAGGCACGCGCGTTCCCGAGGATGATTTACTCACCCAAGCTCGACGGGTTTTTGACCGCATGCGGGACGACGGCGTGGCGCCAGACTTGGTGACGTACAACACGTTAATTGATGCGTGCATCGACGCCCAAGAGCCCGCAGAGGCATGGAATGTGCTACGCGAAATCTCGCAGTCCGGGTTGAAACCCGATGTGGTGACGTACACGACATTGTTAAAGTACTTCGTGCAAGTCGGGGACAACTCCGCCACGCAATGGGTCATCGCAGAAATGGACACCGACCCGCTCATGGTACAAGATGTGGGCGTATACAACTGCTTGATTAATGCTTATGCGCGACAAGGGGACATGTGCCGCGCCAATGAAGCCTTACGCGCGATGGAGGAGAAGAAAATTGCGCCGAATATCGCCACGTATGGGTCACTCCTTGAAGGCTACGTGCGCGTAGGCAACGCACGCGAAGCCATTAAAGTATACGATCTGTGTACAAAATCGAAAGATTTGAGCCCCGATGCGCGTATGCGTAAATCTCTTATCTATGGCTGTGGCTTGCACGGATTGTCTGACGTCGCAGATTGCATCATTGCGGATTTGCAAGCGACGGGAGAAGAGGGCGCGAGAGAGGCGCGCACATTGCGCTTCGTCTTGAAGGCATCCATGGAAGCCAAGGCGGATGAAATAGATGGCCGCGTCGACCGCTCGCGCATGCGGAAGAATAAAAAGTCAACGTCGCGTACGGTGCGTGACTCAGCTGCGAGGACCACGTCACTTGAGCGCGCTGTTGCGACGCCGCAAGACGCGACTTTGACGGCGTTTGACGAGCCGTGTCCGGCAGAGGCTGTCGAGTTCAACCGCGGGTTAGAAATGTGGAAGTACTGGCTTGGATTACCAAACAATTATTACGCCGCGACTGCGGCGGGCACAGAAGCGACGGGATCGCCCACTGAGCCAACTTTAGAAAATTCATAACATCGCGTTGCGCTAGAGCTATTTTTATATTTATACTGTACAAGAATTCCTACGGCACCTATGCACGAACGACATCTAATCTACTACCCCATCGGTGCACCGAGTCCGTAGGCGACGAAGGACGCGATAAAGGACGCCGCGAGATGCACGCAAAAGAAATGCGCGCGAACGGTTCTCGCGTACACGCGGCGTCTCGTCCAAAAAGCCTTGGCGTCTACAGCCTCGGGGACATTCGGCACATCGCGGAGTTCTAAATAAAACGCACTCTCGTTTACGATGAACACAGCAGCCACAAATGACATACCGACCCACCAAATTCGGCCAAAACGCGTGGGAACGGTGGTACTTAAATATGTGCCGTAGATTAAGCACGCGAGCACCGCCAAATAATCGATGACCCGCCGCGCCGAGCTCCAACGCGGCTCACGCCAGTGCACGACGCTTGTGGCGATGAGAACGCACCCTAAAATCGCAAATGTCACCGCACGTGCGTCTTTGGCGGCTCGACCGAGGGATATGGTGATTGGAACGGCGGGCGCCGCGCTGCTCCATACGAGCGGTCGCGCGAGCGCGGGTGGAAAGACATAGTCAACGTTGAAGTCTTCGTCGTCTACTTTCGCCGGCGTCTTTGTTTGTGACGCGACTGCGTATTCCATGTCATCATCGTCGAATGTGCATTCGTGCAGCGCGCTATCGGACTTGGCTTTCGCGCGTCGATGGCTCATAATGAAGCGCGAACGCGGCGCTATTCTCGTCCTCAACGTTAACGGAGCATCGCTCGCGCGAGAACAACCCACATGGACTCATCCACGCGTAACACACTCTGAGATTCCACGACATGGTTGTGGTGCGTGCGACCAAACGCATCGACGGCGATAATGGCTTGACGAGCGCGCTCGGTGCCGATGTCGACGGTTTCGGCGCGAAACAATCGAGCGACTTCGCCAAACATCACCAATACGTTCTCCGTCTTCGCGCGCGTGGCGATGTTCGTCAACACGTCACCACCATCATCACCATTGCTCCCGCGAGTTGTTCCCAACGCACCACCGTCGCCTGCGATGTCTCGCGGCCACGGCGTCAGCGTGTCGTCCACGACGACGACCAACGCGTACTTTTCGAGCTCTCTCGCGAGCTCGCCTCGCGCGAGCGTGCGAGTGACGTACGGCCAACACCCCATGTGCGCTTTCGCCTCGTCTGGTGACACCACATCGGCGATGGCGTGACCACTACCATCATCAACACCATGCCTATCATCACCATCGCCATCGTCGTCGCGTTTCGTTCGTTTCGGCCGCACCGTCACCCGCGTCCCCGCCGGAATCGCCCGTTTCGCGTTCGTCACGCGATACCTTACCCCACGCCCACAATCCACAACCGTCGTCGAAGGTCGACCATCACCACTAAACCCATCATCGTTCACGACGACACCTTCGCAATACATCGCTCGCATCGCATCCTTATCCCTCGTCGCGTTCGCGGCTAACGCTCCGCCCGACGCTCCGCCCAACAACTTTAAATCTTCATGCGCACCCACACACGACTGACGCAGCGCGCGCGGACACGCCACCGCATCGCAAATTCGCGCAAAAAAATCACGCGCGCGCGTCGGCGCGCTCACTTCACGCACACCGCGATCAAAACCTCGTCGTTTCACATCACCATCACCATCATCATCACCATCATCATCATCATCAATGCGACGGCTATCGAACACGAGCACGTCATCAACCCCAAACGCATCGCACGCCCGCGCGCAAGACACCGCGCGAACCGTCGCCGATCGCGCGCTGTGCTCGCGCGCGAGCTCGGCGCTATCGATCGCCACGCACAGTCCCATGTTATGTGCCCGCCGACAACTGACGTGGCAGCACATCGCGATGCACTTTTTCGCGCCAATCGTCGCGTGAATGATGTGTACACGTACACACACAGACAACGCGCACAGACACACGCAGACGCACGTACACATATATTATATATGCACATGCATGCACGCGCGTCGACGCCCACCCATCGTCGTCGTCGTCGTCGACAGCTTCACCATTTCCAAACTTTCTTCTTCTTCTCTCAGGGATAAGAGACCAAATCGACCAATCACAACCAGGCGGCGAGTCCCTAACCAAAAAGAGACAGCCCCTTCGGGTCGCAAACAAATCTTTGAGAAAGAAGCAAGGGGGGGGGTCGATCGACCAATCACGACCAAGAGGATGTCCCGAAACGCCGCCATGGATCGGTGTCGCGCGCATTCCGACGGCAGACGACGACGGACGACGTCGCGCGCGTGGAACCGCGCCGAGGTACATATATATTTATAGTATATATTTGCGACCGGTCGTGGTCGCGCGACCATCGACGGCCGTCGTCGCGCGACCATCGAGGGGTGACGCGACCGAAGAATTGTGCGTCGTCGATTGATTGCATTTGATTGCGATTGCGTTTTCGTGCGATATGTCGGCGGCGATCGAGCGGATGTTTGATCGATGGGTGCAGGAGGCGTCGGTGGTGGTGCCTGGTGGTGCGAATGCGTCGTCGGTGTCGGTGATGTCGCACGATGCGGCGCGATTGGCGGAGAAGATTGCGCTCGCGACGCCAAAGGAGGCGGCGTTATCGCCGACGTCGGTGGAGGGTACGATTGTGCACGCGTTACGCGCGCTTGGGGATGCGGAGAAGTTGCGGATGGAGAAAAAGTATGTGGAATCGATTGAGGGGTATGGTCGCGCGTTGGCGCGTAACGCTGAGGCGTGGATGAACGCGGGGGATGAGTTGAGCGCGTTGGTGGCGTCGCAGTGTGGATTGGTGACGACGACGAGTTCGTCGTCGTCGAGTTCGGTTGATGAAAAGTCTAAATCGTCGTCATCTTCTTCTCCATCGAATGCGGTGTCGCATGCGGGGAAACGCGGGAGGACGTGTTCGGTGGCGGCGTATCGCGCGTGTTCGGCGACGGCGTTGAGCGGACGCGCGTTGTCGAAGATGGCACTCGGATCGTGGTCGGAGGCGATCCGAGACTGTGAAGCGGCGATAGATGCTGTACCGGATTACGCGTTGGTGCACGAGCGGTTCGCGGAGGTGTTGACGGCGACGGAGGCGGCGGGGGATTTGGCGCGGGCGTACGCGGACAACGCGCGCGCGTTGCGAGAGTTGCTCGACGAGACAGCGCAGACAAGCGCCGCGGCGGGGATGAAGAGACCGGCATCGTTTGAAGGCGATTCAGCGGATGAATCTTCGGTGGCGCTCGCGACAAGTAGAGCGCTCGCGAAAACCATGGCGGCGGGAGAGTGGGTGCACGCGCGGCGCATGGCGTTGTACGGCGGCGGCGTCATGTTCGCCTCCACCGATAGCGACGACGTCGAGCGCATGTACGAGGATAGAGTTCTGTTTCTCGAGCGTGCAAAAGTCATTTTCATGCGTAAATACGCCGAGATCCGAGCGGCAACGGCGACGTCGTCGGCGTCGGCAAAGACCACAGTGGATGCCAACCTCGCGTCGTGGCTCGACAACGCGTTTGCGCTCGCCGGGTTTGACGACATGAGCGCGTATGAGCGTGCAAATGTGTGTCTGTCGATTGGAAACATTTTCAGCTGGGTCGGCGATTTCTCTGGAGCCGCAGAGTTGTTTTCCTGTGGCATTCAAGTCGTCGTCAACAGCCAAGACGATTCAGCCGCGCTCGACGAACTCGAGCCAATTTTGGAAAACAACCGAGCGCTGTGTCAACTTCGCGCGGGTAATTTTGCCAAAGCGCAGAAGAACGTGCGTAAACTCATGCGAGGGGAAAAGCGTAAGGAGTTTGCGTGTGGGTTCCTTCGCATCGCCGAGGTGGCGTGCGTTCGCGAAGAGTGGGACATGGCTGAGCAAAGTTACCGCATCGCCAGTCGGTTTGGCGCCGAGTTACAAGTGCGACACAAAATCGTGCTCACACAACGTGCAGCCTTGGAAAACAAACCAGCCCTGGTAGATGTTGAACAATTAGAGGAGTTGGATAAAATCCAGGATGGCAAAGAGGCTGAGTTCGCTGAGACGCCTCGATTCGCCAACGGCGGCGAGGCGGCGTCGGCGTTCAGCAAACCTCCGTCATTCAGAAAGCAAAATTCCCTCACCGATGTCGACGACGACCCACTCTTGTTCGCAGAGGCAACGCAAGAGTTGCTCGATGAATTAGAAAACGGCGATGGGCGCGGAACGCCAGACTCGCAGAGCTCCGCTGAGGCGTCCAAGCTCTTCTCTGGCGGCGGCGCTCGCTCGCTCAAGCTCAGCGACGTCATGGCGGATTTGGCGGGCGCCAGTTCCCCACGCAGGGGTCTTCGCAAACGTAAGGCTCGCGATGAAGCGTGTTCTTGCGCTGAAGTGTTCAATTATTTGGGATGGGGTTCGATGGATGCCTCCGAAGCCAGGGCAAATTCTGTCGAGGATGAAGTGTTTCTCGCGACGTTGCTCACCGATGTCGACGACGACGCCATGCAGGTGGACGCCCAGATGGACGCCGAAACCTCGAAATAAACGCGCGCTGCACTGTAGCGCTACATGTACCCTGTATTTCTTCTTTTTGTCATGACTGTAAGTATATTTACAACAGTAATCACGCATTATCATCGTCGCGCTACTGGCTACTCGTGCTATACTACTAATGTACCGACGTCGGTCCGTGTCAAGACTCTCTCGACGAACGTAATCCTTCTAGTGCATCACGAACGCGCACGGCGCCTCGTTCAGCATCAACGCCGTACACGATCTCATCTCGTAACGTCGTTTCGAATTCTCTCCGGAGCTCGTGGAGCAGAGGAAGTAACGCGCAATACCGCCTGCGGCGTTCGCTTTCAGAAATTCCAGCCGAAGTTTCTCCATCAATCGTCCAATGTATCGCAGGCATTGGTGCGTTTTCTATTGGTATTTCTCGCCGCATTGTCACCGGCGTGGACGTGGACGTGGACGTGGACGGCGCGGTGTCTTGCGGCGTTCTCTCTGAGAGAGCCTTTGTCCCGCCGACGCTTCGCTTGCACGTGGGACACAACGATGAGCGCTGAAACCATCGATCTATGCACTCAGCATGATACGCGTGCGCACAAAGCAAGATGGCTTCGTCTTCACCGCACTCGATCGTCGCGAGACATATCGCGCACGGCGCGTCGGAGCCGTCGAAGCCACGCGTGCGGCGGTTGACGTTGGCGAGGTCCTCCGCCGTGGCTGCCCTGCGCGCGGACGGCGATGCGTTTGACGACCACGCCGCGAGCCACGCGTCGAAGTCGAGGTTTTGTATGCTTATGAGTTCCGCCATGGGCGTGATCGATCGCGCGGCGTGGGGCACTGGGGAGATTTCGCTGCGAGGCGCAAAACTAGTTACATGTTTATCTGCTATTACGGTGCGCGTGTTTTACTTGGCTGCATCCATGGAGCCTCCTGACGCGCGCAATCGACGCATTTTGATTGAATAGAGCGCGAAGAGCGCGACGGCGGTGGCGATGGTGCCGCACACGTACTTCCATCCCATGGGCTTTGGGTACACGATGAGCGAGAGCGCCAACGAGAACATCTTCCGCAAGGTTTTGATCACCTCGGTGTTCGTCGCGCCATAATGGCGAAGACATAACAGAATACACGTTACACTGATGTACCCAAACGCCGCCGCCATGCAAATGCTCGCTAAAACCAAAGGCTCGGACAAGACGTGCGCGAGCGCGATGAAGAGCTCGCCCGACATGAAGAGCCCAAAAGCTAAAAACAAGCTTCCGATGGCGTTGACGTAAAACACCACCTCACAATGCGAAATCGGTTGCGGCAGACTGAAAAAACGCCGTTCCTCAAAGTTTCCCGCCGTGCTTTCCATGAATAGCGCGATGACAATGTATGTGATTCCGCGCCAGTCAAACGTCGGAAACGAGTCGACGTCGCCCATGGTGAACATCGTCACCCCGAGCACGAGCAAAGAGCACGCGAGGTAGTCCGCCAAACCGTAACGTCGACCGTGCATGAATGTTCCCACAATCATCGTTGGGATAATTTTCGAACATTTCGCGACGATTCTCGTCGTGTAGTTGATGTATCCCAACGCCGCGTTCGTCAAGTACATCGACCCGCTCGTCATCATACTCAACACCGCATAATCAATCAATTTCCCTCGTCGCGTACCGACATCACCATTACTAAACCTTTCCGCTTGCGCCAATAGACAATACACCGAGCACGTACACAACGACACCACACCTCCATACTTGAAATCTTTCGTCGCGTGACGAAACACTCCTTCCTGCATCGTCGTAAACCCCAAATACGCAAACAACGCCCCCGACGCCAACGCTATGAGTAATTTCCCTTCCGATAGCTTCACTTCACACCCCCATACGCGTAATACATTCAACTTCTTCAACGTCCCGGGCGAAATCAACTCTCTATCCTTCGCGTCGCCGCGCTCGACGTCTCTCCCATCCCCGCGTTCGACATCCGCGTACATCCCTCCATCGCTCGACGTCGACGTCGAACTCATCGTGCGCCGAGAAAACATCCCTATCGAACCACCACCACCCGCGCTCTGGTCGTAATTCATCAACCCACCCCCGAACGAACTCACCGAAGGCAAACTCGACATGGTGTCCCGCGGCTGATTTCCCGCGTGCCCCATCATCATCGCCATCACCCCGCGCGCGCGCGCCCCGGGCGCCCCCGACCCCGCGTGATCGTCGCGCGCGATCCACGCCGACGGCGCGCCGCCCTGCGCGCCGCCGTCGCGCGACATGCCGCGCGTCGACGAGTGTCCACCGCACAGCGACCTCCGCGCGCGCGATGGTCTTGTTCGGCGATGGGTCGTTCGAAAGCGCGCGTCGCGCGAATCGATCGATGCGCGTATCGATCGCGCGCGCGAACGCATCGATCGCGCGCGCTTTGGGCGATCGCGCGCGGTGCTTTGGGCGAACAGAACCAAAATGGCGTTTTTTTTTGGGTGGTGGTGCGTCGGATGACGATAAAAAAACGCACGGCGTTACGGCGTCACGACGTCGTCAGTGTGCGACGACGACGACGACGACGACGACGAGATTGGGGCGATATGACTGAGATTGATCCGTGGTATAATCGCGTGAAAGGCCCGTTCCCTGAAAAGTATGGATGCGTGGGCGTGAAGGAGGATGGCGGAGGCTCCATGCGCGGTCGAGGCACGGTGGGGCCGATGAAGATTCACCGCGCGGTGTTCAATCGCGACGAGGACGCGGTGCGGGCGATTATTGCGTCGGGTGAAGGCGATGTGAATGAGGTTGATGGTGCTGGAGTGACGCCAATCATGTGCGCCGCCTACGAAGGGTGGGCGCGTGGGATTGATGTGTTATGCGAGCTCGGCGCCAAGGTGAACGCGAGTAATAACGCCGGGGACACGGCGTATATGTGGGCGGAGACCATGGCGAATGATGACGTGATTGAGCGATTGAAGCATCATGGTGTGGATATTAATTACGTTGGACAAGTCATCGTTCCCGAGCACATTCCAAAGGTGCGAGAATTTTATGATTCTGAGGAGGGGCAGAAGCACCCAAAGCCGAGCGAGGAATACTTGGAGTATCAACGCGAACAAGACGCAGTCATGCAAAAAGCCACCGACGAAGCGTTATTAATTTAACCGTTGCAAAGCCCAGGGTGCATGGAAGAAACCAAGCTGCTACCGCCGCCGGCGCTGGCGATAGGGGATAATGTTATCTTCATCTTTTTATTTTCATCTTGATTTGATTATTACTCGGCGCGGACAAACGCGGCTACGCCGCTTCAGCTTGTAAATCGAGCGCCTTCTTTACACTAGCGTCGTTATACGTGCCGCGAATTAAACCTTCAATATACGGCTTCCATAATCGCGCTCGAGCGTTGACGAACCAGTCACCAACTTGCCTGGACGTCAGACCGGTTTGGCGCGCCAACTCCAACTTTTCTTCGCGCGTCGGGATCGGTTTCAATCGAGTGTCTGTAGGATAAAAGTGATCCCAAAGCCACGCGGAGAGTATTTTACGTGCATGCTTGGTATGTCTACCTGCCGCGTCCGATTCTGAACCCGTCGTCGTCGTCGTCGTCATCGTCGTCGTCTCTGATGATACTTCTGAAGCCGCCTTTGTCGTCGTCGAAGCGCTCGACGTCGACGATTTGGGTGCTGCGTCTTTTGCAATCGAAGTCACGTGCTTGAACGATGCATCAAACGTATCAAGTAATTGCACGCGTGCGGTTTCAAAACGGCGTCGAACGATCTCGCCAGCATCCGGAAGGTTCAAACACAAATGATGAATGCTGTCCTTCTTTGTCGTCGCTTGGGTGGTTCGGCGCTCGATGTCGCGCGCGCGCTCATCAAAAGTCCGAAACTCAGCAACAAACATATCGCGCAACATGGTCAATCGATTGATACGAGTTTTATCCATCGTTGCTCTGTGTTTTCTCAAGTATGCGTTGACGCGAGAGCGCACATATGCGATTGTTTTCGCGGCGTCTTGCGCTTCGCGTCTCTTCGTCTCCCGCGCGTCTTCATCTTCAGCAACAGAGAGCGTGTTATCATCATTCGAGCTCAGCATGTCGCGCAATACGCTCGTTATGTGTGATTTCACCGCTCGCGTCGCCTGCGCGTGCGTTGACGCGCACGAAGACGCACTCCGCGGCGGAGTCCACTCCTCGACGCCTTCGCCCGCGCCGTCGCGACAATACGCGTCAAACGCGTTCAACACATCATCCCACGTCGCATCATCAATCACATCCACACCAGCGCAATCAACGCCATCGACGATACTACACACATCATGCACGCATCTCCCGACATCGCCAGCGTCGCCACCAACCTTTGCGTCGTCATCGTTCCCATCCGCGAGTAACAACTCCAAACCATCCATGGCGCTGTCTTTCTCTCTCTCTTTCTCTCTCGCGCGATATCGCCTTCGCGCGTCACGCGCGCGAGCACCGCTCGCAAATCACACGCGTCGATACTCCCTCGCTCGCGCGTCGCCCCTCGATGCGTGTGCGCGTCGGCAAATGCGCGCGCACACACCGCGAATGCGTGCGTTACCACGTTGTTACTTTTTTCAAGCCGTTTTTTCGTCGTGGCTTTTATCCAATAGGTTTATCGCTTCGCGCGCTTCACCGCGCGACGCGAGCGCGCGCGTCGCCATGTACGCCGTCGTCTACATCGCCGCGTTCGTCGCGACGCTCACCGTGCCGTTCGTGGTCGTCGACACGCAGCGACGCACGGACGCCGACGCGTGGACTTTTGCCTTCGCATCGCACGCCAACGCCACGCACGGTGCGCTCGTGCTGTTCAACGCGATAAACGTGCTGATATGCGCGTGGGAGATCGCGCTGTGGGTGCACCGCGAGCGCGTGAAGAAGCTTCACGTTGGGTTTGTGAAGAAATTTGGCGATAGGGTGAGTGACACGGCGAGGCGCGCGCGAGATGGTTTGAACGCGTTGATTGGTATAGGCGCGGGATTGATTGATTGATTCGTTCTGGATTCTGACCGCATCGTCGTCCTCGTTCGTCGTCGCCGTTTCTACACACAGGTGTTGCCATCGCCATTGTTTTTATTTAGCCACATCACCGTCCGTGAGGCGCTGTCGTTAGAATATTGGGCCATCGTGTTCGCGTCGTACGCGTCGCTGGACCCGTCCTACGTCCAGCACACGTCGTGGAGCTTTTGGGTGGACGTCGGTAACGGCTTCGTGACGCTCATCCCAACCCTGGCACTGTCCGTGGCTATCACGCAATGGCCACACGTCGACGTCATCGCACGCGCATCCCCGCGCCTCCTCGGTCTCCTCGCCGTCGTCGTCAACTACCAAATGCTCTACGGCACCGTCGTGTACTTTGCGAATTACGTCTACAACGGCTACTATCGAGGCGCGTCGCGCGCGTGCGTCGCCATCGTCATCATCGCCAACATCATCTGGATCGTATTTCCCGCGATGTGGATCGTCATCGGGTCTCGCGCCGTGCGCGACGGCGCCTTTGTCCCGACGCTCTTCCCGACGTAGCGCGCCCCGTCGTCCTCCGGGCCCGCCGCCCGTCCAAAACACCACCATCGATAGAAACACCACCATCGACAGATTGTAGCGAGTAGATATTTGCGTCATCACGCCACGCCCATCGCCCGTGGTCGTCATCGTCATCGAAACATCGTCGTACGACTCGACTCGAATCGACTCGACTCGAATCGACGCCCTTGAGCCCAAAAAACACGTCCAACCGACCGCACGCACGCAGAAAAAACGGATAAGCCGCCGAAAAAGCGCCGCCTCGTCGCGGGTGTTTTCGCGTCGCGTGATCGAGCGATCGCGACTCGAGCCGCGGGGGACTCCAGTTTACGAACCACCATCGCTGATCGCGTCCGCATCCGCCGCACACGACGACGCCGGTGGAGTTCGACGCGCAGAGGTGCGTGCTGTGCGCTGTGTGTGTGCTTGTGTGTGCTTGTGTGTGCTTGTGTGTTGCGCGTCTCGACGACGACGACGACGACGACGATGGCGATGGGCGATGCGCGCGCGACAGTCGCGAGCGTCGCGAGCGTCGCGAGCGTCGCGAGCGTCGTCGCGGTCGTCGCGGTCGTCGGCCGTCGGCGGTCGCGCGCGGCGAATGACATTCGCACCGGGGGAAAACCTGGGTGTGGTGCTCGCGCGTTTGAATGTTTATCCAGTGACTGACGACGACTATGGACGTGTTGATGACACAGCGCCGCGCGAGAGGACGACGAGAGGAGTTTTTAAGCGTGAACGGCGATGAGTGGGGTGATGCGCGCGACGAGCGCGATGGCGACGGCGGTGAAGACGCCGACGACGGGGCGAGACGCGGGACGTCGGGCGGGACGACGCGGGACGGCGCAGCGGTGCGGAGCTGTGGCGAAACCGAGTGGGCCGCCGGAGAATTTGGAACGTTTGCGAATCACGACGCCTTGGGATGACGCCAAGGCGGTGTTGAAGAGTGAGTTTGGGGCGACGGATGCGGAATTGAAGCACGCCGAATCGTTGAGCGACGAGGATTTGAGCAAGGCGTATTACATGATGCAGTTGTGCCGGGACTTTGAGAACGAGTGTAACCAAGCGTACATGGCGGGTAAGATTCGTGGGTTCATGCACCTTGATAACGGCCAAGAGTCCATTCCGGCGTTGTTGGCGGATGCGATTCGCCAAGATGACTTGAAGCACTCGTACTATCGCGACCACTGCCACGCGTTGGCGTGCGGCGTCGACAGCGGTGCCGTTATGGCGGAATTGTTCGGCAAAGATGGCGGTACTTGCCGAGGTACGGGAGGTTCGATGCACATTTACGACATGGACACCAACTTCCAAGGAGGTTGGGCGCTCGTCGGCGAGCAGTTGCCGTACGCCGTCGGCGCCGCGCGCTCCATCGTCTTGGATAAGATGCTCGGCCGCGAAGACGCGCACGACCGCATCACGGTGGTGTTCGTCGGCGAAGGTGGTGCTCAAAACGGCCGCATGGCTGAGTGCTTGAACGCGGCGGCAAAGGAGAACTTGCCAATTCTCTTCTTGGTCATCGACAACGGTCGCGCCATCAACACCTTCACCAAGGATGTCGCCGCAAACCAAGAGGTTTTCAACCAAGGTAAGCACTACGGCGTCCCGGGTGTACTCGTTGACGGCCAAAATGTTCAAGACGTCTTGCGCGTCGGGCGTGCGGCGATCAACCACGTGCGCACCAAGGGCCCGGCTATCTTGCAAGTGCACACGTTCCGCTTTAACGGCCACTCGCCGGCGGATCCGGAGCACGAGCGCAACCGTAAGGATGAGAAGAAGTGGGCGCGCGCCGAATGCGACCCGATCAAGATTTTCGAGTCCTCTGCCGACGCTGCGCGCGTGGACCTTAAGAATGAAACGGCCAAGGCTAAGCTTGAAGTGCAACGCGCGTTGGATTTCGCCAACAACTCGCCGCCGCCGCCGCCGGGCCTCGCCGCTGAGCTCGAGTACCCCGATCCTTCGGGCAAAGTCGACTACAGCGCTCGTGAACCGGCTGAAGGTTTGGCGAGCGCCACCGCGGTGACGGAGAAGATCGTCCCGGCGGAAACGCTCAAGGCGTTGAAGGCGCGCATCGAGGCGCTCCGCGCGATGTGCGTCGATCCCAAGGGTATTTCTATCGGTGACGCCGTCAACCTCGCCATTCTCGAAGAAATGCTTCGTGACCCGACGTGCTTGGCTCACGCTGAAGATCTCCAAGCCGGCTCTTCGTACAACATCCCCGCGAACACGCAGCAAGCGTTTGGCACGTTGCGCGCGGCGGATGAAATCATCGACGAAGGTCACTTTATGGGCAAGGCGCTCGGCGAAGCCATGAACGGCTACCGCCCGATTGTCGAGCTCATGAATGCCAACTTTGGTATTTACGGCATGGCTGAACTTTCTTCCGCGGGTAACACGTACGCCACCACTGGTGGTCAGTTTGCCATGCCGTTGACGGTGATTGGCGCCGGCGGCACCGCGCCCAACCAATCTTTGGGCGCCGAGCACTCCCAGCCGTTCCACGCGTACATCATGGGCATCCCCGGCTTGAAGATTTGTTCTGCATCCAAGCCGCAAGAAGCGTACGGCTTGGCCAAGTCTATGATTCGTGACAACGGCCCGGGCGTGTTGTTGTTGCCGGTGAAGATGATGAAGAGCCGCGGCCCGGTGACGCCGGATAACTTCTTGCCCCTTCACAAATCCACCGTGCACCACTTGGCGAGCGATGAAAGCGTGAAGAACAACAAGGCTGTCACCATCGTTACCTATCTTCACGGTGTCAAGGAAACCGAAGAAGCCATCGCCGAACTCAACGGCCAAGGCATCGACGCCGATTTCATCGAGCTCACGTGCATGAAGCCGGTGGATTGGAAAACCATCCAAACCTCTCTCCAGCGCACGCACAAGCTCGTCATCTTGGACGAATCCACCCGCACGGGTGGTGTCGGCGCCACCGTCTCCGCCATTGTCTCTGAAAACTTGTTTGACGAGCTCGACGCCCCAGTCGTGCGTCTCTGCATGGAGGACGCGCCGGTGCCGTACGCCAGCGAAATGGAAAAAACCGTCGTCAAGCGCGCCGCCGATTTGGTCACCGCCGTCACGTACATGATCAACCGCACCGCGTAAACACGCGGTGCGCAGCAGTTTGACAAAAAAACCATCCATCAAACGTCACGCGCAGAGACAAAGTCCCGCGCGCGACTGAAATCAAAAACACGCATTTCTTCTTCGGCGCGCGTCTCGCGACTGAAATCAAAAACACCACCACCACTTCGTACTTTTAAATATAAATGAACACACGAACACTTCACACCTGCGCGCGCGCACCGACGCACCGCCGCGCGGTACACCCAGCGTCGGCGTCCCGCGCGAAGCCGAGCCGAGCGACGCGCCCTGGGCCTCTCACATCATTGCCCTCCTCGCTTTCAGGATAAGACATGCAATCGACCAATCGTGACCTGGAGCCGACCCCCTCTACGCCCACAGACCACGACGACGATCTGACGTCACACGACGACGCCGACGACGCCGACGACGATGATTGCTCGAGTTCAATTCGCCACCACCGCGCGCACCGCGGTCGTCTCCACGGTACGCACGCGCGCGATGCCCGACGACGCGACGACGACGACGACGACGGAGCGCGGCGCATCGTGATGCGCGCCCATCGGTGGCGCATGGATGATGCGATCCGCGCGCGCGATGCGACGCCGCCGCGCGCGCGTGCGGTCGATCGCGGCACCGTTCGCGCGCGCGCGTGACGCGTACGAGTGACTAACGGTCGGTGGTGTGGTGTTCCGTGACGCGCAGAAGACCCGCCGTTCGGTGCGAGGCGCGAGCGCGATCCGCCGCGCGGGCTCGGATGCGTCCGCGCGTCTCGAAAAGGCGTTGAAGGAGGCTGAAGAATGCGTCGGCGAGTGCGCTGCGATGTGGGATGATGGTACGTTTTGTTTATCGTGTGCTTGTGGTTTTTTTTGTGTGTGTGCGTCGACGGTGTCTCGTGTGCGTGACGTGCGACGACGCGCGCGTAATCGTTCCGGTTCGACCCCGACTGAAAATGTCTTTCTTGTTCTTTTCGCGTACGCAGTCGAGGAACTTTCTCAAGCCGCGAGCGATTCTCGCCCGGTTGCGGAAGAATCCGAAGTGAAGATCTCCCAAGCGGATATGGATTTCATCAAGGCGACCAAGGAGACGCTCGCGTCCGCGCGCGCCGCCACCGAAGTCTCCGACGACGTGTTGAAGAAGATTGAAGCCGCGGCTAAGGGCATGAAGGAAGTCACGAAGAAGATTAACTCTTCGCGCATGGCGCAACTCGATAAGGCGTTGGATGAAGCGCTCGCTGCGGCGAAGACGTGCACGGATGACTGCGCGGTAGCTTGGGAAACGGTTGAAGAGATCAGGTACGCACGTACGCGCGCGAGGATTTTCGAGTCGACGACGCTGTATAGTCGACGCGCGCGCGCGGTTCGATCACGCGACTGACCAATACATTTTTCTTCATGCGCACGCACACACAGCGAGGCCAAGGCGAGAGAAAACTAAGCGTTTATTATTCCTATATGTTCTACAGCCAACAACACCACAGCGTTTTACTACACGAATCGCCGCCGCCGCTCGGCGTAGAGACGTTTTTTTATAAAACATCGATGATTTTGTGACTCCTCTTTTGTGTTTTCTACTCCTTCACCTACTCAACGACATCCAAATACGTCACCTCAATGGCCACGCTCGGTCTGTGCTGTCGCACGCGCACGCCCGCGAGCGTCAACAACCGCTTTGACGCGGCGTAAATCGGATCCCCTTTACCGCCGTCGGGCGCGCCCTCCTCCGTCTTCGCCTCGCTAATCTTCCCTTCATAATACACCACCTCCTCAATCCCAGCCTGAATGATCAATTTCGCACACTCATTACACGGATACATCGTCACGTATAAACTCCCACCCGCGACTGAGGCGGAATTCTTATTCATAATCGCGTTCATCTCCGCGTGGCACACGTATGCGTACTTGGTCTCGAGCGGGTCGTCGTCGATGGATTTCTTACTCCACGGCAACGCGTCATCGGCACATCCGCGAGGGAAGCCGTTATAACCAACGCCTAGAATTAATTTATCTTTCCCCACGATGCACGCACCGACTTGCTTGTTTGGGTCTTTACTGCGCTGGGCGCTGAGAAAGGCGACGGACATGAAGTAATCGTCCCAAGACAGGCAACGCGCGCGTTTGGCGCGGCTCAGCGGGTCTGGTTTCGGCTGCGGCGATCGCACTGGGGGCGTGAAATCGCCAGAACTCGTGCGCGCGGGCGTGGGCGTGGACGGTGCCGACGTGGAGGCGTCCGGCGCGCAGCACGCGCACCGCCCGGCTGAGGCAAACGCGGGCGGGAGCAGCGACACCGACAGCGTGGGTTTACCCGCGTATTGCGGCGTCGGACCCTGTGTGCGTGGCGACACAAGACGTGTGTGTCAGTGCGCGTGATCGTCGTCGTCGTCGTCGTCATGACGGTCAATTAATCACATCAAATGAAACGAAGGCTTTTTCAAACCAACCAACCAACAACAAACTTTTGAATACGACGTACCGGTTCGTCGTCGTCGTCGTCGTCGTCGTCGTTGTTCTCGACGAGCTTGGATGATTTACGCGGCGCTTTCGATGATGCGAGTTTATTCGTGACGGTGCACGCCACGGTTGTGGCGCACGCAACGAATACGGGGTGGAGGAACATGACGCGGCGGCGCGAGTCGAGGTGTGAGGACGGGAGCGGTGTATTGTTTGTTTTTAATAATGAAATGAACAATGAACGGTCTTCTAATACGACTAAAACGACGGCTGCGATGTCGCAGAGGCTGGCGAGGCGCACGCGACGCGTTCGTGCGCGCGCGCCGAAGCGCCCGCGGCGGTGGCGACGGCGCCCGGCGGACCTTCGATGGCGTCGCACGACGGCGCTTCGGCAATCAACGCCACTGACGCGAGGACAATTGGTATCAATGGCTGCTGTTCATCACCATTGGCTTGACAATTCTCCAACGCTCGTGCGAAACGAGGGGCACGCCAGTCGCCTTCAATTGGGTTCGGGTCGAACGATATCCACAACGCGGCGGAGACGTCGGGATTATTCGCCCGCCAGTCGCTTTCAGCGACTTCTTCCACGGCGAACGCTTTGGCGCCGCGCGAGTTTGCCACGGCGTTATCAAACGTTAGCGTCGCTTTTAAAAGCGCACTGGGAAGAATGATGGCACAATTCGACGGCGCGCGCGCGATTAAGGCTAAAACCGCGGCGGAGGCTTCAGACGACGTCGATTGGCCCCAGGCTTCGACTTCAGGAAACGCCGGCTCACTGGAGCCAAATTTCGCAGTCATTTGCTTCAACGCATCGGCGGCGAACTGTGGGAGCATGGTTGACGGATCCATGGCGAGCGCCGTCGACGCTAAGGAGGTTTTCTTCGCCTTGGATGAGGACTTTTTTTTTTTGGACTTTTTACCAAACATAAAGTCGTCGCCGTCGTCGTCGTCTGATGGACTACTACTGTCAGCAGCACCTTCCCGGCGACTACTAGTCGTCGCACCATTACTACTACTGCTGATGGCATCGCCTGCGAGCTTGGGGGTATCCACCGACGGCACTAACAACGGCACGACGGTCACCGCGCCCGCCGCCGCGCCATCCGCGACGGCGCGCGTCGCTCGTTCGATCGCCTTGTCCACCTGCTTTTCCACGTAATCAAAATGCGTCTGCCCAACATCCGCTCCATACCAATTTTTCGTCGTCGCCAAATCATCCGCGCTTAATTCGCGATCGATTTCAACCAAATCCTCCGCCAAACCGTCGACAAAAACGTCGACGCCTTCGCCCGTCGCTCGCTTGGCGAACAACGCGAACAGCGACCTCTCATTCCTAGGATCCGCCAACGCGCGCCCGATCGCACACCGTCGCTTTGGATCTTTTGTCGCAACATTCGTCGCCAACGTCAGCGCCGCTTTCATCCCGAGCGTGCGCTGTAGCACGTACTCTTTGTACCCTTGCGCGCGCTCCGCCAAGACATCCTCGCGTCCGCCCGCCATCTTCAGCTCCCCACGAATCAACCCCAGCGTCGGTTGCATCTTCAAATCTTGCGACGAATCGTTCACTTTATCCGCCATGGTTATCAGCGCCCGCCAGTCGATCGTCGCCGCGCGTGGGTTCACCAAGCGCGACATTAACGTGCCCGGAAGAAAGTCCACCATGGACGATGATGATGATGACTTCATCGTCCGAGACGAC
>JACLAB010000426.1_pt1 | contig 27649 bp, 20 predicted proteins | sample 8027921 | NCBI WGS metagenome assembly JACLAB01 (sample SAMN15725117, study PRJNA655200) | protist metagenome | isolation source: fluorescence activated cell sorting (FACS) single amplified genomes of... | place: USA: West Boothbay Harbor, Gulf of Maine | collected 2000-07-19 | reverse complement strand
AGGTTTCAAACTTTCTGTTCATGTGTTTCGAGAGTTTCTCAAGACGGTCGTCCATCGAAGAAGACGACGACGACACCGGCGGCGGCGGTGGATTCGGTACCGTTTCCGTTTCAGAAATCTTCTGCTTCTTGTTAGTAGTAGCGCTGGCACTCCTCGTCGCGTCTCCTTCTTCTCCTTCTTCCTCTTCTCTTTTTGGTTTCGTCGAGGACGCCGGGAGAGGCAGAGCGTCGAAGAGACCCATCCTTTTTTTCTACCGCTCTCTCGCTCCGCGAAGTGAAAGTGTTGTTGTGCGTCGTTGAAACAAAAAGTGCGCTCGCGCGTGAAAAAGTTCTCAAGACTATTCGCGAACGCGTCGATTCGCCACTTACTATCGCATATATACACACACGTAGACAAGAGAGAGAGAGAGAGAAAAAAAGATGGAGCAAATCGCGACGACGAAGAACAATAAAAAGTACGAATAATGCCGAGAATACTGGCCAACGCGAGCTCGACTCGTTCGCGCTCCTCCGACGTCTTCTTCGTGCCTCAAAACCACCAACAGAATTGGAATCGAAAATCATTCGGACTCGGCACTTTTAACGACGACGACGAGAACGAGAACGATAACGACGACGATGAAACGGAAGATGCGATTCGATTGACGTTTAAAGATTTAGCGTTACCAGAACACGTCGTTCTTGGTTTACAAAAGTGTGGATTCGTCTATCCTTCCCCGGTGCAAGTGTCGGCGATTCCTTTGGAACGGTTAGGGAGAGACGTGTTAGTGCAAGCGAAATCGGGGACCGGGAAAACAGTCGCGTTCGCGTGCCGGCTTTTGGATTCGGTTTTGCTGACAAAAATAGAAGCAGAAGCACCGGAAGAAAAAAGAGAAGGAGAGAAAAATGATAACGATAACTTTGCGATCGATGAGAGAAGAAGGGGAAGACTAGATGCGTCTTCGTCCGTGAAAGCGATGTGTATTGCGCCGACGAGAGAAATCGCGTTGCAAACGGCGGATGTGTTGCGGACGCTGGCGACGGCGTGCGCGGGAAGCGCGAAAGGTTTATATAAACAAGAACGGTTGGCGTGCTTTTTTGGCGGTTTACCAGTCGCAGACGATGGACGTGTGATGAAGAGAAGGCCAGCATGCGTCGTCGGAACGCCAGGGAGAATGAAGCAGCTCGTAGAGATGGATATTTTGAGAACTGATCAGATACGAACCGTAGTTTTAGACGAAGCGGATCAGTTGTTGACGCAAGTTGGATTCTGTCAGGATGTTCTATTCTTGATACACGCCGCGAGTCACAGGCAGAGGCAGTTGATCGCTTGTTCGGCGACATTTTCGAAGACCGCGAGGAAAAGAATGGAGAGTTTGACGACGAGAGATGGGAAACCGAGCGCAATTGAGAAAGTGAGCTTGTGCGAGGAGACAGTGGCGTTAAAAGGAGTGAAGATGTGCTATCGGCTCTTATTCCGACGTGAAGAGAAAATGGAAGATCTAAAGGAAAAAGAAAGCGACAATAACGACGACGACGATGACGACGACATGTACCTTTTGGAAGAAAAGGCGGAGGCGTGCATTGACATTTTCAACTCTGTTCGTTTTCACCAAGCTGTTATTTTTGTCGAAAGTCGAGACCGAGGAGAAAAACTTTCCGCCATTATGACTAGAAAAGGAGGATTTAAAACGGCATTCACCTCGGGAAAGCTGCCACAGCGCGAACGAATGAATGTCATGCAACGCTTTCGCGACTTTGAGCTTCGTGCCATCGTATCGACTGATTTAATCTCCAGAGGTGTCGATTGCGAACGTGTGAATTTAGTCGTCAACGTCGATTTACCGAGAGATGGTCAAACGTTCATGCACAGGTGTGGACGGACAGGAAGATTTGGCACTTCAGGTGTTGCTGTCGCCGTTCTCAAAGACGAAAAAGAGTTGAAAACGCTCAAAGATATGCTCGATAAAACATCCGAGGAAGAATCTGAACGCAAGATTATCGAAGATAATGATGAAAATGACGGGGAGGACGACGAGAATCAGAACAGAAAAAAAGACACTCGCGTCGCGTTTTGCAATATCGAAGAACTTCCCGATACAGTTCCAGAGAGTTGGTACGCTTACGACCTCGAAGAAAACGACGAGAAGCGACTTCAAGCATTACAATTAGAGGAGGAAAAATTAGCACTTTTAGAAACATCTAGCGAGGAAGAAGAAGAAGAAGAAGAAGAAGAGGAGGAGAGTAGGAGCGACAGTAGTAGTAGTAGTAGTAGTAGTAGTAGCAGCAGCAGCAGTAGCGATGGTGGGGATAGCGAAGGAGAATACGACGACGATGAAGATTTCGAGGAAATTGAAAGACGATGGAGAGAAAAACGAGCATACGCCTCGTGGTGGTGGTGGCACGAGTATCGCCAAAAAGTCGGTGATGCTTTTGTCGTCCCTCCGTTTTAATGCGCATCTATAGACTTTGTTTATTTCAAATTTTCTAAAGGTATCTCAGCTAGCCAATTAATTCAATGTTGTTACAATGTGCGAGAGAGCGTATGCGTTTCATGTATTATCGAGCACTCGCGTGTCTCTTTTTTCGCGAGAACTGTCACTTCATCTTCTTTGTCGAAACGCTCGCTCGGAGTTGCTCACAAATTTTGTTTTTACTCCTCCTTCTTCTCCTTTAATCGCAACCGAACTCTTCCTTTCACGTCCTTCGCGGTCTGAATTCCTCTCAAAACCTCTCCGTTTTGTTCGATTTGAACCTTATTTTCCTTCATCAACTCCACCGCGACTTCTCGAGTCGCATCCATCGTTGACTTCCCACGGTGCAACCGCCAATTTGCACTTTGTGCAAACACGTGCAACCGTGGTATCTCCGAAGGTCAGCACGTCTTCTCCGCGCCTCTCTTTTCGAGAACTGCCATCATCGCCAGCTCTATTTGCTTCTTCACAAACTCCGGGGTGTCGTTTTCTCGCGCTTCGTGCGGTTTCGATGCGTCCACGTTCGCCTTCTTCTTCTTTGTTGTTGGTTCTCTCATATTGTTGTTGTTTGTTTGTCGCGTGATGACAGTTACGAAGTCGCTCGAGTGAAGTCTGAAGCGTTCTTTTCGCATCTCATCCATTTTTCTCCCCCTGATGATTTTGCGTGATGATCCATCGCAATACGTAGAACTTTTTGCTTTTTTGGCTTTTTTGTGAGCTTCCTCCTTCCACAACGCGCGCCGTGGACTTTTTTCAGAGAGAAGAAAGAGAGCCCTCGAGTGAAAAACCGAAACTTCAAACACTACTGCGCTGTCGGGACAAAAGAACAACCATCGACCAAAAGCCGGGCGATTGTTTTTGTTCGCTCGCGCGTTCTCTCGTCGTCGTTTACGTCGTCGTCAAAGTCGCGCTTTTTTTCGCTCTCGACAAGGGTTGAAAGAATACACTAAAACAGAAGAAGAAGAAGGAAGGAAGGAAGGAGAAAGAATGGCGTCCACTTCGTTCGGTGGTTTCGCAGCAGCCGCCAGGCAACAACCTAATGCGAGGGAGATTTCGAAGAGCAGGAGAAGAACCGCGAGCGCGAGTTCTGGTGCGCGGCGCACTCGAGGAGCGTCGATAATAGAAGGAGAATACCATCGTGATCATCATCATCATCACTACCACCACCACCAACATCAGGAGAGAATACAAAGACGAGGCGAGGTGACGACCGCGCGTGCGACGAAAGCAGCGGTCGAGGACAGCCTTCCGTCTGGGTTCATGAACGAGGCGATTCGGGCGGAACCGAAAGCGTATCCGCCGAACCGCTCGTATCAACAAACAGTCAAGAAAGCGTTCGTGGTTTCCGGCTTTGGTTTACACTCTGGAGAAGATGAAATTGTGAGAATATGCCCGGCGTACGCGAACGAAGGGCGGTATTTCGTGCGAGTGTCGGACGACTCTATCGAGAATGAGACGAGCGACGACGAGCTTTCGGACGCGCAGGTCAATAAATTGTTATTGGAACGCGCGAGAGCGATGCTTTCGAACGATCCGAGTGATAGGAAAGAGATTTTGAAGAATCAATCGATATTAAGAAGTGAAGATGAGGAAAAGATTGATTCTCCCGGAGACTTTTTAGGGAACCAAGGATCGGAGACGAGAGTGCAGGCGAATTTGGCAAACTTGGCGAAAGGTTTACAAATCTCGAGCGTGTTAAATGCGCCCGGGACAAATGATGCGGCGGTGACGAAACCAGAACACCTCTTATCGGCTTTAGAAGCGCTTGGTGTAGATAACTGCAGAATAGAGATTGGAGGAACGGGGGAATTGCCTATTTTAGACGGCGGCGCCGGTCACTGGGCGCACGAAATTTGCAAAGCCGGGGTGACGCCGGCGAGCGATGTAAACGATAAAAACGGAGAGAAAGTTCCAAAGAAACAGTATAAACCGAGAGAACCGGTCATCGTGAGAGATAAAGACGCATTCATCATGTTCACGCCTCAAGATCAGTCGAAACTTTCTTACGGCATCGATTTAACGTACAAATCTACTGCCATCGGGAAGCAATGGTTTTCGTGGACGCCTTTAGAAGATGCGAAATACGACGTCGACATCGCGCCGGCGAGAACTTTTGGTACCATTCAAGATTACATGGCATATTATAGACATGATATCATCAAAGGTGGGACAGCATCGTGTAGTTTAATCGCCAACGGGACTGAATTTTTAAATCCGCCCATGCGAAACGGCTGGGAAAATGAGTGCGCGAGGCACAAAGTTTTGGATTTAATCGGCGACATGAGCTTATTGGCAGAACCGGGCATGGCGGGTGTTCCCATCGGGCACGTTTTGTGCCACAAAGCGTCGCACGAGTTACACGCTGAGTTTATGAGACAGCTCGCGGCGACCGAGAGAGACGTAGTAGATACGGAAGTCTGGGTTACGGAAGAACAGATTTTGAAGGAAGAGGAAGAGTTCAGGGCTATTTGGGATTAATAAATTTCTGGATTGGATGATGCGCATGCGAGTGCGTCTGGCGCGCGTATCCGCACTCATTCTTTCTTTCGTTTTAATATGCACATAACTTTTGTACGACTACGTTTTCTTTTACACTCTCTCCTACCCCTTTCGAATGTTCGTATTTTCTAGTTGCTACAAAATACGAGGGTGGATTCTTTAAAAAAAAACAAGAATGGTCTCGCCTGCGGCGAGTCTCATCGACGACCTCGCCGCAGCGAACGCCATTGGGCACCACATCGATGTCGACGAAATCATCGAGAAAGACGCAGACGGCGAGGACGTGGATGAGGACGATGATCGGGGTGAATTAATGTTCGAGTCTCCTCCGTCTCTCCGACGAACAAACAGCGAGTATCACGACCACCACCATCTCCACCATCATCAACAGCCATCTTTCTTATCTCATTTCATTTCTTCTCTTCCATCGACAGTTCTCGAAGGTGAAGAAAGAGAAGAAGGAGCAGATGCAAAAGGGCTCCTTCGCGATGGAAAGGAAAAAGAGACGCTGAATAATTCTCCTCCTGTTCTGGGTACACTTCGACGTTGCGTGACAGCTCCTGCAAACAACATCGTCTCCGCTGACGATGAATTGATGCACCACACTCAGGATTTCAACGGCGTGTTTCGTCCCGTGTTCAACACGCGATGGAATGCGTATGTAGACATTACGGAAGAAAATAATAAAAGATATGAGCTCGGAACTTGGACGACGCAAGAAAGCGCAGCGAGAGCGCACGACGCGGCTTTACTCTTCATGCGAGGAGATTCAAAAGAAACGAGAGAGATGTTAAACTTTCCGATGAGTGAATATACTATCACATTAAAGGCGCTTAAAGATATGAACATGCCGGCAACTGCCACGAACGAAGACTTCGTGGAAGCGTTAGTTGAAAGCTCTGCGAAAATTGAGCGCAGACAAAGCAAGTACAGAGGCGTGGTGAAATCGAAAGAGCCACAGCACGCGAATAAATTTGAAGCGAGAATATTTTACGACGAGATGTAGTTCGTATTCGTTTATTTCAATACTGCTGCGTTGATTGCTCGCTGCTTGTTATTTGTATTTACAACTTTTTTATCATATTATGTCCTATTCTTGATCAAATCGTCCAAGTCGTCGATGCTCAAATGTTGATCCGACGGGATGTCATCGAAGGAACTTTGCGACCATCCGGTTCGAGACCATCTACCACCGGCTTGTCCACCTTCAGATCGACCGTAATTAGCGTTCGGATTTCGAAACACCGGAGCTCTGTATCCCGGAATGAACGAGCTGCTCTCATCCGCATCATTTCCGTAATGATCGATAGTTCCTCTGCCGCTCATCATATCTTTCGAACGTATGCGCATCGCCTGCATGGCGATGTCACCGGCTAATCTTGCCTCCATACCCGGCAACGCGTGCGGAGCGGACGATTTACCGTGAATCCAGCGATACATGATGTGTGAAGAGAGCTCAATCTTCCCTCTTTCGAGCGATCCGGCGTAGTTGATTCGTAATCTTCTCAGAAGAACGACAAGGCGTTCGCCTGTTCTTTCCAGGCGTCTTGCGGCACCGCGATCGGCGAGCGACTCATCCGCGCTGGACGAAACGAGATATCCATCTTCGTCGACCAACATTTCCGGCTTTTCGCGCACGAGAAGCGTAAACGTTGGTAATCTGTTCTTCAAATCTTTCTCGCCGTGCGTTTCTACATGCCTTTTGATTTTTCGAATCAACGTCAAGAGCGCAACTTCAGCAGCCGCCGGAGGAAAATTTCGCATGTCGTACTCTGAGTCTTCGCTCATCTCGAATTGGGGAACGATCCCAATCGCTTGCGCTTCTTCGAACAAAATCAACGCCTTGGTCGGGTAATACGTCGCCGCATCCTCGTGAACGTTCGATTGGTGCGTCACCAATCTCGCGAGCGATTCGCCTCCGTATCTCGCTGCTAACTGCACTTCTTGATCAGTTGGCGGTCGCAAACACGCGAGCATGGAGGAGAACGTTTCAACTCTCGGTTTCACACCGTGCGTGGTGGCTTCGTGGAACACCGCTGTCGCTCGATCGGCCCATTCTTTCCACGCTGGCTGCGCCACTGAGCTTGAAATTTCACCACTCGTGGTCGTATCCGTCAACCCGTGACCAGGTTTGTCCGAAGCTAATCTGGTTGGATCCGTCAATGTCCGAATGTGGGCAAGAATGGCACCGATAATGGTATTCAAAGTCACTTCGCACGGCGCAATTCCAGCCGCGCGCGAACTCTTGTACGCATCCCATGCGAGCAAGCAGTTTCCATGACGAGCGCACGAGAATAGAAGCTCTCTCCAGGTCATCTCGTCAGGCGTGTACCCGGCGTACTTCATCGCCTTCACTGTGGCGTACGTTTTGTTCAAGTCTCCGGATCGACCGAAACCTCTGACCAACGCGTTGTAAGTTGGCAAAGTTGGTCGTAAACCCATATCTAACGCCTCTTGCAACAATTTCTTAGCGTCTACGAGCGTTTCTGGCTTCTTCGCGGCGGCTAAAATGAGTCCTTCGAACGTGATCTCATCCGGCGATTGCCCAGATTCAACTAATCGATCGTACGCTTTCATTGCTCCTTCGAGATCGGCATCTCTCGCGAATGAATTGATCAACGCGTTATAACACGCGCGCGGAACGTATTCGTTAGACTTTTCGGCATCGGATAAGATGCGATCGACCGCACCAGCATCTCCAGCTCGCGCAAACGATCCACACATATTCGAGACAACCGCAGGCGACATCATTGATCCGTTCATTTCCATCTCTCTGATCAAATTCGCGCACATTTCAACGTTCCCGGCTCGACTCGCGACAGTCAAAATAGTCGCGTATAAGACAGGATCTACCACTACTCTGGGTTCGTTTTGTTGCACTTCTTCCCAAATCTTAAACGCCTTGCGATAGTTTGGCGCAGAGTTCTCGTAGTCGTACTCTGCCGCGCACGCGTGAATGGCAGTGGCGTACACCGACGCCGTTCTCGCGACGCCCTTCGTCTCCATCTCGTCATACAACGCTAACGCTCTGTGCGGCTCGCCAGCATTGACACATCCGCTCATCAGTGAAGAGTACGTGACGGCATCTGGAAACAAACCGTTTCGACGAGATTCGGCGACAATATCAAATGCGCGATTGAGCGCATCCGATCTCAGCTCCTCAAAAGCGGCCGCTCTTCCGCAAGCGGAGACCAAACAATTCAACACTCTCACGTCCATTTGCAACCCACTAGCCTCTAAATCCAAGCGCAAGTTAAACACGCGATCCAACGCGTCTTTCACGTACGAAATATCCTTCTTGTTATTTGATTTGAAACCGCCGTTGCCCGAACGCCTTCCAATCTCTCTAGACACCGCGTCCATCAACGCCCCGTAAGTAACAATAGTCGGTTCGGTCTTATCTTTTTTCGTCATCGTCTCGAACTGTTCAAACGCCATGTCAACTTTTCCAGCCTTCCCGTAGGCCACGATCAAGCTCGTGTGCGTGATGACGTCAATAGTCAACCCTTTTGGATCTTGCTTCATCTGCTCGAACGCCTTTGCCGCCGCCTCGCTGTCTCCGTGCGCAGAGCACACCGCCAAGAGCTTGTTGTATATAGCCGCAACTTCCTCGTTCGTTAATTCCTTTCTCGCGGCTCCCAAGACCAAATTCGTAAACGTAAACGCGTGCGTCACCGGTGAGTTGTTCAACTTGTTCGATCGTTCGCACGACACCAAGAAATCCACCGTCCCGTGCTTCCTTATTCTCGTGTCGTTCAAGCACGGAACTTTCGCATCGCTGAGTCGCTGCAACAAATCAATCGCGTCTCCCAGTCGATCGCATCGGACTAAATCGCTGTATAATCGAATGAAATGTCCGGCGTCGTACTTCTTCGGTCCTAAGCAATCCTCAAAGTTTGGATATTTTTTCAACAACTCGTCCAGAGGGACGTTATCGGCAACGCCCGCGATTAACGGAGCAAATTTTTTCCTCCGGACGTTGCTGACTTTCGACGACGTCGGCTTGAACGGTTTATAACCCTTGGATCCAGCAGATCCGTTCGCCGCTTTCTTCATGCCGTTGTTGTTGTTTCGAACCGTAAAAGAGGAGGACTTTTTCTTTCCCGAAGAAGAAGAAGAAGACGGAGAAGAAGAAGATGCGCTCTGTCCGGATCCACCCCCACCGCTGCCTTTGGTGGGGTCTTTTTCGGTCTTTGTGGTCGCGCTCTTTCTCGGTTCGCTTATCGCGTGGCAGATCTCGGTCTTGTTGCTCTTCGCTCTCCGTCCGGGGGCAATCGGGAAGATGATCTCCTTGTCTGTCTCATCGTCGCGCGATGACGACGTCGCGCTCGCGAGGAGTGCGCGCGCGCCTCTTCGACGAGAACACGAGACCCCATGGACGGGGAGTGGATAATTCTTCCTCCTCGCCGAGAAGACCACCACGGTGTTTCTTCTTCGCTCCTCCTCTTCGTCTTCGTTTTTGTTGTTGCGGCCGCTCTTCCTCGAGGCAAAGACGAATTCTCTTCTTCCCGACGACGAGAACAAAGAAGAAGACGTCGTCGAAGACGAAGTGGACGCCATCGCGGACGATACGCTCCTCGTCAACATTTTGGTTTTCCTCTTTTGTTGTCGCGGAGAAGAGGTAGTACACGAGCGCAAGCGCGTTTATCAAAGATAAAACTTGTGAGGAGAGAGCGAGAGAGAGAGAGAAAGAGAGAGAGATTACTTTTTTTTTGGGGGTGGGGACGAGACGTGGCGCAACGACCGAGAGCCCATTTTTTTTTTGCACTTTTTTCTTCAACACTTATTTAGTTAGGGTTTCAAACTCGAAAAAAGAAAGAAGAGTCGAGACAGGCGAGAACACAACACAAAAAAAGAAAAAAAAATGAAGAATAGAAAAAGCGCTCTCGTCGCGCTGGTTTCCAGCGCGATGATGAGAAGAAGACCGGGAGCATCTCGGCTGCTCTCTTCTAGTTCTGGTTCTAGTTCTAGTTCTTGTTCTTCTTCTTATTATCAGCGCAAGGATGGTGAGGAGATGAGGCGACGTCTTCATCGAACAACGATGACGAGTGTTGGTAACAAAAATCGCATCACCACCACCAACAGAATGTTTTCCTCTTCGAGCGCGTCGTCGTCTTCCTCTTCCTCTTCCTCTTCGACGACGTTTGGGAAAAGAAACGACGACGACGACGACGACGACGGAGACGATTTCATGACGAAAGAATTAGAGAGGCAAAGGAAAATACAGAGCGAAATGCGCGAGATTGAGATTGCCATTGACCGAACTGGATTGTACGAAACCGTTCAACAGAAGCAACAACAGAAAGACGTCAAGAAAAACGAAGGTTTACTCGGACACATCGAATCGCTGATTAAATTCCGCGGTGGACCAATCACCGTCCACGAGTTTATGACCGAAGCGCTGACGAACCCAACGTACGGGTATTACACGAAAACGTCTTCTAAAGACAAAGTGTTTGGGAAGAGCGGCGACTTCACGACCTCGCCGGAGATATCGCAGATATTCGGCGAGTTGTTGGGCGTTTGGTGCGCGACGATTTGGGAGCAATTGGGGAAACCAGAGGAGCTACACTTGATTGAGTTTGGTCCCGGGAGAGGGACGCTGATGATGGATTTGTTGAGAGGAACGAGCAACTTTAAAAAGTTTAGCGAAGCTTTACGAGTGCACTTAATTGAAATCTCGCCGGCGTTGAGGAAGAAACAGTTCGAGACGTTGAAATGCGAGGGAAGTTTGGAGACGTTTGAAAGCTTGAATAATCCTTTGTTGGCTGCAATAAAACCGAATCCGTTCGCCGCTGCAAAGAAAGGAAACGACCGCGAGAAAAGCGACGACGATGCTCGTGGTGAAGAAGAAGAAGAAGATGATGATGATGAAAAGTTATCAACGAAAGGAAACGTTTCTGGAATAACTGCGCACGGCACAAAGGTATATTGGCACAATTCATTAGACGACGTTCCTTCCGGTCCGACGTGTATTATCGCGCACGAATTCTTCGACGCGTTACCCGTGCACCAGTTTCGACGCACCGAACGCGGATGGGTGGAGAAACTCGTCGCCATGAACGAGGAGAACAACAGCTTACAGTTTGTCCTCTCGCCGGGCGCGACGTTGAGCTCTTCTCAACTCGTCAAGAGACGTTTGAAAAAAGCATCAAAGTCATCATCTAACGACAACGGCGGCGGCGGCGGCGGTTGTGGTGGTAATAATAGCGATATGAGCGAAACGCTCGTATCTTTAGAAGTTTCGCCAAAGAGTATCATTCATTGGGAAAAAATGATGGATAGAATCAACGACAATGACAAGAATGGCGGCAGAGGCGGCGCGGCTATCGCCATCGATTACGGCGACGAAGGACCTTTGGGAGATACGTTAGAAGCGATTAAAGATCACAAGTTCGTTGAAAATGTATTGGAAAGTCCAGGCGAGTGTGATTTATCCGCGCACGTCGATTTTGGCGCGTTGCGAGCAGTCGTGGAAGAGCGAAACGAAGAACGCACGAGCGAGGTGAAATGTTTCGGTCCAACGACGCAGCAAAAGCTTCTCTTAGAACTCGGTATCGTACAAAGACTTCAAAAGTTAGCCGAGACGTGCTCTGAAGAACAGCTCGAAATTTTAGCGGATGGATGTCAGAGATTAGTTGGCGACGATAAGGTTGAGGAAGGCGAAACGCCCGGCATGGGCTTGCGATATAAAGCATTGTGCATGGTGAGTAAAAATTTGCAGAGGCCAGCCGGTTTTAGTTAATGAATAGGAGTAGCTTAGTATAGCAGTTGTGTGTAGTTAGTTTAATTAGAAGAAAGCTGTTCTTACATAGATCCTATTTGCGGCTGTCTTTTTTAATAAACCTTTTGTAAATCTCTTTCGATTCTTTCGATTCTCTATTTCGTGTGCGTGTGCTCGACATGTGTCAGTCGATTTCCTACTTTGATGAAAATATATGTTGTTAATCTACTACAGGTACTCGTTGTTTATTTCTTCTTCGTTTTTCTCTTTCGATTATCGATTTAAAAAAAGAGTTTAACTCTTTGGACGTCGGATTGAAATCGGGAGTTGTAGCCCAATCCACCGATGAGAATGATACCTTGCGGTGCAAGCATCATCACGTGTCCAGTTCGGTGTTCTCGGACGTTGACATCGTCCAAATCTTCTTCTTCTTCTTCTTGTTGTTGTTCGATGGTCGTCGTAATAAGAAGAAGAGACTTATCTTTTCCCTTATTCTGTTCCTCCTCCTCCTCCTCTTCTTTTGCCGCGACTTTCGGGTATTGACTCGGCAACCAGTTCATCTTCGAAAGGTCGAGGACGGAAAAACCGGATTCGTAAAAGACCAGACCTTGCATAGCGGCTAAGCCTCTCGTGCTCATTTTACCGGGTAAAGGTGAGTCAGGTTGCATCCCTCGCCCACCTTGAATGATGAGTCGGTTTCCGATTGTCACCATAGAATGACCGACGCGAGGTGTCGGTGTGATGCCGGTTGTCTGGACTTTCTCCCAAACCATATCGCTAGTCTCGCTCAAGTCGAATTTCCACAGATCGTTAAACGTAGTCGAGACGCGACATCCACCGAATAAGTATGCGACGTCGTTGACGACGCATAAAGTCGCTCCAGCCCTCGGGCATGGCATCGTTTCGTAGGCTTGTTGACGATTTGCAAGGGAAAGTAACTTCCACGTTGCAGTGATTGCAAACGGACATTCTTCGTCCGTGCGCTCCAACGTACACTCCCAGAAATCGTTGAAACATGTGTTCGTATTCGATCCACCAAAAACGAGTAATTTCCCATTACGAGCGAACGTGGCGTGTCCCCATCGTGGCGCTGGTCTCCCGTGCACCGGATTTTTCTCGACGATTGTCGGTTCGTACCAAGTCAATTTTGGGCTTTTTTTTTCTAAAGCGGTGGATATGTCCGAGTCGATGGATGGAGCGAGGACGAGAACGTCGTCCTGAAATCCGGTGATGTAGCCTTGCGATCCTCCAAACAAGGCGATGACTTCGCGTCCCAATTTTCCTTTTTTATCAGATGATTTACCACCAAAAAACACTCTCAACGTTTGTATTGATCCACTGCATCTAGGGATTGGTGGTTTGCCACACACGTGCAACTTTTCAACTTTTCGCGTGGGATTTTTCTTCTCGTCCATATCTAAGAAGAAGACGTCGTTGTGGAATCCAGAGCTACTTTGTCCACCAAACAGGATTACTTTCGTCAAATCCTTCCCACATTGTGTCGCGCGGTGTAAATACCTCGGAGAAAATTTGTTATGTTTTTCTCTTTCGTTTTCTGTTAAAACTCGTTCTTCTTCTTCTTCTTTCTCGTCGTCTTCGGCTTGTTCCGGGAACCAGTTCCAGTTTGGTTCGTTCGATATCGTCGTCTCGCTCGATTCGCTTCGAGCGCCCCAGCTCATGATGCCCCCTTCTCCTTCGCACCACATTCGATACTTTTTCTTCCACGCGAGTTCTCTTTTTTCATTGTCATCTTCACGCGCTTTGGATTTGTTCCTATATGATATGTAGTAAAGTAGTCGGTTAATATTAATGATGATGATGACGAGAAGGAAATGAAAATAATGTTTTTAACAAAACACATCAACAAACAACGAACTTTTTTTTTCGCCGCCTCTCGAACAAAAAACAAGATATATATGAAAACACAAGAACAATAAACGCGCTTCTCACCTCTCATCCTGATGATGATGAAAATGATACTCTCGAAAGACAATCGCGCCTTCTTCTCCGACTTCTTTTTCGCACATCGTCTTCCAAAATCGTTCCGAAGAGTTTGTGACCTTGTAAAACGATTTGGACGTCAGTTGGATATTTCCAATGTCGCTTTTCCCGGAACCCACGCGGAGAAAGATTTCCTCTTTGAGATGGTCCGGGATGGAGTCAAAATAGGAAGAAGAAGATGAAGAAGAGCGCATCGATGATGACTCCTTCTTCTTCTTCTCTTTCTCTTCTTCTTCTTTCACGCTAATCGCGCGCTTCTTCCCATCGGAAACTTTGCGCGCGACGACGGGCATTTTATTTTTTAATAATATGTTTGATGCGCTTTTTTGTGCTGTCGCGATTCGGATTTAATGACAATATGCCGGAAGTTATTTTTTATTATATTAAATTATTCATCGTCTCTACTACGCTAAATCTTCTTCCATGGAGTGAGTGTGCGTCTCTCTCTCTTGCGTCGGCAAGTCATACACCGGACAACAGTGCACGCCGATGGTGCTTCTCGTCAACTCTTCGACTTGCTTTTGAGCGAGTTCCGGATTGTTGACCCACGTCTCGTAAAACGAAAACGGGCACTTGGCGACGCCTTTGTCGCCGTCGCCAGAGTTGTACACGCCGGTGTAGCCTCGGTGAAGAAGTTTGAACAAATGATTTTGGGATTGGTCGTTTTTGCGAGCATCGCGAATGCCAGAGATGGAGAGCTGCGCGTAATTCACGCCGTGCGTTTCGGTGCCGCATTCGCCTAAAGTTCTTCCGTCGTTGCCTACAATTGCAGAGTGTCCAAAGTACGTGTACACGCCGTCAGAACCAGACGCGTTTGCGACCGCGACGTAGACGTTGTTCATCCACGCCATCGTTTTCGCTACCATCACCTGTTGTTCTTTCGCAGGGTACATGTAACCTTGACATCGGACGACGAGCTCGGCTCCTTTCATCGCGCACTCTCTCCATATCTCGGGGTAGTTCCCGTCGTCGCAAATGATCAAGGATACTTTCATCCCTTTCGGGCCTTCGCTCACGTGAACCTCATCTCCTGGATACCATCCTTCGATTGGGCACCACGGAAGAATCTTTCGGTACTTTTGCACAATCTCGCCTTTATCGTTGATGAGAACTAACGTGTTGTACGGCTGCTTTTTCGGGTGCTCTTCGTGCCTTTCGCCCGTGAGCGAAAAGACGCCCCACACTTTTGCTTCTTTGCACACTTTCGAGAACGCATCCGTCTCTGGTCCGGGTATCGTCACGGCGGTTTCAAAGCACTCGTCGCGGTCGTACATGATGCCCTGCGTAGAATACTCAGGGAATATAATGATATCAAGACCAGGCAAGCCTTGTTTCATTCCTTTGACGAGTTCGCATATTTTCCCCACGTTCTCCATGACTTGCTCGCGGTTGTGAAGTCGTGGCATCGGGTACTGGTAGACGCACACGCCAACCGTGTCCGGAGAAGAGGAGATATCGCCTGCGTAAAAAGCAAAAGTTAGTTAGAAAAGAATCACATCATCGCGACCTTTGGGCAGACATTCACTTTTTTTCCCGGGCGCAAAAGACAGAGCGCGTCCATCGCGCGAGTTAGTTAGAAGAGAATCACATCCGGCGACCTTTCGAGCCAAATTCACTTTCTTTTTTCCCTGGCGCAAAAGACAGTGCGCGCCCATTCGCGCGCGCGAGACGCGCAAAAAACAATGATCGAGACGATCAAACACGAAGAGACAAAACAGTGAGAGACCCGCGATGACGACGGGGGAGATTCAAAGGTGGAACGCGTACCGTGTCGAGACATATCTTTATGTATTAGTCGATTTTTTTTAGTTAGTTTTTCGTGCGTGTTCGATATCGCGCGAGGGGGCGAGTTAGATGTGTGCACTTTCACGCGCCGCTGCTGCTGCTGCTGCTGCTGCTGTGAATTGAATTGAAATTGATGTTTTTTTTTTCGAAGGGCAACGCGGAGAGACGGAGAGAAGAACTGAACTCTCCGTCGAACTCTCGCGAAAACTTTCGGCTCTGATGAATCAAAAAGAAAGATCGCCACCCACAAAAAAATTTTGAGGCACACAAGGAAAAAATAACGAGAACTTGAACCGGTCCCCTCACGGCGTTACTCTCTCGTGGAACGTAAGCGCGCACTCTGCAACGCGCGCGAACCAACAACCTCTCGTTTCAAATCGGAATCACAGAATTGAGATTTCTTTGGAAGCGTCCAGGAGGAGGATATACGAATACACGCACATACACAGAGAGAGAGAGAGAGCTCGAGAAAACTTTTTATATTGTGACGTACGCGCAAACGAAGAGAGTGAGTAATTTTTAAGCGGCTGGGTGTGCAAAAAATTTCGCTGGCGCGCGCTTAAAAAGAATGTCTGCCTCTATGTCGCATCTGTGCGTGAGCGCGAGGGCAAGAATAGCGTCGAATCAAGTAGCATCAACATCATACAACACGAAAACGTCATCGAGACCAACGCGTGCGCTTCGCGTGACCAACGCGGCGGACGATTTCCGAAAATCGAAAAACTCCTCCTCCTCGCTTCCGGGGAGAAGCGCTCGTCACAGCGGTGCGGTTGGAGATAATTCGTTCAATTCTTCGGGAAGTGGAAAGATCAATACGAAAAAAATATCGCACTCATCGACGGCGGCGTTTAAAAGCAAAGGAGCGTCGACGCGGGTGTTAGGTAGGGCGATCAGCATACCGAGAGGTGATAGCGCCGGTGCGAGCATGGATTTGGATATCGGCGGAGATGTAGCTGACCTAGACATCGATGCTCTCTTATCGAGGGTGAACGAGTTGCACGCGGCGAGCGAGGCGATGAACGTGTTGCCGACTCGAAAGGAATTGGATCAGCTGGAAAACACTTTAGAGAAGGATTCGGATACAGAAACGATGCGCGGAGTGAAGAAGCCGAAGAGAAGCGCGACGGCGACGACGACGACGTCGTCGCGGACAAGTAGAAGCAAGAAAAGAGATGACGAAGAGTTACTTCTGATGAGCGACGACGACGACGATGAAGATCTCGACTTGGACGATGACGACGAGGAAGACTTGGACGACGAAATCGAAGTGAAAGGATCTCTCGGCGTTGAAATTGCGTCGATCGAAGCGGAATTAGAAAAGAAAATTACAAAGGAAACGATAAAAGGGAAGAAAGGAAAAGGAGAGGATTCAGTTTTACCAAAGACGCGAAGAGTTATCAAGTCCGCGGCGAGTGTTCGAACAGAGCGCGCGATGCGAATTGCCAGAGGCGTCCGTTCGCAGAGGAATTCATCTTCGACGAAGAAAGCGATCAAGATTGCTAATCAAAAAGCTGCCGAGTTGGATGAAGTTTCGGAAAGAGTCCGAGCTTCGGATAAGATTGTCGGCAAGATGCAAGAGGCGAGGCTGGCGAAGCGAAAGACGAAACCGTCCTCTCGAACAGGACGAAGTCGCGTTATGAATCCAAGAGGAACCCTTCAACAGAATTCGCAAAGTCAGCAACAAGTAGATTCCATGAAAGTGTATTTAAAAGAGATTGGATCGGTGTCTCTGTTGAACGCGAACCAAGAGGTGCAGTTGGCGAGGAAAATTCAAGATTTGATGAACTTAGAAACGACGTACAAGGAGTTGGTCGCAAGAGTAGCCGAAGGTAACGACCCGATCGCGCAAACGCACGGAGGTAAAGTTACCAAGAGCATGTGGGCCAGAGAATTAGGTTTAACCGAACCCGAACTCGAAATGAGATTAACGGAAGGGAAGAACGCGAAGAATCACATGATTCAAGCGAACCTTCGGTTGGTCGTTTCCATCGCCAAGCGATACGCGAATCGCAACATGTCTTTCCAAGATTTAATTCAAGAAGGATGCGTTGGTTTAATCAGAGGCGCCGAGAAGTTTGATTTCGAACGTGGTTACAAGTTTTCGACGTACGCGCACTGGTGGATTCGCCAAGCTGTGACGAGATCAATCTCGGATCAATCGAGAACGATTCGTTTGCCCGTGCACTTGTTTGAAATCATTTCGCGAATGAACAAACTCGAACAAAAGTTTATCGTCCAAAACGGACGAGAGGCTACGTTGGAGGAAATTTCAAAGATGATGGAAATGCCCGAATCAAAAATCACGCAGATCAAGAAAGCTGCCATGGCTCCGGTATCCTTGGCGCAAGCGGTCGGTGCGGATGACGATAAGCGAACGGTTGAAGACACGTTGGTTGATAACATCACGGAGCACCCGGAAGAATCTTCCGGTAAAGTGCTTCTGAAGGAAGACTTGGAAAATGTTTTGAACACTCTGAACCCGAGAGAGCGAGACGTGTTGCGGTTGCGATACGGCTTAGATGACGGCAGAGTGAAAACGTTGGAAGAGATTGGCAACGTGTTCTCGGTGACTCGCGAACGTATTCGACAAATTGAAGCCAAGGCGTTGAGAAAGTTGAGACAACCTTCCAGAAATGGCATCTTGCGCGATTACATCCCACCCGCGAGCGCGGCTGCGTTGGGTTTTGAAGCGAGCGAAGAGGACGAAGGTGACGAACGCGTCTCCTCGTTGTCGAACCGTCAGCCTTCGCCGCGTTGATCGAGTGTAAAATAAAATATACTGAACAAGTGAACATCACGATTTGTAATAAAAAAAATATCATCATAGCTTTCAGCGCGTTTGTGCAAATTACAAGAACAACTCCACTATCAATAGCATATATATTCGAATAATAACGTTAAAGAAAAAACTAAGCTAATATCCGCTCTCTTGGATCAATTTCAAACCGGCGAAGAACAAGAGCGCGAAGCCGCCGATGCTCGCCAACACAACCCCGCCGACTCTCTTTGCAATCCCACCTACAGACGCGTCCGTGTTATCGTCAATCTCCAATTCCATCAAACCTTTATTCACCACCGGCGCGTCTCCTCCTGGCCCACCAGGCAAAGTCCTTTTCGTTCTCTCGTACACCTCTCTTTGCACCGTCCCGAAACTCTTCTCGCTCCCGGACGCGAACTTCTTCAACTGGTTTCGCATCAACGCCGACGATTCCATCCTCATCAACGACGGATCGTTAATCGCCACGTCGTACGGCAATCCCAACAACTCCATCTCTCTCAAATACTGCTTGGCCATTTCTACGTCTCCAAACGCCGCCACGCAACACATCGCCTGATATCGAATCTCTCTTCGCACTGGGAGAGAAGCGTCCTCGTCGAGCTTCATCGCTTGTTCGAGCTTCTTGTACCCTTGCATTCGTTCGCCTTGCTCGTACAACGCTCTCGATTCATCCAAAAGCGTTTCCGCCGGATGCGAAGACGAAGACGGCGGTGGCATCGCGCGCGCTCTCACATCTCTTCTCGCGACGTTTTCTCTTCCTTCTTCTCTCGACAAAGACAAAGACAAAGACGAGGACGACGACGGTGAAAAACATCCATCTTCAAAAACACCACCACTCGTCGTGGACGCTCTCGCCGAGCTCGTCCTTCTCTCTCGTCTTCGAACCGATGCCGCGACGGCGACTCTGGATTGCGACGCGATCGATGAAATCATCGCTCTTCTTTTTTTTTACAATGCGCGCGCGCGCTCCGGCGTGCGTGTGAGCGATATTAAATACGAAGAGAGAGACGTATCTTCTCTCTATTTTCTCCTCCCGGGAAATGAGGTGCGAACGTTAACCAAAAAAAAAACAAGCCAAAATCTCACACGCATTCCGACCAGAATAGAGGGCCCCGTTCAGAGAGCCGAGAGCTTCTGAGCTCGCGTGAGGGTCCCACCACTCTCCGAGGAAACACTAAAAGCTCCTCGTGGCGAGTAATCGAGACCCCCCTCACAAAGATAACACATAGTAAACTAATACAAATAAAATATGTTTGCCGTCCAATCGTCCTCCCTCTGCGCGCGCAGCCAAACGACAACGTTGAGAACGAACAGAGCGCAAAAGAAGATTCAAAGATGTCAAGCGGTGCGCGTCGTCGTCTTCGTTCTGTCGTCGTCTTTCTGCGAGGAAAAAAACGCGAGAAAAACTCGGTCTCTCTCTCTTTCTTTCTGGGGAGATCGTCGAATTTGTGTTTCGGCCTCTTTTTTCCTTCCGTTTTCCTTCCTCTGCACTCGTTCGCTCGCGGTTACTTACCCGCTCTCTCTTTCCTCTCTCTCTCTCTCTCTGATTACCACAGGTCCAAGTCAACGCGGTCTCTAAGCAAACGATGGTGCGTTCTCTTTTCGATGATTCGATTTTGTTTTTTTTTTGCTCTCTTGCTCTCGCTTTTGTCCGTATCTGTCTGTCAAAAGTGTATGTGCGAGCGAGAGAGCGTTTTCTTTCAATCGCGCGTGTTTCCTGGATGATCGGGCGGACTTTCTCTCTCTTATCTCTCTCTTTTTCTCTTTCTCTTTCTCTCGCGCACACGAGAAACTCACGCGGTACTTTCTATTCTCTCTCTCTGTTCTCGCTTTCCATACATCTAGGAATCTGTCAAGGAAAAAGCCTTGATTGCCTCCACCTCCTTGGCGACGCTCGCGGCGACCTCGCCGGCGTTTGCCTACGACTTGTTCTCCGCCGAAAACGCCGGCGCCATCAAGGTGTGGACCCTTGGTCTCTTCATCGGCGTCTCTGGCGTCTCCGCCATCTTCTTACCGTTCGTGTGCGGTACCTTAAACCCGATCCAAATGGCCGTCAACTTGGGTTTGGTCCAAGGCGAAGTCAGCAACTTGAGAAAGTTTAAGAGAAACGGCGAACCGATGGAACACGGCACCAAATTCGGCCACAAGTGGTACGACACGAGCGCGTTCAAGAACGGCAAGGACATCGACTTCGCGTTCACGAGCAAAACCATCGAGGCGCAAGAGGGCAAGAAGTAATGTTATTCGTCGCGCGATTTTCAGAGAGTTTATTCCACGATAACAACCACAATTTGTAACTAGAGCTTAAAATATACGATTTTACTTGTGATACGCTTACTTACTCTCAACACTTGTGCGCTGTAACTTTTAAGAGATTATTTTATAAAATACATGCGACTTTACTTGTGATGTATGCTTACCTTTTAGCAACAACGCTTCGTGCGCTTTTGTTTGTTTGTTTGTTTCTGTGTGAGAGAACGAGAAATCCGCATTACTTGAACAAAAAAGAGAGAAGAAAAGAAATGTTTTTATCTTCGTGTTCGGCGGCGCAAAGCGCCGCTCGTCCGCGCTCGTCGTCGTCGTCGTCATCTTCTTCTCCCTCTTCCTCTACTTCGTCGTCTTTTTTTCGACGACAACTTCCCGTTGGTTTCGGATCTTCTTTCACCGGAAAGAAGAACGACATCGTCCGTGTCCTCCGACGGCGCAAAACGACGACGACGAGAAAATCTTCTTCTTCTTCTGCGCTCGATAAGACGACGACGACGACGACAATCTCGTCGTCCTTATCCTCTGGTTTCGTGGACACTTCGGACGCGGAAAATTACGACGTAATCGTCGTCGGCGCTGGACACGCCGGATGCGAAGCCGCGTTGGCGAGCGCCCGCGTTGGCGCGCGAACGCTGTTGCTGACGTTGTCGCTCGATAAAATAGCGTGGCAACCGTGTAATCCGGCTATTGGAGGACCGGCGAAATCACAAGTCGTGCACGAGATCGACGCGTTAGGTGGGAGCATGGGGAAGATTGCAGATAAAACGTACTTACAAAAAAGAGTGTTGAATTCCAGTCGAGGTCCGGCGGTGTGGGCGCTGCGAGCGCAGACGGATAAGTGGGAATACAGCAACGCCATGCGACAAGAAGTGGAGAGTAACGAGAGAGTGTTCATTCGGGAAGGGATGGTGACTGAATTGTTGGTGAATTCCAACGACGAGTGCGTTGGCGTAGAGACGCACTTTGGGATGCAGTTTCACTCGAAAGCGGTGGTGTTGACAACCGGGACGTTTATGAACGGTAAGATTTGGGTAGGGAGGAAAACGATAGACGCCGGACGCGCCGGGGAAGGCAGTTCGGTTGGATTAACCGAGCACTTGATTAATTTGGGATTTGAAACCGATCGATTGAAAACTGGGACACCGGCGAGAGTAGACGCCAGGACTATAGATTACACCAAGTGCGAGGAACAAAAAGGCGACGAGGACGCCAAGTTCTTTTCGTTCGATCCGAGGAATCATTTAGTCATTCCACAAATGTCCTGTTATCTCACCAGAACGACGGCGAGAACGCACGAGATTATTCGCGAAAATTTACACGAAACGCCGACGTACGGCGGGTGGGCGAGCTCGAAAGGACCGAGGTATTGTCCTTCCATTGAAGACAAAATTGTAAAGTTTGCGGAGAAGGAGTCGCACCAAATTTTTCTCGAACCGGAAGGCAGGAAAGCGCCTGAGATTTACGTTCAGGGGTTTTCCACCGGTTTACCAGAGCGATTACAGTTGGAATTGTTGAGAACATTACCGGGGTTAGAGAACGCGACGATGATGCGTCCGGCGTATGCGGTCGAGTACGACTACTTACCGGCGCACCAATGCACGAGAGATTTGCAGACGAAAAAAATTGCCAACCTGTTCTTCTCCGGACAAATCAACGGGACGACTGGTTACGAAGAAGCCGCCGGGCAAGGTTTAGTCGCGGGCGCAAATGCTGCCGCGAAGGCGTTGGGAACGAAACCGCTAATTTTAGAAAGAGAAGGCAGTTATCTCGGAACGTTGATTGACGATTTAGTAACGAAAGATTTGCGCGAGCCGTACAGAATGTTAACGTCGAGATCGGAATACAGATTGGCCTTACGAAGTGACAACGCGGACGCGCGATTAACGCCCATAGGAAGAGAATGTAACTTGATCGACGACGAGCGGTTCAAAATGTTTGAAGATAAGAGAGATACGATCGAAAACGAGTTGGCGAGATTGAAAAAATTTCGATTGAAAGAGTCCTCTCCGCTCGTCGCCGCCGCCTTGGAACAATCTAAAAATCTCGGCGCCGGAGGAAAACAGTCGTTCACATTGGAAGAGCTTCTGAGAAGACCAGGCGTCACGTACGACAAGTTCGTTGAATACAAAGAAGACGCTGGAATTGACCAGATCCCGAGACCTTTGACGAAATGGGAAGCTGAGTGCGTGGAAATTCGCGTCAAATTTGCCGGTTTCATCCAGAGACAAAAAGTACAAATCGACCGCGACTTGAGTAAACATGGGAAAGAAATTCCACCGGAAATTAATTACAAGGACATCCCGATGCGGTTAGAAGCGAGAGAAAAGCTCGAAAAAGTTCGTCCGTCGACGATCGGTCAGGCCAGTCGCGTCGGAGGCGTCACGCCGGCTGATATTAACAGTCTTTTGATCCACATGGAAGTGTTAAATCGAGAGAAGGAAAAAGCTGCTTCTTCTGCTGAAAAATGACGAGACAAAAAATCTCACAAACAACCACACTTTTTTTATATCAAAAGCAGCCCCCGCTCGCGCGCGCGCGCGCATGTATTTAAATCGTTTTAAAAGGAATAGCAATTAGCTCGTTGTAACATATAACCAAACATGCTCGTCGCACCCGAACGAGGCGTTCGTATAAACGCTCCTTATTCTCCTTCTTCGTTGAGAAAAAGACCAAATACAACGAGAAGAGCTTTACAGTTATTAAAAGCGAAGAAGAAAACGGAATGCGCGGCCAAAACGACGAAAACATCGTCGTCTCTGCCGCCTGGAATACTAGTTTCCGTGGCAAAAAACGTCTGGAATCTCGGGTGGGGCGTGATGATGAGTCAACTGGCGCCTAAAGATAAAACGTCTGGAAAGTACGCGAGACCAGAGTCGCAATTTCGCGTGAAAGATTTCGCTGATTTTCCAAAAGGCAAGAAACTATATCTTTTCGCCGGGAAAACGTGCCCTTGGGCGCACCGAACGTTAATAGTGAGTGAGGTGGTAAAAAAACGCTTGAAAACGAAGAGCAATAATGATAATAATGAAGAGGATTTGCAGTTGGAAATAATATATCTAGAACCTAACAAGAATACGGGTTTGTGGATGGTGCCGAAAGAAGCCATCGAGCGAATTTTCTTTCCCGATGCCGATGATGAACAACAACGAGAGATGATCATAGAAACGTTGAGAGACGTATACTCGTACGTTTCCGGGACTAAATTTGAAGGTCGAGCTACCGCACCCTTGCTCATTAGCGCTAGTAGTGGTGGTACGTTTGAGATACTCTGTAACGAGTCCGCTGATATTATTCGGCTCTTTGATTGTTTAAGCAAAAAAGAGAGTGACGAAGAAAGCGCGTCGTTATATCCAAAAGAGAAACGGAAAGAAATCGATGAAATGTGCGCTTATTTGTACGAAAACGTAAACAATGGCGTGTATAAAGTAGGTTTCGCGCAATCTCAGGACGTTCTAGACGACGAGGTTGCAAAACTATTCGCGGCGTTGGACGCGTTGGACTCTAGATTAGCGAGCTCGCGCTTCTTGCTCGGGGACGACGCTCTCACTCTGTGCGACGTTTGCTTCTACACGACTCTGATCCGGTTCGACGCGGTCTATAATCACCTCTTCCGGTGCAGTCACAAGCGCATCTGCGATTACACAAACTTGTCCAGGTATTTGAAAGCTTTATACGCCTTGGACGAGTTTCGCGAAAGCACCGACATGGTCGCGATAAGAAACCAATATTACACGTCCTTGTTCCCGCTCAATCCCGGAGGACTCGTTCCGCCGCTCCCGTTTTCCTCCACCGAAGCTTGGTTGTTGTCGTCGTCATCTCCCGGTCCAGACGACGATCATTTTTAGAATAAGAAGTTTGGAGTTTTAGTATAGAGTCGCCGCGAGCGAGCAATCCGCGCTCGCGGCACGTAGTTTTTTAGTTTGTTTTTTAAAATGTGAAATGCGATGCTACCAAAACATGACCACGACATGACCGGGGCAGGGGGCAAGCAAGAGCTGGTTTGTGGGGGGCTCTCCACGTCCGACGTCGTCTGCCAAAGTTCTCTCTCCCTTGCCAAAAGCTGCTGCCTGGAAAAAAAAAAGAAAAGCGAAAAAAAAATTCTTATCCCCTCTTCTGCCCCTGTGAGGTTATTTTACGCGAGAATCGTCATTCTTAAACGCGCGTGTGTATCGTAACATACATCATACGAAGCAAATCTTTGGAATCACATCGTAAATTCGAATAAAGAAAAGTTAACTCCACGACTTAATCATGTCTGCTTTAGCATCCACGTCGTCTTTTATTGGTAACACGTGCGCGTTCAAAAAATCCGCCCAGAAAACGAGGAAAGAGGTTTTGGTGACGCCAATGTCTGCTTTGCGCGGTAGGTCGTTGCAAAACACTCCGGAGGGGGTTTCCATCGATAAAAAGGGCGCAGACTTTTTCAACAAAACGTATTACCCGAAAGCTGAAGACGTGGATAATTCGCGCAAGCCGTGGGTGGTCGTCGATGCGACGGATTTGAGACTCGGTAGAATGGCGTCCGTCGCGGCGACGTATTTGAGAGGTGGGAACGTGGCTACGTACCACCCGTCTTTTACGACTGGCGTGAACTTGGTCGTCATCAACGCTGAGAAAGTGGTCGTTTCGGGGAAGAAATTCGAGGAGAAGTTGTACAGAAACTTTTCCACGACCGGTAGACCTGGGTCCATGAAAATCGAGACGTTCCGTCACTTGCAAGAGAGATTACCGGAACGCATCGTCGAAAAAGCAATCAAAGGCATGTTACCGAAAAACAGAATGGGTCGAGAAGTGTTTAGACACTTGAAAGTGTACAGAGGGTCGGAACATCCGCACGCGGCGCAAAACCCGACGGATATCACCAAGGATTTGTTGGCCAAGTGCGGTGGCGCGGCGTGCTTAGTCAACTCGGAAGAGAGAAAGTAAATGGAGAGAGCAGAGGAGAAAAAAAACCACACAAAAAGCGAGTTTTCTTCTTCTCAGCAGAGAGAGAGAGAGAAAGATTCTTATCTCATATAGTAGCTATATTATAATCTTATATTGTCCCTAGCCTTTTGTTTGTTATATATCATTGATACACACACGTATATATATATATATATAATCTTCGTGGTAGTACTTTTATTGCTCTTACTTCTACATTTGTTCATCTACAATACGTATCTATATTATATTCGTCGACGAGAATCCATCATCTCTTTATCTCTCTTGTTTTCTCGCACCTTCATCTTCACATCTTCTCGCTATTATCGGACCGGGCATATATCGTCAATCTTCAAAATCATTCTCGCGCACTCTGTGGCCAAGCTCAAAGCTGAGGTAGTCACTAAAAGTGGCTGCAAAACGTTTTCTTTTCTCATGTCGCTCACCGTCCCTTTCTTCACGTTGATCCCTTCGTGGACGTTGCCCAACATGGCGTGCTTGTTTCTCAACTCCGTGACAATTTCGATCGGGTTCAACCCAGCATTTTCGGCTAAAGTGTACGGAATGACTTCCAACGCTTCCGCGAACGCTTTCACGCAGACAGATTCCATTCCAGATAACGTTCGCGCCCACTGTCCTAACCTCACAGATAACTCAATCTCCGCCGACCCTCCGCCGGTGATTAAAAACTGCTTGTGCGCCAAACATCTGATGACGCATAAAGCGTCGTGTAACGATCGATCCGCTTCTTCTAAAACCAACTGATTCGAACCTCGAACGATGACTGAAACCGTTTTCCCCATGTTTTCAATGCCAGTCACTTTGACCACCTTCGATTTCCCGCAAACAACTTCCTTCGCCAACTTGGCTCTTCCCAACTTTTCCGGCGTCAACTGCTCCGGATGCGCCACCGGCTGCAACTTCAACGTCTTCGCGATGAATTCAATCTCGTCTCTCTCCACGTCTTTGATGACCATAATCTTCGCTTTTTGCAAGTAATGCATGCCCAACTCGGTCACCGCATCTCTCAAGATTGATTTTTGAATCAACAAAACGTTGCACCCAGTCGCTTTGATTTTCTTGATCAAACCGATGACGTAATTTCTCTCCTCTTTTAAAATTCTATCCATTTGCGTGTAATCGCTCACAATCACGTTATTTTCCATGTCCGTTTTCGGTGGACTGATGCAAAACTGAATCAGCGCTATTTTTGCGTCCTCTACGGTATGAATCCCGGCTCCGGCTCCTTTGGCCGTTTTTTGGTCAAACACGATGCCTTCCGTCAACTCGGTATCATCGATCGTCCCGCCTTGCTTTCTCACGCACCTCACGTCTCTCAAATCCACTAGATCCGGTCTCGTGTCGTCCAAAATCCTGCTCACGCAATCTACCGCGATCGGGGCCAACACGTCCGAATACTGCGCGACGACTTTACTTCCTAAACTCGTCGTCGCCGCGTTTATCAACTGTTCCCTGTCGTGAATGTTGACCGGAATCGCAAACGTCTCCGTCAACTTGCACGCCTCATCGCACGCCAACGCCAACGAATCCGAAATAACCGTCGGATGCACACCCCTCGCGAGTAACGCGATGCATTTATTGAGCAAAGCTCCGCACAAAACCGCGACAGACGTCGTCCCGTCCCCGGCGACAATGTCTTGCGATTTCGACAGTTCCACCAACATCTTCGCCGCCGGATGCGTCGCTTTCATCTTTGACAAAATAGTCGCGCCATCGTTAGTAATCGTCACGTCGTTCTTCTCCGAAACCATCATCTTATCCATGCCTCTCGGTCCTAACGAGGTCCGAATCGCGTCCGCGAGCTTCTTCGCCGCCGTCATGTTTGAGATGCGAATGTCGTGTTTCAGTTTGTCGTCGGCGTAGCGTTCCCCAACTTTAGACGAAGATGCTGCGATTTGTTGTTGCACCGCCATCGTTCTCTACTTCTTATATATGTATATATATATGTGCGTAAAAGAAAGAAAGACGCAATAATGACTACTGCGCGCGCGAGTGTAAGTAGATCTCTCTCTATCACTTCGTGTGTGTGTAAGTGTGTCTGTGCGTGTGTATCAAAGTGCGGAGCTTCTGATCGCGTTTTTTTTTCTTTTTCAAAAACTTCTTTTTTCTTTGACTTTTTCGTCTCTTCTTCTCCAGAGAAACACTCGCACGCATGAATTTGATGATTAACGAGGAGCGTCGTTAGATGACGAGCGTT
>JACLAB010013884.1_pt1 | contig 27656 bp, 33 predicted proteins | sample 8027921 | NCBI WGS metagenome assembly JACLAB01 (sample SAMN15725117, study PRJNA655200) | protist metagenome | isolation source: fluorescence activated cell sorting (FACS) single amplified genomes of... | place: USA: West Boothbay Harbor, Gulf of Maine | collected 2000-07-19 | reverse complement strand
CTGTCTGATTACGACTTGGAACGTACCATGTAGCGAGGCTGTATAGTGTCGGTGTGCCTGTGAATCCACCACTGAAAGCTGGGCTCACTGTAACGTCGCCAGCTACGTCATTATCAGGCGAGCAGGGATAGAGAACATGAGGATCATGGGCGCTGATGCGCTCGATGTCTTGCAACAACAAGAGACGCTCTCTCTTAAGCTCGCAGGTAAAAACGCTAACGCTCGCATAGCTATAGAGATGGAGTTTGCTAACCGACGCTTGACGATCCAGCAAGAGGCTGAAGCGAAGAGGCTAGAAGACGCTAAGGAAGCGGCTGAGAGAGAGCGTGAGCTAGATGAATCTAGGCGCTCGTTCCTGTTGGAGAGCACAGAGTTTGATGTGAGGATGCGTGAGGAAGGGCTCAGTAAAGAGCTGGACTTACTCAGTCTAAAGTATATGCGCGAAGTGAACATGGCCGGGAGGACAGAGGACGAGATCACCGAGCTTAAACGACGCCACGAGATAGAGCGCGCGAGAGTCGTCAGAGATAGCGCCCATGAACAGGCTGAAGCGGTTGCACAAACCACAAGCGCTATTAGTTCTGGTCTCGCTGCATCTGCATATAATGCCGCGTTGCTTGGTGACAGCTTTGAAAATGCAATTGGTAAGATGCTTATAGCTGTAGGCCAGCAAGCGGCTGTAGAGGAGGGACTTGAAAAACTCAAGGAGGGCGGTGAGGCTGTAGGTGAGACGTTCACCGGAGTGGGGCAGACAGTCTCAGCGCTTGGCGGGGAGATGAACGAAAAGCTAGGTGCAATAGGGGAGAGCGTCGGCGGTGCCGTTGAGTCTATGATGGCTCTCAAGTCTGTGACTGAAGGGTCTAGCGTATCCTTTGCTGGATTGCTTGGGCCCATCGGGGCTGTAATGGTGGCTTTGGTCGGCGTGGGCAAGGCGCTTGGAGACTATCTAGAGGTCAATGAGAAATTTGAGATACGTCAAAAAGCCTATGCAGCGTCAACGTCTGAGTTGACCACAGCTATAGAAGAGCTAGCATCCCAACAGGTTAACCTCACAGCGGCTGAAGTCGATGAGTTACGCGTGTTATCAATGCGCGCAAAGATACCCATCGAGACAGCACAGGAGATAAGGGACAGGAACGCCGCTAGATCTGAGCAAGTGTTTAAGCTCAACGAAAATATAAAGGCGCTCAAAAAGATTCAGAAGGGAGAAGGACAGAACGCCCACTTACAAGCTCGATTGATGGAGCTTATGCGTAGGCGTGACAAGATCCAAGATACACTTAACAAGCGTCAGGCTGAAGCTGTGCGCCTTACTCAAATGGGTATGACTGACTTCGCAGCCTTTGAAGCACTCAAGCTTCAACATGAGAAGACTGGCATGACCGCTTTGAAGGAGAGAGCCCAAGTTGAGGAGGCTCTCTTATTTGACATGATGACTGCTGAGCTTAAGGCACAGAAACAGACCGAAGAGACAAAGACCCGAATCGCTGTCGTAGAGTCTGAGAAGCGCATTGATGCAATCAGGCGCATGGAAGATGTAGACCTTGGCCTACGTCAACAGATGATCGAGGTTGAAGAGAAGACGCTTCAACATACAGTCACTGAGATTCAGAAAGCGGAGGAGGCGAAGAGACAGGCCGAAGCCGACAAAGCGATGATGAAGAGAAAGCTAAGGGCGGCTAAGCGCTTGGCTCAAGAGCGCATACTTCAATCTGAGCTAGCGAGAATCAGGCGAGCAGGGATAGAGAACATGAGGATCATGGGCGCTGATGCGCTCGATGTCTTGCAACAACAAGAGACGCTCTCTCTTAAGCTCGCAGGTAAAAACGCTAACGCTCGCATAGCTATAGAGATGGAGTTTGCTAACCGACGCTTGACGATCCAGCAAGAGGCTGAAGCGAAGAGGCTAGAAGACGCTAAGGAAGCGGCTGAGAGAGAGCGTGAGCTAGATGAATCTAGGCGCTCGTTCCTGTTGGAGAGCACAGAGTTTGATGTGAGGATGCGTGAGGAAGGGCTCAGTAAAGAGCTGGACTTACTCAGTCTAAAGTATATGCGCGAAGTGAACATGGCCGGGAGGACAGAGGACGAGATCACCGAGCTTAAACGACGCCACGAGATAGAGCGCGCGAGAGTCGTCAGAGATAGCGCCCATGAACAGGCTGAAGCGGTTGCACAAACCACAAGCGCTATTAGTTCTGGTCTCGCTGCATCTGCATATAATGCCGCGTTGCTTGGTGACAGCTTTGAAAATGCAATTGGTAAGATGCTTATAGCTGTAGGCCAGCAAGCGGCTGTAGAGTCTTTGATGGCACTCGCTAAAGGTACAGCGCTCTTGTTCACTTCCCCACAGGATTCAGCAAATCAATTCGTCGCTTCAGGTATCTACGCGGCAGCGGCTGCAACTGCGGGTAGCGTAGGCGTTGCGCTTTCTAGTAGCGGTGGTGGCGGTGGTGGTGCATCAGCTACACCTAAGACAACACCCACAGACTCACCCACTGAAGCCCCATCTCCTGAGAGAGCTCAGGCCGACTCACAAGCAATGGTCTTCAACATCAACTTTGGCAACTCGACCATCTATGACACCAAGCGAGCGGCTCAGGATGCTATGGCTGATCAGATCCTACGAACCATCAACCGACAACGGCGAGGCGCTCCACGCTTCGCGATGGGGTGACACATGCCTTTAAATAATCCCGCTCCTCAATTCGGTCTACTCACAGCTCAAGACGTGAGGGATCTAGACTCAGTGAAGATCTTCACGCGCGACAGTAACGCGGTGAACATGCCGAGCTTTGTAACTGGTGAGGGTGTCTATGAGGATGCTCTCTTCTTGCTCAATGGTCGGTCTATCCTTACATCCAACTCAGCGGGAGGACAGGCTGAAACCACGGCCACATTCGGCTCAACGTGGAGTGTGACGATCAACAGCGATGATAAGGTGAGCATCACTAGTGATGTTGAGTTTACTGTCCTCAAAACAGGGAGCAATGATGCGCTAGGCTTTGGCTCATCAGTTGTCAGCTCTGTTCAAGTCGGCTCTGATTACATCGCTACTGCTCCTCTCGATTGGTCGCGTGGTGAACTCGACCTCACCAACGTGACTTATCAGATTGATGAAGTGGGTGGTGGTGGTGTGTTCCTCTGGCCATCGCTCAAGCTAAAGGTTCAGGACGTGACTGTGTTCACTCGAAACACAAGCACATCAGACGCAGACGCCATGACTGTTCAAAGCGTAGAAGACCTAGACGTGACAGCATCGTCAGGCACATTGATCACATGGCTCATTGATGATGATGGCTACGTGGTGAACCACTATCTCACAACGCTAGGGGATCTCACCTGGAACAGTGACACGATGAGAAATAAGCTTGGATTCACAGGCTCAGAGACTCCTGTGGTTTCAGGTATTTACAGCACACTCAAGGCAAGTAATAAGTGTGAGGGTGTGTTGATTCCATCTCGACCATTCCAATCTCATCACCTCAACGTCGAGAACCAAAGCGAGTCTAGGCGGCTCATCGGTGGTGGCTATGTGAGCAACCATATAGGCTCTTACATAACGTCTGTCCTTCGCTTCGACCTTGACGCGCTACTTGACGAGAGCAATGACTACAAGCACTTCACCAATAGGTGGCTGAACCTTGCGTCAAAGGGAGAGCGTGTGAACTTCTATCAGGGGTGGGGTGACTCGCGCAGATCTCTGAGAGAGGCTCAAGTCACTGCGAGCCAAAGCGCATATGATACGCTCTACACCTCAGAGGATGATGGTGAGTATGGTAGGCTCAGAGGGAGCATGATCAACTCAGAGCTCGCTCTACCATATCCCAATCGGCTGCGTCGGCGTGTGCCTGTAACTCTGGAGGTTGAGCACCTTGGCTAACTCATTCACATCACCTCCTGTCCTTGTCGATCCCGCTAGAGTCACAGCAGGGCTCACGATACGATCAGAAGAGGCGTCGCGTCTCGCTGATGTAAACAACTATGCCTTTGCTCATCTAGGTACAGGCAACGTAATAAGCCAAGCTTGGCGTGATGAGGTCTTTCAATTTGACAACACGAGCATGACTGACGTGTGTGAGTGGGTGGTACCTCGCCCTAGTGCTGAGCATGTAGAGCTTAAGCTCAGACTCATGGCCTTCACCAGCGTGGCGGGTGGTCAAGCTAAGGTCACGGTGACCTCACCTATTAGCGGTCATAGCGACACCACGACCATCACCATTACAGATACATCACGCTTTCAGAGTGCATTCAGTGTGATCACTGTGGCCATATCATCGGTTGAACAGGAAGCGATAGCAGAGGTCAAGCTAAGCCTTCAGGCGGCTAGTGGGGGGCTCATAGAGGTGAGCGGTGTTCAAGCTAGCTGGACTCCCCTCACCACACCTCTCACAGTGCGAGCACTCGACCAATATTCTGATGATGCTGAGTTCATCCCCATGGGTACCACTCGCATGAGTGCTGACCTACCTCTCACCTCACGCGCTGGCGTTGACCTTATCACCAATCAAACAATGCTTAAGCGCAGGGGGCGTGTTCTGTTTAGTTGGTCCGGTGTCAGTGAGAGTAGGGTTGTGTCATCAGAAGCGGCGGCCAAGGGGCTTGGCGTATTTGACTCTCAACTACTGTTCTCCGAAGCGGTGCTGTTCGATGGCATGACTGACGCGGGGTTAGATATAGACCTGTATTTCTATGTAGAAAACTATGACGTGGCTGACCCGCTCAGAGTGGTGGTTCTCGGCTATTACTTCACGATGACTCAGGCTGGTTGGAACTCATTCAATGTCCCAATTAGAACTGAGGAGCTCACGCGCTCAACAGAGTTTAGACTGCCTATGTATAAGACAGGTCTTGATGAGAGCCGTATCAATACCACTGATCTGCTGAGTGACTCGCGGCGAGTGGTTGATAGTGATCCCTACATCTCAGCCTTTATGATTGTGGGTGTCTAATGCTTATACCTAGCGCGTATCAAATCCTTCCATCAGCGTCGAGCTGTCACAATGGCCAGGTCCTCTTTGGTGGTGTTGTGTCTCAGTTGGCGTCAGGCTTTGCTCAGCTCACTAGAGCCAAGGCACTCAGCGAGGCTCATTACAGTGTTGGCGCGTCAGTGGATAGCGCTGTAGGTGGGCGCAGATTCTTAGGTCCAATGGAAAAGAGTGGGCAGTCAACAGCCTACTTCCTCCATCAGGCTGCGCCTGTTGCCTCTCACATAGGTGTGATCATTCACTATCAGTCCAAGGACTTCAGGAGTAATACTAGCTCATCCATCAGCGTCGAGCTGAGAGCTACCACAGGGAACAGCTACACAGGCACAGTCCTAGATGTAGGCGTCAGGTTTTCCGCAATCGATTTGGATGGTGTTGATCAAGTTATCAATGCGGCATCAACAGGAGCTGAGCTAGTGCCGGAACCGACCAACGCTAGTCCCGACTTACCACGGCCACTCTTTGTCCCAACAGCTAACAGGGGTGAACTCCTCAACGTCAAAATAGTGACTGATCAGATAGAGCTACAGAGCGTTCACATCTATGACCTGTTTATCCCAGAGGTGACCCCATGATAACAAGCCAACATGGACGCAGAGTTTTTGCGTTGGAGATAGGCGGCCTTGAGTATCGCTATCACAGCAACACGCCACCCAACTCTTCTAACTTATCGAGCACTATAGCCACAGACATCAACTACATTGACCAAGAGGGCATTGTGAGTGTCTCGGATTACGGGGCTCAGGTTGATCCTAGTGGTGGTGTAGCAGACTATGACGCCATCACTATCACGCTCTCTATTGATCGGCGCAGAGGTGGGGCGGGTGATCCTGGCATCATCTTTGGGCGTTGTGGTGCGCGCTCGGCAGGGACACGCGCACAGATCTCTAGTAGTGTTTCACGTGAAACACAGGTCATCAACGTGGGAACAGACCTGAGAGGCTTGAGCTATCCTCGACTGTTACACATCGGTGGTGAGACCATGCGCGCGGTATCAGCTCCACTTGCTGCGTTTGTCAATGTGACCAATGGGCGTGGCGTCGGTAACACTCCCACACAGAACCACTCGATCACACTTGAGGGTGTATCAGTCCCAGAGATCACCACAGAGATCACCACTTTCAGAGGTCGCAGAGCCAAGCTGTATATGGCTCACCGCTATCCATCAGGCTCGACCTCAGACTATGTTGAGGTTGTGAATGGCTTCATCAGTGAGTCTCCATATGTGGAAGAGGGTGATACTGTTTCTCTATCTCTACTACCGCTCACCGCGCTGATAGATACGAGCATAGCAGATAAGGGTTTTGGACAGACTCGCTTACTTCAGAACCATCACCACTACGATGGGGTTAACGGCTCGGTCCTAGAGTATGCCATGCAACTCCAACCAAGTGAGCCTCTAGACTTTGCTGGGTCGGTAGTGCCTAGCGCTCCAAACACAGACGAGACAATCACAGCGAGCACGTTTCAAATTGTCACGCCTGACCTATTGCTTCAGGTTACTCGTCTGCTTGATGACTTTGACCCCTCGTTACCATCGGGACCTGATGGTGATAACTACCCTGTGCCTCACCCTAGATATCCTGTTATGGCTCGCGACTTTGCGGGGTGGGCTAATGCTGGACACACAGAGATCTTTGTTACCAGCCTCACCTATGATGCATCGATACCCGGCTACATTGTCAACGCTGACAGCACAGTCCCAGGCGCACTGACTGCCGGTGAGATTAGTGCCGCAGGCTTTCTCTTCACTCCCTTCTATGGGATCGAGATGAAGCGTCACCTTCTCGGAGACGATGAGGTCAAGGCTTGGCCTAGCGTTATCAATGACACGCTTGTGAGTGAGGGGCCATCTTCCACCACAGGCTTGGCGGGTGGTGTGGCCAAGTGGCGCGTCCTCAACAACACACTAGTTGGTGAGAAGCTCTCTGAGTCGCCCTATCCTGTACACGTCTATCTATGGTCGAGTAACTCTCTGATGAGAAACTTAAGCGAGGCTCGGAGCACACCACGCTTGTTTACAGACACAGGGACTCAGAGCTATATCGATGAGCTAGGTAAACTCATATACCCTCTGTACACCACCACACCAATACAACGTTTCAACTCAGGTTCAACAGAGCTGATCACTCTGGAGGTGTCAGGCTCAGACCTAGTTGGAGAGCTTGAGGTTGCTCCTCTGCCACTAGCATACCATCAGCACTATGAAAGCACGATCCTTGTAGAGAACTCTCTTGGCTTACCAAATGTGGCAAGTGGGGAGCTGTATGACATAGTTGTTAAGTATACAGATCTCGCAGCTGATGAAGAGCGCGAACAGGTTTTCAAAGTCACTCATGAGACCTCTGCTACATTTGGTGGGAGTAACGTGGGTGTATTGTTGCACATCGCCGACTCCAACGAGTTCAACCAAAATAGCTCCTTTGGGGATTGGCCTGACAAAGACAGGGCTCTGATATTCAGAGGTGGACAGCTGACCCGATCAAGACCGAGCCTAGCTTTATTGCGGTTGCTACAGTCGGGCGGTGGAGATCAGATTAATGGTGACTACGATACACTTGGGGTGGGTCTTAATCTAGACTCTAGTCTTATCGATGTAGACAGCTTCCTAAGCGCAGACGCAGCGGCCACAGTATCATTCAGCGGTAATTTTATGGGGGATGGTCAGAGCCTCAAAGACACATTCGATGGTATTTTAAAACTGCTCGGCGCGGTGCTAGTCATGAAGCGCGACCCAACAACAGGACAGTCTCGCATTACTTTAACACCGATAGGACGTGAGAGGCGTGATGTCACCACGGCGACAGTTGAGGCCGGTGAATGGATAGCAGACCCACCACCCCATTGGGGAATCTATGAAGACCTCGTCACTCAGATAAGATTTGAGTATGACTATGACTCTGGTGAGAATAGGATGACCTCAGAGATTCTGTTCAACAATCAGGAGGCGATAAGCAGATATGGGGGGGAACGGTCGCAGATTACGCTGAGCTTACCAGGTGTCTCTAGTCGGATATTTGGGCGGGGCGCTGGCGATGCCTTTAGCTACTTCACCCCAACGAGCGCACGAATCTTCAACCTACTATCCAATCCACTGCGCTCATGGTCGGGCTCAATTGGCACAGGTCAAAGCTCATACTTAGACGTGGGCTCATACATACAAGTAAGCTCGCCACACCTCAGAGGATATGGGGATGACTACGGCGTGACCGATGGGATTGGAATGGTCAGGGGTATCAGGCAGAGCTTAGAGGGTGAGGGCGCTGAGCTCGACATCATCACGGTGGGGATCTCTCCTGTCAACTGGAACAGCTCCATGAGAGTTTCATCAATCACTTCCACCACTGTCATTGTGGTCGCCATTAACGTCTACACCAACGAAGGCAGAGACTCTGACTTCTTCAAAGCTGGTGACGTGGTGAACCATATCCCTAGAGGTAATCAGGATGGGGCAGGCTCTGACCTCACCATTCTCAGTGTCGTTGGCGACGCGATCACATTTACAGGTGCTCACGGGATCAGCTCTAGTGGCGGTACTATTGAGCCATCTACGTACAATGCATCCTCATCGCTCCATAGGGAAGACGCGTATTTATCCAACAATTCTGATATAATAAACACGACAGTAGACGCTCAGGAGTATAACTGATGCCGACTAAAGCAGAGATCGAATCAAGAGTTGAAGACCTAGAGAATGAGGTCAGGCGATTACATCGAGCACTTGGACAGACAGCCATTGACCTGAAAGAAGTCCCTAAGCGCCTCATCCATAACGCTCGACCACACCGATCACCCCGAAGCGTTGAGGCCATCAAGCGAGCAGAGGCTGAGTGGGAGATGATCGTTAAAGAGCCGGACGCGCGCATTGATGATTACATCAGAAGCCGTGATGGTATCGGTTGGACTTGGGAACAGCCCTATACAACCAATCGTCAGTTCGCTTGGTGTGGCGCTTTTGCTGCTTGGTGTTGGAGCTCGGTACGCTTCTCCATCCGCCAAAAGATCTTCCCATCATGCTATCGCCTCTACTCCAAGTGGGGCAACTCAGCGCGTCACATCGAGATCGATCAGATGCAACCTGGTGATATCGTCGTAGTCTTCACGTCTAAGCGATCAGCGCAAGGTGACCACATCACGCTCTGTGTCGAGGCTCCTTGTGATGGTAGCTTTAAGACCATCGAGGGTAACGCCTTTGGCACAAGTGGAGATGGTACGCGCGCTGAAGGTGTCGTGAAGAATACCCGATCACTAGACCAAGTGGCTCACGTCTATCGACTCCTCGCGGACGACTTCGATGAGTGAGAAGACGCTTGTTGAAAAGCTAGGTGGTCGCAAGTCAGCGGCGTTCTATGCATGCCTTGCGTCCATGCTCGTCTTGGCGCTTATGGGTAAAGCTGAGACGCATATCCTTGGCCTCATTGATACGCTGTTCTTAGTCTACGCTGGTGCTAACGTGGCGATCAAACCTAAGCAGTTAGACGCTCAGACAGAGCGCGCTGTACAAGTTGTACAGCCTGAAACCACTCCCCTTCCTCAAACCTCAGACTCAATGGAGAAGCCATGAGACTTGGTGTACAATATCCAACCCACGCTGGTGGGTACCTCGCAACATATAACGTCTCAAGCGTCGCTGATACAGATTGGCACAGCCTGACAAGCGGTGAGTTCTTTGATACTCTGACAGGCTCACGACTTGGCGATGGCCTCAAGTTCGCATTTGTCGAAGTGGTCAGCTCGTCAACTGATTTGCTCTCTTACATCAAGCTACGCGCGGCAGATGGTCCCAATGATGGTGTGTCAAACGCTGATGGTGTTGTCCCTGTCTTTTCGGGATTCAAAGTAGACTCACAGGCTCTCATTAGTGGTACTTCAGTTACCTCAATCGCTTACAAGAAGGCTGCCGTGGATGATTCGTTTGTCATCTATGTTGGCTTTAACAACCCGTAAGGAGGCGTCATGAGTATTGCAGCAAAGCCATGGGAGGGTGGAGGCTCAGCCTCTGTCCCAGATGCGAGCGAGACAACCAAGGGTAAGATCAGGATCGCTACTAGCAGTGAAGCCGCTACAGGTACTGACGATCTAACAGCAATGACTCCATTCACTGTCAAGGAGCGTATTGATGCTAGCCTAGTGGGAGGCGTCGAGTATAAAGGAACATGGAACGCTACAGCGGGTACACCACCTCTACTCAATGCGGAACAGGGTGACCTGTATGTCATCAATGTGGCCGGCACTATCTATGGCCAGGATTGGTCCATCGGTGATCAGCTTCTGATCAATGCTGATATGGGTGGGACAATCACCAACAGCAAGATCAATAAGGTAGACAACACCCAAGCAGTCACAAGCGTAAACACTCAAACTGGTGCAGTCACGCTCACCGCGTCAGACGTTGGAGCGCTTGCTTCAGGTGATAATGTCAGTGAGCTTACTAACGACAGTGGCTATTTGACGAGCGCTCCTGTCAGCTCAGTAAACACTCAAACAGGCGCAGTCACGCTCACCGCGTCAGACGTTGGAGCGCTTGCTTCAGGTGACAACGTGAGTGAGCTCACGAATGACTCAGGCTATTTAACGAGCGCCCCTGTCAGCTCGGTGAATACTCAGACAGGTGCAGTCACGCTCACCGCGTCAGACGTTGGAGCGCTTGCTTCAGGTGACAACGTGAGTGAGCTTACTAATGACTCAGGCTATTTGACGAGCGCCCCTGTCAGCTCAGTGAACACTCAGACAGGTGCAGTCACGCTCACCGCGTCAGACGTTGGAGCACTCGCTTCAGGTGACAACGTGAGTGAGCTTACTAATGACAGTGGCTATTTGACGAGCGCCCCTGTCAGCTCAGTGAATACTCAAACTGGTGCAGTCGCGCTGTCAGGCGATGACCTCACAGCCGATCACACAGCCCAAAATTACACCGCCACAAACGCCAACATTAATGGTCACTTAGCTGGTATTGATTCAGCTCTTGGCGGTTCAGCCAATCCCACGCTAGATGGGGTTACCGACAACGGGAACACCACAACCAACGCCATCAACGTTGGGACTGTGACCACATCGGGCAATCTGCTCGCAGACGCTGACGCGACACGCACAATAGGAGCAGAGGATACGCGCTTCATCACGACTCACTCCGACCTCAACGGGGCGGTGAGATTCAAGGCCAAGAATGATCAGGGCTCAGCGATCACCAAGGGTCAAGTGGTTTATATTAAGGGCGTCAGCGGGACTGTCCCCACGGTCGGTCTGGCCAAGGCTGACAGCGCGTCCACTATGCCAGCGTTTGGGTTAGCTCTCGCTAACGCTAATGACCAAGCAGAGGTTCAGATTGTCACATTCGGAAACCTGACAGACTACGACACGACCACATACAGCCTGAGCGCTAACGATACTGTATTTGTCAGCGCGGCCACAGCTGGAGCTCTGACCAACTCAGCGCCAAGCGGTGAAGCTAACCTCATCCAAAATATTGGGCGAGTTGTACGGGCTGACTCAAGCGCAGGGATCATCAAGGTTGGAGGAGCAGGCAGAAGCGCAGCTACGCCGAACCTCGATGAGGATAAGATCTTTGTGGGCAACGCCTCCAACCAAGCTGTCTCCACTGCGCTGAGCGCGATTGATTTGAGTTCGTTCAACAACGACCTACCTAGCGGTGTGACTCAGCTCAATGACCTCTCTGATGTGACGATCACCGGAGCCGCCACAGGCGAGGTGCTCAGATACAGCGGCGCGACTTGGGTTGATGCTCAGTTGGCTTATGCAGATCTGAGCGGGACACCGACTCTAGCAACAGTCGCCACAACAGGCGATTACGCGGATGTGCTCAACACGCCTGACCTATCCATCTACGCCCCACTCGCATCACCCGCGCTGAGCGGCTCACCAACAGCACCGACACAAACACAGAGTGATGGATCCGATAAGCTAGCCACTACATCTTACGTTGACACTGCAGTGGCTGCGGGTGGTGGTGGCGGTGGCGTAACTTACAGCGCAATAACAGCCGACCCATCACCTGCAGTGATCAGCTATCACTACTCATGTACGGGAACGTTCACCGTAACTATCCCCACGTCTCAAGCGGCAGGCTCTGAGATACGAATCAAAAACATGGGAACGGGAACAATCACACTCGACCCACAAGGCTCAAACATCGATGGGAGCTCTACTGACTACACAATGGACGTGCAGTTTGGGGCGCTCACTCTAGTGTCAGACGGCACAGGATGGGAGATTATATGAGCCACAACAGTAACAAGGTGAACTCTGCTGAGCCGAACCGTCAAGGCGTCGTGACTCAAGCGCTGGATGATCTGAGTGATGTCAACATCACGTCGATCTCATCAGGCCAAGCTCTAGAATATGACGGGGCGCAATGGGTCAACTCAGCCAACGCAATCACAGTGGGGTCAGTGTTTTGTGGCGAGGGGGCAGCTCAGAACTATTCGACATCTAGCGCGAGCGGGGTGGCCAATGGGGATGTCGTGCAGTTTTACGCCTCCTCACCCCACAACTCTTTAAGCGCGACAATCACTAGCGCGAGCAATTGGGTCAGCGCTGTGACTGTCCCTGTCGGAACCTACCGCGTCTCTGCGCTCGTTGCGCTGACCTTTAGCTCATCGGGAAGTGGCACCTACCGCGTTCACAATGGGGGAACTGCTGTGGGCTCGACAGGTACATTTGCTCAAGATGACTCGGATTGTACGAGCATCGCTACAGCAATTGTCACCGTGACAACAGGAACAGCGGTGATTGATATACGCTTGTCTAGCGCTCCCACGAACATCAACACGATCGCGAACCAAGGCTCTCGTCACGCTGAGCTAGGATATCTGATCATAGATCGGCTGGCTTAATAATGAGTCATAACAATATCATCGTGAACTCTGCTGAGCCCAACCGCCAGGGCGCGATTGTTCAAGCGCTCAGTGACCTCAGTGATGTCGCGTCGGGTGCCTCTGCTGATCAAGTCCTAGCATGGGGCGGGTCTAGTTTTGGGGGTGTCGATGCACAGAACGCGGTCTGTATTCTAGAACCTGTGGGTATAGGTGAACCCGCCAACGCGGGGGTGTATAATCCGGCGCTTGAGAACGGGTGGTTCTTTTCTGCTCGATCCGTAGGGTCAACCGGCAACATGATCGCGTCAACAACGGACTCAGACTTTGTATCTGTCTCTTCGAGGTTTTTTACCGCGAGCGCTCAATACCTTGAGCACCTAACGTTAAGCGCTGGATACGTCTATCAACTCCACCTAGAAATGTGCATTGGCGGGAACTCCGACGCGGGATCTTCAATCGAGGTGCAGTGGCAAGACGGCGCAGGCAACGCGCTAGGCCCACGGGCTTTCCTTCGCAAAAAAGGCGAGAATCGCACACCGATCAAAGGCGTGATAGATCTCACCTCGGCAGGCGGAGATACAGACGTTGGACTTCAACGCGTGGGTAGTGGTGTAAACGGTAACGCGCGGTACATTCTAACCGTGGATGACCTTCAACAATTTAATCTAAGTGTAAGGGTGCTCTCATGAAAGTCACACTCCATAGAACAAGTGAAGTCATCAACGGCTCACTAGTACAGATCAATAATTCAAACGTAGCTGAGCCGTTAGCGGGTGGCGCGCTGAGCGGTGTAGCGACAAACTGCCGAACCGTTGAGATCCAAGAGACGCCGGAGTCACCTGTTGAGACCGTGGCGGTCTGTGAGGTGGTGCTTGAGGGCGCGTGTCAAGCTCTGCTCAGCGGCTCAGCACCTGCCGAGGGCGGTTATATTTACGCTGATGGAGCGCGTGTGAGCTTAACTGCGAGTGGCGAGCGCATCGGGCGATTGATCCCAAGAGGTTGGTCAAGCGTCACACCATACGTTGATGGGGAGCTGGTTACATGCTTCATCTGTGGCGTGTGATGAGCCTACTTAAAACGAATGAGGCTCTGTATGCAGGGTTTGGCTTTGTGGTTTTCACGCTCATCATGGGCATCTATTGGGGCGGTGTGACCCAAGGAGCCAAGACAGCTCAAGCACAATGCTCTAAAGACAAGGCCAAGCTGACTCTAGAGATTGATGAGCTCAATCAGAAGCTGATCAAGAAGCGCGCTGAAGAGGTTGGGAGCTCGGCAAAGGAGGCGGCTGACAAGGCGCTGAAGCAACAGGACAACTGTGCTCTTGAAGTACAGCGCGCGCTCAAGGCGGCTGCTAAGCTGATGTGTGAGGAGATCATCGCGACTGAGGAGGCCGAGTGAATATCCTAGCCATGCTCTTGCCTTGGGCTCCCATGTTACCCGCTCATCAGATTTGGATGGGGGATAGCTTAGAGCCTATCGTGGCTGAGCGCATTGAAGAGCCCAATCGAGTGATGATGGCTGTCAGTGTGTATGACTTTGTGAGACTCAAACACAGGGCTGAGAGTGCATCTGGTAATTGTTCAGACGCGATCTCAGAAGCAGTAGGAGCTTGTCAATCTACAGCTCACGATGTGCTTCAGCTCACACATGATGAGGCTACATCAACTCAGGCTGATCAGGTCCGAGTGATTGAAGCCTTGCGCCTCATGGTTGAGACTGAGAAAGCTCAGCGCGTTAAGGCCGAGAATAACAGCGAGGTGCTTAAGTGGGTCGCAGTAGGAACAGGCGTTGTGGCGCTCAGTGCTGTGACTGCTTTATCTCTTACTCAGAAATGATCGAGCCAACGAAGTCATAAGCTGACCAGTCTGTTGGCTCCATCGTCGTGAGCACGTTGATGAGCTGATCACGCTTGAGCTTATCGCCTACGTCTGAGCAGAGTTTGAGCGTCTCGGAGAACGCACCAAACGCGAGCTTGTAGCCGAAGTGTTTAGGCTGAATGAACTTGAGTATAGGGTGTTGCTTGGCGAGCTCCTCATGATACGTCCTAGAGGTCTGAGGATCGAGAGCCCACCAACGGTCAATGCTTGATGCTCGGCGCATGTAGTCAGGCGCAATCCATCTGTAAAAGAAGGTCTCGCGCTCAGCATGGTTCATGGTGCTTGGTGGCTTCTCTGCTCGCTCCTCGAGGACGTTGGACACAACCACAGGGTCTAGAGCCCAAGCCTTGACAGCCTCATTGAATCCATCAAGTGTGCTGAAGTCGTGGCAACGGTTAGGCGCTTCGGTCGGTGAGACTCCCAGCTTCACTTGCTCATGTTGCTGTGGTGGTGTCGAGTGTTGACGCTGTGGTGGCGCTGAGTGTTGGCGCTGTGGCTGTGGTCGTCGGCTAGGCATATCAGTCCCAAGAGCGCGAGCGGTGATCACATCACGCTCATCATCACTCATAGCTGTGTTGTCAGCGATCTCATCAGATGAGTAGATACCGGCTACCGCGTCCGGAAATGCAGCACGAAGACCCAAGGTGAGAGCGCGAGCGCGTAGCATCTGACGCGGCATCTGTGACCAATTACGATTGCGAGTGAGACCCTGTGCTTGAGCCATTTGCATATTGAACTCGAAGGTGTGAGTGATCTCTGTGGGCTCATCGGTGCGAGCTGTCTCCAATACGCATCTAGTCTCATCCCATACAACGAGCTTGATGTAACGGCATAGACCACTCCGACGACAGATACCCGCCATAGCGTCAGCGTTGAGAGTAGGCTTACCTTTCAATACATAGCCTTGTGTCATCACAAGTCCCATGTCTCCATTGAAGTGATGACCAAATGCGGCATGAAGCAACACCAGGTCATGTGAGTTGTTCGTGTTAAGACAGCGCGCCATGTCGATGGCTTCTTGGGGGTGTGATGGAATCCAAATACTCATGGGGGTTCTCCTTAGTGGTTGTTGTCGAGGGTGGTGTCAATCTTCGCAGCTGCATCGAGTACACGCTGATTTACCTCATCACGCCAAGTGTCTTCATTGTCAGCGCACCACTCAAGGCCGTGGCCTTCACTCTTAAACTCAATATGCATCCAGCCTGAGTGGATCAACGAGCGGTAACAGCGTGAGCGCTCAGTGCGGATGTGGTGATCATACATGTCGTTACACTTGGTAATGAATGCACAGAAGGCGCAGACAGCAAGCAGTGTGATGATGAAGTCTCTCATGGGTTCTCCTGTCGTCGGGGTGGTTGGTTGGTTGGTTGGTTAGTCCCGATGACTGAGCCAATAGACCACACGTCAAACGATGTGTCAAGCGATTTGTAAATTAATTTGACAATGAACAAGTGAGCCTGTAGTGTCGAGACATCAAGAGGCGCATAACGCACCTCACGAACATGGAAGGAACCAACATGCACAAGCAGAAACTCTTTGAGCTTAAGAAGGTGAGCCAGAGCAAACTTGCTCTAAGGTCAGACATCAGCAGACAACAGCTCGACAATATCTTAAAGGGCAAGTCACTCCCTCCCATCGCTACAGCTCGGCGAATCGCTTGCCAAGCATGTCACCTCACAGGGCTTGAGATCTATGAGCCACACGACTTTAACCCAACTCTAAACAAGGCAACCAAGAACCTATGCGATGATGTCGTCTTCACGATCACCGCACTCGATAGCCGAGACGTTGAGACGGGAACAGCTGCTGAGCTCCTCGACCGATATGACTCAGACCTAGAGCTGATCCAAGCTATGCATGAATGTGTGTGGGATGGTGAGCGCCGATTGATCCACCATCCTGATCGTCTGATTGAGTTGGGTGAGTGATCATGAATGAGATGACACTGAGACGCGCTGTGTATGCGCTCGACCTAAGACCCAACACTAAGTTCACCCTACTTGGGATTATGTGTTTTGTGAATTGGGAAGCGTGGTCTGGACCATGCTCAGCTAAGGATATCTCCAAGGCGATGCATATGCATGAGTCATCTGTGAGACGCGCGCTCAAGGACTTGGTGGCTCTCCACCTTATCAGACGCACTGCAAAGAAGAGGTCGAGCGCGAAAGGAAAGGTGATGCATCATAGGGCCGAGACTCAAATCAATGTGACGTTGGTCATGAGCAGATCTAAGATTGATAGTAGTGACGACAGCTTGACCCCCTCGCATAGTGCGACCCATACAATTAAGGATATACAACAGAGGATAACAACAGAGGTAACAATTGATAGTCACAGCTCTGAGCCTGATCAGGAGTCAAAAGCTGAAGAGGGTGAAGTGTTGGTTGATGAAGGAGAGTATTCAGAACACGTCATCGACTACGCTAGAGGGACAGGCTACACCCCTGAGCGCGCAAAAGAGATCATGAACAACATACAGAGAAAGCTTGAACTCAGACGTCAGCGCGAGAAGAGTGGGAAACATAACCGACCCACCACAGCATATAACCCCAAGCCATACTGAGGAGAATCAACATGCAACGAATCGGAGAGAGCCCAGAGTGGGACAACATCGCACGACTCATCAGCAACATCAGAACACTTAACGCCAACGCTCGACAAGAAGGTAAGGTGGAGACTCGGCCACTCCTTGACCATTCACAACTCACAGGCGAGAACCTCGAAGAGATGGGTGTCATTGATCGTGGAGCTCCTCGCCTCACAGTCAAAGCACTTGAGCATTGTGGGCGTTGTGATGAGGGATGGATCAGGATCGAGGACACGCGCAACTGTGTTAAGCTCTGCCCTTACTGCGAGATCCCAAGGCGCAAGGCCAAACGCCTCAATGACCTAGAGCTACCCGCTGACGCGCTCGATATGAATCTGAGAAGATACGAGTGGGACACACCACAGCAAGAGCAAGCAGTCACCCGACTACTCAACCACATCGTCAACCCTCAACAGCCACACTCACCGAGTGCGTTCATGTGGGGATCACCTGGTAATGGCAAGACCTCACTACTCTACAGTGTTGCTCGATGGGGATGCTTCAAGGGCAAGAGAGTCACCTTCACATCTCACACCAAACTGATGAACTCGATCAAAGACACATGGGGAGAGAAGAACGCTAAAGACCCGTTACGCAGATGGCTAGATACATGTGACGTTCTGTTGCTCGATGAGCTCGGCGGTCTCGGTGGTAAAGGTCATCACTCGACATGGTACACCACCACCACCACTGAGATCATCGGTGCGATGTATGAGCGCTGGGCCGGTGGAAAGCTGAGCATCCTCATGACCTCGAACCTCTCACCCGCGAGCGTCGCTAAGATGTTCGATCGTAACGCTGCCATCATGAGTCGACTCAACGCGATGTTCGGCGCTCCTATCCAGATGACTGGAGATGATCGACGACAACGGAACAGTCAAGAGCTGAAAGCGTGGGGCCTATGATTGATGTAACTAACCCCGACGCGCCAAGCTCTAGCCCGATCATGCTCCTTGAGCTCGTTGAGGATGGAGACTCGATATCAGTCAACACCTCTCTCTTCATCGAGGGCGTTGGGCGATGGGCTTGGACAGTGGCACAAGGACAGGTTCATGTGAAGACCGTGTATGAGTCACCATCTCACCAAACCCATGAGTTGACACTCATCGGGAACACGACTGTCATCACATACAGGATTGGGTCTGATGGTGCTGTGATCTATTCCAAGACCTATCACGCTAAGGAGCGCATGCACTAGTTTAACACTTGCGCGCCGGGCACCTTGCCTTTATACGTAGGCTAAGCTCTATGCCCTTGCTCTCACCTTCACTTCTTTTACCACTTAAATTCACCGAAGTGTGAGAGCAAGAGCTTAGTGTTTGACTGTCGTCTTGAGCTGTGCAATCATGGTTGTCCTTTTATCACTGAGCGCCTCTTTCACTGTGGGCGTCTCGGTTAAGAGGTCAGTGTGAGAACTGGGTCTAGCTTGTCTGTCTGCTCTTAGTGGGGGGGATAGTCGAGCCTTGTCTTCTGATGAAGAGTGAGCTATGGTGAGCGCGTGGGTCTCCCATAGATGCCTGTGGTTGGTTGGTTCCTCAGAGGCTACATCCCCTTATCCCTGTGCAACGGCATGGCAAACAGTCAGCACAGAGGTAAGGGGTTTGTTTTATCTGTTGACCATGTGCTCTAGTTGTAGTACATTAACCGAGTCATCACCTAGCTGTTCTATGCTTATATTACCCCCATTGATCCGAGCGTTCATCTTCGGTTAGGTGGTGACATTAGGAGAACCATGCAGAGACAAACCACAAGCATCAGGCTATCTGAGGATGAGAAGGCTTGGCTAGCTGAGCGCGCTAATCACTTGAAGTGTTCGCGTGGTGAGCTGATCAGAGCTCTCGTTAGAGCCTACTACAACAACCACTCAAGGGGCGGCTATCTCGTTAAAGAGGTGGCTGACATCATTGGAGAGATCAAGTGATTAACAACATCACGCTCATCGGCAACCTTGGCAAAGACGCCGAACTCAAGCGAACGCCGAACGGCGCTGAGTATGCTGTCTTCTCGGTCGCTACAAGCGACAACTACAAGGACCGCAACGGCGAATGGCAGAGTGAGACCGAGTGGCATTACGTCAAGGTCTGGGGCAAGTCAGCAGAGCGAGCATCTCAGCAGCTGAAGAAGGGCGCTAAGATATATGTCGAGGGTAAGCTGAAAAGCTATGAGGTGGATGGAGTCAGACGCTATGAGATCAGCGCGCACACTTGGCGCTCACTCGACTCACGACAGCACAACGACTTAGCGCCAGGTGATCTGCTACCTCCTGATGCGCCTCAACAGGCCAATCAACAGACATGGAAACAACCACCACAGAACCCAACATGGGTGAGCGACAAACCATACTGAGGGGAATACGATGGAGAACCAACCAACCAACGAAGACGCCATCAACATACTTGATGAGCTCGCGCGCCTAGTCGTGCTCGACGCTGAAGAGCATGGGGTGATTATGGCTGAGCATAGCCAAGCACTCATGGAGCACATCGAGAAAGTAATGCGCGAGGCTCGCCAAGCGATGAGTGGGGAAGAGTAATGGCACAGACTGAAGAGCAGAAGCGTGAGACAGCGCGCAGAAGATATCACCGCAAGAAGCTGGAGGAGACTCCTGAACAACGCGAGGTGCGACTAGCTAAGCAACGTGAAAAGATGAACCGCTATCGTCTAGCCATGACACCAGAGGAGCGCGCAGAAGACTCTCGGATCAGGAGCATCAAACAAAAGATACAGCGTGACGCTAGGAGGCTTAAGAAGAAACAGGGTTCCGATGCCACATAAGAAACGCTCAGAGATGACACCAGAGGAGAGAGCCAAGGCGCAAGCATACAGTAGACAGCATTGGTTAAAGGTGAAGGCTAGAGAGTCTCCATCTGAGAAGGCTGAGCGCTTGAGATACTCGGCTCTCGTTGCTCGCATGAAGAGAGAGGAGGAGACCCCTGAAGAACGTGAGGCTAGGCTGGCTAAGTCAAGAGAGCGCTATCATAGGCTGAAGGCTGAGAACAAAGAGAGCTATCAAAGGATAAAGGCTGAAGACCCTGAGAGACATAAGCTCATGCTGGCAAGGCGTAGGGCTCGTAGGCATAGGATGAAAACTGAAGAGCCTGAGAAGTATGAATCCATGCTGGCGAAGCGTAGAGCTAGCCACCACAGGAGGAAAGGCAAGCGCGCTAGTGATAGTGTATAATATATATACAAGCTAGACACACAACGCGCGCGCGAGGAACCATGAAGACAAGAGAAGATCGTGAGGAGCTACTCACCAACCTCAGAGAAGGGATGAGCATACAGGCGGCCTGTGCTCTAAGTGGGATCAGTCGAGCCACCTATTATATGTGGATGGAGAAAGATGAGGAGTGGGCTGAAGAGGTTGAGTTCGCCAAGCGTTTTGCTGAGCCTGTTCTGCTCTCAAGGATTAAGTCATGCGCTGCCGAGCGTGGAGAGTGGCGCGCCTATGCCTGGATCCTAGAGCGACGTTGGCCACAAGAGTGGGGGCCAAAGCAAGAGATCGAGATTAACCAAACCACAAATGATGGCGGTGCGGATATGGTCAGGCAGATGATTGAGCAGACCGACCGCCGAGTAATGGAGAGCACACATGAAGAGAATACAGATCTGGCTGACTCGGACTTGGTCGAACCGTCATCATCATCTGAAGAGTGAGTATGATGTGAAGAGTGAGTATGATGTTTTGTGTCAAGAGGACGAGAGTGAAGGCTGGTCGCATCGCCACCTAGACCTCATCAGCGTTGAGGAGGGTACACTTGTAGAGCTCCTCGACGTGGATAAGGATGGGTTTGAGACTCGCACTCTGTGGGTTGTCTCACCGACGGGGCTCATCATTGCTCCTCGCACTTAACCCACTTCAACAGGATATCATCGCGAGCATACGACAAGAGCAACGGGTTGTCTCAGCTCGGTGTGGTTGGGGTGCAGGCAAGACGAGCGCGCTAGTGTTCGCCATACTCTTCATCTCCAAGTGGAGAGCGGGAACGTCTACGCTATTGGTCACTGACACCAACCCTCGATACAACTCTGTGTTGATGCCTGAGATGGAGAAGTGGCTTGGTCCCTTGGGGTGGACTTATAACCACACGCTCAGACAGTGGTTAGACCCATCGACCAAATCAACTGTGTGGTGCCGCTCCTACTTCCGACCAGGTACGCGGGACGCTACACACAATCCACTTGAGGGGCTCAACATCACATCAGGAGTGTGCTTGATTGACGAGTGTCAGACGCTCACTGAGGAGGTAGCTCATAAAGCTTTGGGTCGTCTGCGATCAGGTCCAACACCTATCATGATATTGGTTGGTCTGCCTGTGGCTGATGCGTGGTGGTGTCAGCTCGCTGAGTCATCGGGATATAACCCCAAGCTCTACACGTCATATGTGAATCAGGATAATCTCAGTGATGAGTGGTTCGAGGCTACTCATATGCTACCTGAAGCCGAGCGTGAAGCCATGGTGATGAACAAGCCTAGACCTCCAAGCGGTTTGGTCTATGGTGAGTTCGACCCATCAACCATGGTTATCGATGGGTGGAAGTATCGCCCCGACATGTCAGCGCGCATAGCTATAGACTGGGGGTTCAGGAAACCATCAGTGCTCATCCTCGCTCATGATGAGGAACTCAACGCAGACGTGATCTGTGCTGAGCTGAATCCTAATGAGGTCACCGTCGAGCAGTTAGCTGCGCTCATTCTGGCAGTGGCTTGGCCTCGCTCGTTGAAGCATCAAGCTCCAAGTGATCGGATATGGATTGATCAAGGTTGCGCTGACAAGGCAGGCAAGGCGAGGAATGATCAGACCGGTGCATCTGCATTCAGAGCCATGCGAGCTCCACCACCGAAGGGTCTAGGCTTTCCTCTACGCTCGACCACAGACCCAATCAGGACCGACATACTCAACGGCGTGGGTAAGCTCAAGCGCGCGTTCTCTCGTCGTCAGTACCTCATCACTAGAGAGGTGTGGCAGAAGGGCAACCGCGTATCAGGCAACTCAATCCGCAAAGCTCTGCTCTCTTATGCTTGGGAGAGGAACAAGGAGCAACCTAAAAAGGATGGTCGAGAAGATCCGCTAGACGCGCTAAGGTATGACTGCATCATGTGGCGTTGGGCCGACGATCAGGCTGTTGATCAGCGTCGTTATGGTGGAAGAACAAAGCGAACTAGAACACGTCGCGTGAGTGTCGGCGGTGCAAAGACGAGAGGCTTCTGATGAAGATCTACACTGATGGTTATGGTGAGGTGAGGTTACTCCACACAATGGGGGAAGACGAGACGCCAGCGCAGGCAGCGCGGGTTAGCTTCTCCCATCTCACACATGAAGAGGGGATGAGTGATCGTGATGAGAAGCTGATCGGATACTTAGCAGCACATCACCACACGTCACCCTTTGAACATGTGTCGGCTACGTTTGAGTTGACTGTCCCTATCTTCGTGGCGCGGCAGATCATGCGTCATCGAACCTTCAGCTTCAATGAGTTAAGTAGGAGATACACATCCAAGGCGCTCAAGATCTATCAGCCGATGAGCATCAAGCGCCAAGCTACGACCAACATCCAATGCTCGACCAATGAAGACCCCAATGATCTAGACCTGTGTCAGGCTATGTTGAGGTCTGTGGCTGATCAGGCTTTGGCGGTATATGCCGAGTTGATCAGTAAGGGTGTGGCGCGCGAGACCGCGAGGATGGTCCTACCATGCTCCACATATACATCGTTTTGGATGACCGGCAACCTCCACAACTGGGTCAAGTATATCCGGCTGAGAGACACCGACCATGTGCAACTAGAGACGAGGTTGGCAACTCAGGCAATCAGAGCGCAACTCATTGAGCGGTTCCCTGTGAGCATGTCAGCGCTGTTAAGTGATGAGTATTCATGAGTAAGCATATCTTGTCTCGACTGCGCCAAGCTGAATTACTCAGCAGTATCAGCCCGTGTCCTAGAGGTAAGGTGGGCGCTGTACTCTTCGAGCCACGCTCATGGGTGATCATCTCAGATGGATACAACGGGCCACCTAGAGGTGGTGGATTCATGTGTGGTGGAGATCACTGTGAGAGGAACAAGCAAGGCATCAAGAGTGGGACGATGACAGAGGTGGGGTGTCATCATGCAGAGGCCAACGCGATAGTGAACGCAGCTAGAAGAGGTAGCTCCACGATGGGGTCTTGGTTAGCAGTCACTCGCGCACCCTGTCTTAACTGTGCTAAAATGATACATCATGCGGGTGTTGATCGTGTCTATATCTCTACAACGCTCAAGGATCTCATTGGGGATGGGGTGACCTATCTTGTCCAACACAACGTCGAGGTGAAGCTTTGGAGTTCGATGAAGACCTGACAGTCTGCTGGTGGTGTGGAGAGCGTGAGCCTTGCTCATGTGAGACAGGTCATGACTGCGATCAGTCAGGGTGTGAGTGTGGCTCAGGGTGTGAGTGTTGTGAGTTTGGGGATTGCAACTGTGACGGCTTGAGTTGTGAGGAGGAGTAGTGAGAGAGCGCCAAGAGGAGACCTATCAGGAGCGCAGTCTAGCCCTGTGCCTTCTTGACCTAGTGGACTCTACACGGTTCGTTCAGAAGGTTGGGCCTGAGTTGGCGGCTCGTTGGTTTCAGCGACACGACCGACTCACACGCACCTTACTCTATAGGTTTGGCGGTCGAGAGATAGACAGGTCAGATGGTTTCCTCTTTAGCTTTGAGCGACCTATCAACGCGGTAAACTTCGCGCTCTACTATCAGCAGACGATCCCCTTTGAGATCAGGCTCATGGCTCGAATCGGGATTCACTACGGCTCAATCATAGAGGTGAAGCAGACTGAACTCATGATCATGGGTGGCGCTAAGCCTATCGAGCTAGAGGGGATCACTAAGAATATCGCGGCGAGAACCATGAGCGTGTGTATGCCAGGTCAAGTCCTCATCACTAGAGACATGTTCGCTAAGGTGGTACACAAGGCCAACAGGATGACCCCAAAAGATACGCGGTTCGCATGCGTCGGTATCTATAAGATGAAGGGCGTGGCAGAGGCTCAGGTTTTGTATGCTGTAGGCTCTGACATTAAGATGATGCAACCACCACAAGGGAGCGCCAAGGTGGTCAGGATCGGAGGTCCTAAGAAGATCAGGAGTCGAGCGCGACACCGTAAGATTAGAGAGTGGATAGAGTGGGGGATTAAGAGGAGCGCGCTCATCTCATCAGGCTACATATTAGCGCACATGTGGCCCTACATTAAATATAAGTACGGCTCGGTACTGAGTCAGCTGATGGAGATATATGAACTCTATAGATGAGGAGAAGCGCACACTTAGAGGGTGGTGGTTCTCAGTTGTATACATGGTCTTAGTGATGGGTCTGATTTGGTTCTTGGCTCGCGTTGAGATCGTTGAGAAGAATCGTGATGTGCTCATCGGGATATTAGGCATGATCACAGGATCAATCTCTTCAATGCTCGCAATCGCTAGCGGTAGAGATCCAGCTGAAGTGGATGAACTCAAGGATCAACTAGCCAATCAAGAGGCAGATAGAGCGGCTCTCATTGCTCGGCTTAGGGATGCTCAGATCGGCTTGCAGTTGAAGAACGATCAACTCATGGAGCTACAGACTGAGATGATTAGACAGCTCGCTGGACTCAATGTGACCATCAAACGCGAGGGAGATGTCGAGCTCAATCCACATGTAGCGCAATGGCTACCAAACACTGAACAGGAGAACAGTGATGACACATGAACAGAATTACAGTATAATGGCTAATGCTTACCCACTAAGGATCACACATGACTGATGAGCGTAAAGGCCAAACGCCTAGACACATGAGAGCTCTCAGCCCACGCTTTGGAGCGCGAGGCATAAGCGGTACTCAGCTCAGTGGGGGTGTGATCGCCAAAGAGAGCAACCCACAGCTCACCGGACTCAACTGGGTTCAAGAGGCTGAAGAGATGCTCAGGACTGACCCGATCGTCAGACGCTCTTGGCACATGTTGAGGCAGACACTACTCTCAGCAACTTGGCGCTTTGAACCTGGTGTTGAGGATGACCTAGTATCTGAGGAGCTCGCTCGATTCGCTAATGAATGTTTTGGGCTTGATGGTCACTCAGGTCAAATGAGTTCTAGTTGGGAAGAACAACTAAGCTACCTCTTTGAGTTTGTGCCTATGGGGTACAGATACGCAGAGGAGATCTATCGGGTAGGTCCTGACTCAACAGGTAGCGTCAAGGTGTGGCTCTCCCACTATGCTGATCGTGAGCCGAGCGCACATAGCCGTTGGCTCAGTCGTGATGATCAACATCTAGATGGTGTGACTCAAAACATGGTTGGCGGTGGTAAGACTCCTGAGCCTATACCAGCTCACAAGCTCTTACTCCTTACCCTCAACAGAACAGGTTCTAACTTCGAGGGTGTTGGAATGTTGCGCCCTGTGTGGTGGTGGTGGAAGACTAAGCAGCGCGTGAGCAATCTCATGTGTGTTGGTCTCGACCGTTGGGCAGTGCCTACCCCAAAGGTTGTGGTTGATCGTGCTGTGGCTGAACAGATCGGTCTAACTGATGGTGATATAGACGCCATGGTTGACGACGCAGAGGCACAGGCTCAAGCGTTCATCTCTGCTGAGCAGAGCTATCTCGTTGAGAATAGCGCTGTCAAGTTCGACACATACGCCGAGTCTCCAAGCTTATACGCTGATGGGCCAATCAACATCATCACTAAGTGTGATAGTCAGATAGCGGCGGCGTTCCTCTCTCAGTTCGCTGACCTTGGCAACACTGAAACAGGCGCTAGGTCTGTGGGTGAGATTCATCATACTGTGTTTAGACGCGCGGCGATTAACCTCTGTGATCTAGTGGCGTCTCAGGTGAGTGGCCCTGATCGTCGTGGTGGTGGAACCATTGGCAGGCTGTGCCGTTGGAACTATGGTTTAGTCGATCCCTCTAAGCTACCTCGCCTAAGACACTCTGGGCTAGACACTGACGAGCTCGCCAACTCATTGGGTCAGCTATCGAGTCTAGTACAGGCTGGCCTCCTCACTCCTGATGATGAGCTAGAGCGAGCTATCAGGATTAGACTTGGCGCGGGAGATCTACCCGAAGACGCTGAGCGTTCTCCATTGGCTCGCGTGAGTGTGATCGGTGGGCGCTCGGTTGGTGGCGCTATCTCTCCTGGTGGTGGTGTTAGTGCTCTAGCAGAACAGCTCATAGCTAGGAGGCGTAAGGATGGTTAAGGCGATCAAGAAACGCACCCAAGCGCAAACACCATCTAAGCCAAGCGAGAGACGCAAGGGCTCCAAGAAGAATCCAAAGGGATCAGCTAGTGGTGGTCGGGGTGGTATTGAGATTGGAGCGGGTGCGATCAAATCCCTTGAGAAGAAGAGGGATGAGCACAACGGCAAGTATAAGAAGAAGAGCCGACAGGTTGACATGGGTACACTCAAGGCTGTGTTCAGGCGTGGCGCGGGTGCATTCAGTGTAAGTCATAGACCAGGTATGACCCGCAACCAATGGGCGCTCGCTCGCGTCAATACATTCCTAAAGCTAGTCGGCACAGGTCAGCGCAAGAAAGCTTACAACACTGACCTAGACCTATTACCAAAAGGACACCCACAGCGCACTGAGGTAGAGGCTAAGAGCGAGACGCTAGCCACTCCCGACAAGTATTCACACATCGACTTCACTCCACCACAGGGAGCACAAGACGCAGGCAAGCGCGCGCTAGAGGTGCGAGCATCAAAGCCACAGTCTCAGCGTGGGATGACTGATGTGGGAATCGCTCGCGCTCGCGACCTATCCAACGGCAAAGAACTTAGCCCCGATACCGTTAAGCGCATGCTCGCCTACTTCACACGTCATGAGATCGATAAGGATGGATCGACGTGGGATGATCAGGGGAAGGGCTGGCAAGCTTGGCAAGGTTGGGGCGGTGATGCCGGTTATGCATGGGCTCGAAAGGTCACCAAGCAAATGAACGCAGCAGACAATAAATCACAGGCTCTCAGGACTTACTCTGAAGCGAGCTTAGACCCATCCTTTAATGTTCCCGATGGCCTCACGCTAGGCCGACCATTTAAGACGTTGAGCCTTGGCCAAGTCAGCTCACGCATGAACGGCGAGAACGTGGGCAAGGAGATCTCTGATGAGATGCTCACTGAGATGGTTCGAGTCTTCAAGGAACGTAAAGATAATGATCCTGTGATCATCGATTGGCAACACGCCACATCACCTTTCCAAAGCGGTCCACCGGCTCCACCAGAGAGCGGTAACGCATTGGGCTTAATCGTAGACCTGGAGCTCAGACAAGATGGGCTCTATGCATACCCAGCCTACAACGAGCGAGGCTTAACTGTGGTGAATGAAGCGGGAGGTATCCTGTGGAGTTCTCCTGAGTT
>JACLAB010000209.1_pt1 | contig 27664 bp, 24 predicted proteins | sample 8027921 | NCBI WGS metagenome assembly JACLAB01 (sample SAMN15725117, study PRJNA655200) | protist metagenome | isolation source: fluorescence activated cell sorting (FACS) single amplified genomes of... | place: USA: West Boothbay Harbor, Gulf of Maine | collected 2000-07-19 | reverse complement strand
TCAGCCACCGCAGCGCGAGACTCGGCATCGATCACGCGTGCGGCGCTGACGCCAGAATCAAACGTCTCGCGTACGGCGCGTAAAACTTGCGCGGGAAACCGTTGCGAGTCGGTGAAAAACTTGTGCAGCGTGAGCCGCGCGGCGTCGTCAGCGGCGAGCGCGCCCGTGCGTTTGGCGTCGATGTATAGCTCGTACAGCGCGCACCAATACCCGCGCTGGATGAGGTAGAGCGCGGTGGGGAGGAGCTCGGCGTCGGGCGGCATCGAGAGCGCGCTCAACGTCTCGCGTCGCGGAGTGAAGCGCGAGAGCGTTTCTTCTGACGAATGTTTTGTGACTACACGGAAGAGACTAGAGTACACGCGAGGAGGAGGTTTCTAATAAACGACACGAGCGTTATTTCTTTATCGCGCTGATGTAAAGCACTGTTTATGACATGCATGGAATGAACGACAAACAAACACCGTCAGTACGAGCGTTCACCCAATCGTTTGACTCGACGTCTTCGCGAGCTCCAAGCGTAATTATCCACACACACACGCGAGATCACACGTACCGTTATTGCCACGAATAAAAGCATCACCATACTTATTTTTTAATTGTCCGTTGACGTACTCCTACACCGCGCGCGCGCATAGAGCATGGATTCGTTAGTCGCGAGCGCAGACGCGATCGATCGAGGTGAACCTAACGACGCGCACACGACTCACGTCGCGCGCATCACCATCGCATCGTCGTCACCCACCTCCGTTTGCTCCATCGCGATGTTCATGTATCCATCTAAACACGCCAAGATCCCTACAGCGATAACCACGCGCGTCGTCGCGCCAATACCGTCAGTCATCATTCATTCATTCATTCATCAACCATCAGCGTCGGGACAATCACAACGCTCGAATGCGCCACGAACGGCGCGCGTACCTCGATAATCCACCCCAGAGTTCAGCTTCACGCTCACTTTCTTGCCCTTGATGGCTTTTAAGAAATCCGCCGGGGATTTCCCTTCGCTCGCACCGCTGCTCATGATTCGAAGCGTTGGCGTCGCACACTGGCGCGCGCCAATCATCGCCGCGTGCCGCACGTTGTGAACGCACGCACGGCGCGACGATGGCGACCATGGCGACGACAATACCGATGACGATGACGACGCGCGCGATGGGCGGCGTTCGCGCGCGATCGCAGGCAGCACCGGGCGTGAAATCATCGGCATCAATGCATCGTCACATGACGATGAAACGAAGCGCGCGCTGTCGGGCCGAAGGCGACGAACGCGTCCCCGGGTCGGCGCGTCAGGCATCGGTTGGGGAAATCGAAACCCTGGTGAACCCGCTCATCGCGTCGACGCAGACGTTGAATGATGGGATTGCAAAGTTTTACGACGAGTCGAGCGGGTTGTGGGAAGACGTGTGGACGGCGGAGGGCGGAGGCGATGGTACGCACATGCATCATGGGTATTACGCCGTGGGTAATCGAGGAGAGAATGGTGGGAGTTTGAATCATGCGCAGGCGCAGGTGGATATGATTACAGAGAGTTTGAAGTGGGCGGGCGTGGATGCGATGACGCGCGTCGTGGACGTCGGGTGCGGCATCGGCGGCTCGTCGCGGTTCATGGCGAAAAAGTATGGGTGTCAAGCCGAAGGCGTGACTTTGTCTCCTGTGCAAGCCGCGAGGGCGAATACGCTGTCACGTCAAGAGGGTTTGGGAGATAAAGCGCGCTATCAAGTCGCCGATGCATTGAACATGCCGTTTGAGAATGGCGCGTTTGATTTCGTGTGGTCGATGGAGAGCGGCGAGCACATGCCTGATAAGAAGAAGTTTGTCAACGAGCTCGCGCGCGTGTGCGCACCGGGAGGGAGAATTCTGATTGTCACGTGGTGTCATCGCGTGTTAGAGCCCGGAAAGTCTCTCGAACCTGCCGAAAAGGTATTGCTCGATCGCATTTGCGACGCCTATTACCTCCCGGCGTGGTGCTCCATCGCCGACTACGAGGCGCTCGCCAAAGACGCAGGTTTGGTGGATATACGCACCGAGGATTGGAGCGAAGAAGTCAAGCCGTTCTGGAAGGGTGTGATTAAAACCGCGTTGACGCTTAAAGGGGTCATGGGTCTCATCAAGGCGGGTCCGGCGACGTTGCGAGGCGCGTTGGTCATGCCTCTCATGCAAACGGGCCTCGCCACGGGCACCATCAAGTTTAATTTAATCACCGCACGCAAGCCCGCGGCGTAGACACTTACATTGCTCACACGTGTATCATTTATGACGATGATTACCACTTGTCGGTAATCACACGAGCCATCTCACGCGACGCGCGAGTAACCTCGAAGGCTGTGTAATTCAGAAGAATTTTCTTGTAAACCATCACACGTCGACTCGCGCGCGTGCGCGCGACGCACGAGACCAACCGGTACCCAAAAAGACAGTGTGTGGTACAGGGGAAGCGTCGCACGCGTGACGACGCGAATTATACGCGGCGAAGCGGTGAAATCCCATGCTCGACGGCGCTATAAAAAGCGCACTTGAATACGAACAGTCGCGCAGTGATGATGAAGTCGACGACGACGACGATGGATTGAGTGCCAGCGCCAGGGCGTGCTTGGCACAGATAGATGGCACAGATGGCGACGAGTCGTCCGCGCGGCTGATTCGCGCGTCACGGGAAGTGGCGGTCGAGCGAGAGCGCAGAGCGAGAGCGCAGAGCGAGCGTTGGCGCGCAGAGCGAGAGCGCGACGCTCCAAACTCAGCTGATGCCATATTCGTACACGCGTTAGCGACGTCACCGACCACGAATATCTGTCCTCATGTGTGCGCGCGTTACGATTACGATCCCGTCGCGTCGTGGACGACGTGCGATTCGAGTCGTCAAAGTCGCCGCGACGACGAACGTTTGCTTCCAATCTCCGTGTGGGCTCAACCCGATCGTATTTTAGGCGGCCGCGTGGGCCAACCCGGCGACGCGCACGTTAGTCGTCGCCAAGCCACGCGTGCGATAGAGCCCAAGGTCAAGCATCAGGGAAAAGCCATGGTGCCACAGCAAAGATCGACGAATATGTTTGCGTTGATGGCGCACGACTGATGGCTAAAAATACGTCGTTTTGTTTATCACGTCATCTATTTTACTTCTACGGCTGTGCACGCGCGCGTGCGCGCGTGTGCGTGTCACTATTCATATGATTATCATCAACATTATCATCGTCTGCTGCTTTCGCGCTTTTTACACGTCGGGCAAATCCACTTCCCTTTCACCTTGTTCTTCACCGACAACCCGACGCACGCAAAGTGATACCATTCGATTGGACAATCGTCATTCTCGCACGCAATCATCTCCCCGAACGACACTTGTTGACAAATGCAATATGTAGGCTCGTTCGGATTCGCCATCGGCGCATCGTACGCCCCAGAACCGACAAACCCACCCGACGCCGGCGACGCCGCGTCGGCGTCGCCCAAAGCGCCAGAGTTTCGCACCGCCAAATCATCATACGACCTATCACGCGCGCGCACGGCTTCCTCAAACACCGCTAAATCCCGATCAAGCTTAGTTATCGCCTCATCCACGGCATCGTACGCGCCTTGCGCCGTCGCCACGCGCGCATCCGCCAACGCGCGCATCGTCTTCGCGCGCGTCTCCAGCTCGCTCACCGCCCGCGCGCGCATCGCCTTCAACGCCGCCGACGAAGACGCCGACGATGAACCATCACCACCACCATCCGCCGCCACCGCCGCATCCATGACTTCACGCACGAGCGCCGCGCACGCGCCGCTTTCCGCAGCCATGGCGTCGTCCAACGCCCGCGCTCGCATCGCCCCACTCGCGAGCGCTCTGTCCACCCCACCGCCGTCGCACCCCGCCGCCATCGCCGCCGCGCGCGACATCGCGCACGACATCACCGCGCGCGCGCGCCCCCAGTCGCGCCCGTCGCCCACTCGCGCCCGTCGTCCACTGACGCGTCGACGGGGCGACCGAATTCAAACGACATACACGAGGAGGATGCGCGCAGCATGGTTTTGTTTAGATGGGTGTATACGAACCACACTATAGGTATCGGTCGCCAAGTACACATACAATGACGGGTTTTGTGTTTTATATAGAGGTCTACAGTGTGATTATATGTTACGACCCATATGGCGAGGTATATTCCGCGTCCTCGCGGACGGTTGCCGCGCGCGACGTCGCGACGCGCGTCGGACGACGTACGCGCACGACGCGCACGACGCGCACGACGCGCACGACGCGATGGGGTTCAAGACGTCGCATCGACGCGATGGGGCGAATGTGCGGCGACGCGAGCGCGCGGAGGATCGAGACGCGCGCGCGCCCGGGGCTGGTGGTGCCACGGTCGATGACGGCGGCGCTGGGAAGCCGACGCCTGGGCGCGAGGGTCGACGAAGCGCGAATGAAACCGCCGGGGTGTACGCGGTGCTGGTGTTTATTGCGTTGAGGTTCGCGCAGAGGTATTACAACTTTAGCGAGAAGAGGTTTATCACGACGGAGTGGGACGCGCCGCTCACGACGACGCGCGACGCGTATTTGAGTCCGTGGAAGTTTGAGGCATTGAAGCAGTGCGCGTTGACGCATCCGAAGCTGCGCGTGAAAGGAGGGTTGAATGATAATGGGTTCTCCAAGACGCGTGGGTTTGTGGTTAAATTCAACACCGAGGGCGTGGATGAGTTCAAGGCGAAGGAGGAGTACGCGTGCTTTCGAGACGTGTTTGACGATATTCGATTGCCCGACGCGAACGCGTTCGTGATGAATATATTATTATGCGAACTCGGTGATTACGATCAATATAACGCCGACGAGCTCTCGGTTGGATTGCATTTAGACACCACGGTTGGTATTTATTCTCGTCACATGTTCATCGCGCACCAAGTGAGCGTGTTGTACGCGTCGGTGCCGAACGACATGCGTGGCGGCGCGCTCGAAGTGTTCCCATACGGCGACGGCGACCCTATGCTTGGGGCCACGCCCGACGAGGTCATCGCGCCCAAGGAAAACACCCTCGTCACCTTTCGCGGCGACGCGTTTCACCAAGTGAAATCCTACAGCACGCGCACGGGTAAAGAACGCGTCTCGCTCGTCCTCGAGCAATACAAAATCGACGACGAGATGTACCCCAAAACCCTACGTTTCCACGAGGCGTTCAAATCTAACATGACCATGATGTAGGTCGCACATTGCGTCGTCGTCGTTATCGTCGGCGTCGTCGTTATCGTCGTTCATATGTAATATTTATGTTACGCGTTTGTCTCTCAACATGTGAAACGTCGCGCCTGGTCATGATTGGTCGCGAGTCCCCCCCCAAACACAAACACAAAAACAAAACCACCGAGGGAGGGAAACCCCACGCCGTCGCCCGACGCGCGGCATTCGCCCGCGCGACGCACGACGACGACGACGATGCAAGCCATCACCATGCGCGCCGCACCGGCGATGAGCGGTGTCAAGTTATCCACCACCGCGCCGCGCCGCGCGACGACGACGACGCCGGCGCACGCCGCGCGACGCACCTCGGTGCACGCGCTCGCTGCGGCGGTCGATCAGCTCACGTTCGACGGCGCCAAGTCCGGGTCGTCGACGCTTGAACTCAAGACGGCGCGCGCGGAGGTGGCGAAGGGTTTGGTGCATAAATACGTCGTCATGGTTCGACAAAACGCTCGACGGGTGCGTGCTCGCGCGATCGCGTACGCGCGCGCATCGACGATGACGATGACGACGATTGCGTGACCTCGAAACCCCGAAAGGCGCCCGCGTGGACGACGACGATGGGCGCGCGCGATTGATCGCGCGGCGATCGCGGGCGATGACGGGCGCGAGCGATGATGATGAATATTGTGTCGTCGTCATCCAACGCCGCGTTCGACGTCGTTCGGTGTCGCCGCCGCGGTGGGCGACGCGCGCGTGGGGTGGGGGTGAAAACCCTTATCTGAGGGGTTTGGTTTCGCGCCCGTACGCGTCGAACGAAACGACGACGAGAACGCGTGGTGACGTCGCGCTGTGTGTGTTTCTGTGTACTGACCGAGTGGCGTGTGTGTTGCGATGTAACAGGGTACGGCGAGCACGTTGACCAAGAGCGAAGTCCGGGGTGGGGGCAGAAAGCCGTTCAAGCAAAAGGGGACGGGGAACGCGCGTCAAGGGTCTTCGCGCTCTCCGCTCAAGCCGGGCGGGGGTGTGTCGTTCGGCCCGAAGCCGCGTGACTGGTCGATTAAGATGAACAAGAAGGAGCGTCGTTTGGCGATGGCGACCGCGTTGCAATCTGCGGCGAGCGCGATGATTGTGATTGATGACATTTCTGGCAACATTTCCAAGCCGAGCGCCAACGATTTCAACAAGAGTTTGCAAAAGTGGGGCGTTGGTGCGACCGAAAAGGCGTACGTCATCACCAAGGATGCGAACCCGAATGTTACGTTGAGCACGCGCAACATTGCTCGCGTCGTGCACACGGACATTACGCACTTGAATGTGTACGACGTGTTGAACGCCGACAAGGTTGTCGTCGACGCCGCCGCGCTCGCGCACATTCAATCCTTCTTTGGTGAGAATGGCCAGGCTTGGGAGTAAGTACTGCGGAACGGCCGAGTTAGTCTTGCTGCTACACGCGTAATATATTTTACAAACCTAGATACTTCTTTGGACTTGAATTGTGTAATTTGACGTCCCTTAATTTGAGAAAACAACTCGACGAGCGAGAGCCCCAATTCTTGTTCGCGCGGCCAGCGCGTGCGGTTGAACTCGACTCGACTCGACTACACGTACGACGGCGACACTTCTTCGAGGGTGATTGTGATTTTCAAGTCACGGTTGCCCGCGATGCGCGTGCCGTCGTTGAGCACGACGCCGCGCTCGCCGTACGCCTTGGCGCTCGGCGCGTACACCGTACGCACACCTCCACGCTTCATCGTGCGCACACCCTCTTCGATAGCCTCACACACCGGCGGTAACAACGGCTTCTTTTCAAACGTAAACGCAATCGGTCGTCCACTCTTCTTGGTATTCAAGTATTCCGCCCCCGTCTCGGCGTCGGCGACGAGCAAGTTGACGCCCACAAAGTCACCTTTTTTCGGCGACGCGCCACCACCTATGCGCGCGTCCGCGATTTTCAACCCCGAATCACCGAGCTCAACAATCTCCCCCGACGCCTCCACATCGCGCTCGAGCAACGCCTTGACGATCTCCCCCCCCCTCCACCGACGCGAGCGCCGCGACCAAGCCCAAACCGCCGACAATCCCAAACCGACGCGTTAAAAACCTCGACGCCGTGGCCACGGGATCGTACAAATTCACCCCGGACCCGGGCAAGGGTTTATCCTTCCGCACCGGCGACGACCGCGACGACGGCGACGACGGCGACGACGGCGACGACGTGTTCGCCCCATCGTCCTCAGCACGCGTCGTCGTCATCCTCGCGCTTCCGTCGTCGTCCTCGCTCGCCCTCGCGCGTCGACGCACGACGACGACTGCGCGGTGGTGGTGGTGCTCGCGGACCCGTCGCGTCATCGCACCATCCACCCGCGCTCTCATCGTCGTCGTCGTCGTCGTCCTCATCGTCGTCGTCGTTCGCATCGTCGTCGCAGTGTCCCGAACGACGACGACCTGACGGACGACCTGACGACGTCAGGCGGCGCGCGGGGATCGTCGGACACCATTCGGACATTCGGATACATGTATTACACCACCATTCTTCATATTCGGACACACTGCATACGGGAGTACACTGCGAGTGTGCCCAGTATATATCATATACACCGTGTATATGATATATATACTGGGCACACTTGTATAATACACGTCATCGCGGTCCACCCTCGTGGGTGGACGACTGGACGAGGACGAGGCCGGCGGCAGTCGTCGGTGGGTGGGTGCCCGATCGCAAGCGCACGACTCGCGAGTGCTAGAGAGATTTAGATACACATGACCACCGCCGCCGCGAACGCACCGATGTTGGCGTTTTTAAAGGTGGATGCGCGCGCACCGCTCGCGACGACGCACGGACGCGCGCACGCGCACGATGGGCACGACGATGGGGGTGACCATCGAGACCACGAGGAGGGGTTCGTGAAGCTCGCGGCGCGACTCGAGCCTGGGTTTACGGGCACGACGCATGCGTACGTGGTGAAGGTACCGGCGAACGCGCGAGAGGTGAACGTGATGGCGACGTCGTTCGCGGCGGGGACGCGCGTGGAGATCGACGGGACGACGGGGAACATGGCGTTGCGGAGCGCGACGGGCGGGAAAGACGTCGCGGTGGCGTTGGTGGATGTTCAAAGTGGTGAGACGCGAGCGACGTATACGTTGACGTGTGAGGTTGATGACGCGATGTCGTGCGAGGGTGAGGTGGTGATGAAGGAGAAACCCAAGGTGGAGGGCGCGGAGGAGGCGCACGGGCACTCGCACGACGGCGTGCCGTGCGACGGCACGCACCATTCGCACGGGCACGGACACGCGCACGGGGAAGAAAAGAAGCAAAAGTGTGGACACGACCATGGAGATGATGGTGGTGAGTGCCACGGACACGATCACGGCCACGGACACGGGGAGAAGACGGAAGATCATTCGCACGGGCACGGACACGCGCACGGCGAAGAGAAAAAGGAGGCGTGCGGGCACGACCATGGACACGACGAGTGCCACGGGCACGCGCACGGCGAAGAAAAGAAGGAGCACTCGCACGGTCACGGCCACAGCCATTAGAGCGACACATCGTAGCACGACGTGAAGGAACTTGAACCGCGAAAGAAAAGGAGAAGTAGAAGTGATATCAAATTATAAACACCTGCGCTTCGCATGCGACGACAAAGCGTCTATTCGAGGGACAATTCTTCGTCGTTGGCGCGCTTGCCGGATTTCAACGCCTTGTAAAACTCATGCGTCTCTTCAATCACACCCATCGTGTACGCCTTGTCCATGCACTTGTCGTCCAAGCCGAACTTGTTTTGCGGCTTACCATCCGGGGTCTTGTAGTCGCGGAACCACACACGGATCTTCTCGAGCTCGCCCGGGAAGTGCTTTTCGACGTCGGCGACGTCGTTAATGTCCTCCGCCTTCGGGTCGCTGGTGGAAATGGCAATCACCTTCCAGTCCAACTCGCCGTCATCAATCATGGCGTACACGCCAACCGGCTTCACCGGCGTCACAGAACCCATGGCGAGCGCGGACGAACCAATCTCTACGACGTCCACGGGGTCGTTATCGCCCGACACCTTCATCGTCGGGTGCTCGTGCTTCGGGTCTTCCCACGTTTGCGGCAACATACCATAGTTCCAGTTGATGTTGTACGGGTAGTCACGAAGCTTACCCTTCTTCGTATCTTGCTTGATCGGCGTCAACTTCTCATCCGTCGCCACTTCCATCTTCGCCTTGGTTTCCTTTGGGATTTCGCAAATAAAGTTCATGCTCCCATCGGCGTTCTTCAACGGAACGTCGTGCCACGGCGACACCTTGGCGCCGCTTTCATCCTGAAAAAACACACGGAACTCCAACGACGGGAAATCCCCCGTGCGCGCGTTCGTGTACGCCGCCGCGGACACCACGCGCGTGCGCGAAATCTGCCGATACTGGTGCGCCGATCGCAGCGGCGCCCGCTGCGTCGTCGTCGTCGTCGTCGTCGTCTTCATCGTCGCGCGCGCCGCCATGCGCGACGCCGTGCGTAAAATCATCATCGCTGGTGCAGACATGTCTAGTACTACGCGCGTGCGTGCGTGTGTCGACCACCACCCGACGACATCCACTATCCATCATCCGCTCCTCCATCGCTTGTTTATCCACGCCCATGCATGTTCGGACATGTGGGTCCTCACCCGGTCGTCGCGTGGATTTATCTAAAAACCCGATCGACGCGACACGGTGCCATGGTGATCATAGTGTGGACGTAGTATGCGCCAGTGTATACCCACCCATGCATCCATGCATGCATGTGCGCGTGATGTCCACGCGCCGCGCGCGTATGGGGCTGTGCGTCGCACACTATGGAGGTTAACGCCTCGCCCGCCACGCGCGCGCTGACGTGGGCCCACGTCCGTGGCGTGGGTGTCCGGTCGGTGGCCTCGACCGACGCGCGCGACGGAGACGACGTCACTCGTGCGTGCGTGCGTGCGCGTGTGTGCGACGCGAAGACGACGACGACGCGAAGACGACGACGACGCGAAGACGACGGCACACCCACGCGTGTGTTTACCTGACGCGCGCACGCCATCGACACATCGGTGGTTCGACGCGAGCCGCGGGGTGGTGTGGGAATTATAATTGCGCGACGATGACGGACGGGGTGAAGATGCGGTCGTCGATACGAGTTCGCGGCGTGCTCGAGCGTGGGTTTGCAGTGGCGATCGTGGGTGTGGCGTGCGGTGCGCGTGTGGTGGCGGCGCAGGGGGGGCCGTACATGTTCTCGAGCAGAGCAACCTTGGACGTCGCCGTTAACGTATGCTTGGCCGACGACCCGACGGGGGGGTGCATCTGCGCGAACATCGCTGGCGGCTGTGGTGAAGCGGGGATTACCAATTTGCCACAATGGGACGTTCGAGGTATTGACGATTTTTCGTCGTTGTTTCAAGATGAAGGGAACTTTGATCAAAATTTAGACGGTTGGGTTGTCGACGACGTGCGCAATATGAATGGCATGTTCAGAGGCTGCGCGGGTTTTACGCACGATCTCATCACGTGGGATACTTCGGGTGTCACCGACATGCAAGCCATGTTTCAATATGCGAGCACTTTTGACGGAGACATAAACGGTTGGAACACAGGTGCCGTGACAGACATGAGTTTCATGTTTGACGGCGCAAGTCAGTTCAACAAGGCCTTGTCTGATTGGGACACGAGCGCGGTGACGAATATGAAGAGTATGTTTCAATCGGCGTTCGCTTTCTTTGGCGATCTCAGTAGATGGAACACAGCCGCTGTGAAAGACATGAGTAATATGTTCATTGGGGTGCAAAACTTCAACCAAAACGTCGACTCCTGGAACACCGGCGCGGTGACGGATATGAGCTTCATGTTTGAAAACTGTGAATTCTTCCAAGGAACTCTTTCTCAGTGGGACGTCTCACGTGTGCAGAATTTCAATAATATGTTTTCGGGAGCAACCAATGCTAACCCGTGGATCGTTGATTGGAACACGGCATCCGCCACTAGTATGGCGAGCATGTTTTATCGAGCGAGAACATTCAACATGGATATTACCGGTTGGAACTGCCAAAGAGTTGTAGACGCCACGGACATGTTTTACAGCCCCGATGACCAGCAATTCGACCCCATGTCGTGGTATTTCAAATTTTCACGACTTGATAATTCAACGACATCCCGCGATGGCCCACCGACGGATTGGTATCAATGGTGCAGCAACGCCGCGGGGACGTACGCGTCGATTGAAGACGACTGCGTACCTAAAGGCCCGTGTCCGTTTCCCGAGCGCTGTCTCGCAGGTAACGTTGCGTGCGAAGGTTCGACGGGCACGTTATGTGGTACTTGTTTGGATGGATATTACAAGTCAGGAGATAGTTGCTTTGTGTGCCCAGATAATTCGGCGGCGATGTCCGGCATTGCTGGCGTGTTCGTCGTCCTCGCGAGTTACATTGGCTTTAAAGCCGCAGCTGTTCTTGGCCCAGTTTCAGCGAATATGATTAAGAAAATAGTTGACTCTTTACAGTTTTTCAACATTTCTTTTGAAATTGACATTGAGTGGCCGACACCGATACAGAAACTTGCGTCGTGGGTATCTGCGTTCAATTTCAACATTGAACTCGTGGCGCCCGAGTGCGCGGGCATGAAACTTTCTTGGTATACCATATTCTGGTCGACAACATTCTTCGTTCCTGTAGTTATCACGGCACTATTTGCATGGCGTGCTCGCTTCGCGCAGCATCAATATGATAAAACTGTCGAGGCTATCCGTAGCGAGTCAGATGGTGAACGCACCATATACTGGATTGCTCGTCGCGGTTTTTGCGGCGGCGAACGACGCGCGCTCGCCTCTGAAAATGGTGATAAGATTATCAAAGCCCTGCAGAAGCAGTACGCGTTCGGTTCAAAGCTGCGCAAATTTGCCACGCTCGTTTTGACTGTGTTATATCTTCCAATCGTCCGCGCGGCTATTCAGGCATTTGATTGCGTTGGAGAATCAGACATTCTCATACACGATGTCGACGTGGATTGCTCGCTGCCTCAGCACTACGCCACACAAGCATATGCAGGACTCGTTGTAATGGCGTTTGGTGGAGGATTTCCTTTATATATTTACCGCCAAGTGCGGAAAATCCGAGTGGCTGGTAAACTCGACGACGCTCAAACGCTCGACACCTACGGATCGCTGTATGAAATCTACCGGCGTGAAGAGCTTACTCGCGCCGAGCGTTTGGAAATCAAAAATATCGCCGCCAGTGCGGTCGCAACGGATGCTGATACCGTTCGCCCTCAGACGACTCTTACTCGAGCTCCTACGCGCAAAGTTGAATTAGATGCGGAAACACGAGCCGTCGTGGAAAAGATTGCCGAAGAAGAGCGAGCCGAAGAAGAAGAAGAAGAAGAAGTCGCCACCGTCATCGCTGAGCCGACGCAAAAGGCATCGGTTCGCAAGATTGGCACCTTTAAGTCAATGATGAAACGTTCTGCATCGTCACGGGGTCGCGACAGGGCGCAACGCATGCGATGGGTAGATGTCATCGCCGTGAACTTTCTTACATTCGAGTTGGCTCAAAAGTTCGTGCTCGTCATGGTGAGCTCCGTCGAGACAGCATCCTCTGGTACCGAAGACAGATGGGGTGGAATCCTTTTTGTACACGTGCTTGTGGCGACTTTCATCTTTTTTGCTCAACCATGGCGTATCGTGACTTTGGGCTTCGGCTCGATAAAGGTTAACAACGCCCTGAACCGCGTCGAATTCCTCGCCAGCGTGTGCCAAGGATTGGTTTTACTCATCGGCGCCAACATGGATGAATCATCGCTGAAGAATCTCGCGACAGGAATCCTATTCACGCTCATCATAGGTATGCTCTTCGTGCGCTCTGGATTTTTATTCACCGTGGCTGTCACAAACCAGATGGGTGGGATTTCTAAATGGGACTTTGCCAAAACTCCCGAGGAGACGATGAACAAACTCGCCGAACGTTTCGTCGAGCTCGCGCTCGAGGGCTCCACCGTGGGAATCTACGCTCTTAAAGGAGCCGTGATCCAACTGCGATCCAAAACACGCGCGCGTTTGGAATCTACACGTGAAGCCATGCTCAAAAGAGTCGCAGATTTGAAGGCGTCAGGCGAAACAGACGAACAACACATCAACGCTCTGTACGCCATCGCCAATGAAATGGCGCACGCGGTCAACTTTATCACCGTGGCCGATTACCCCAAAGGACCGTCCCCTCAAGAACGACTGGACGTCATTTTAGTAACCTTGGACAAGCAGCTCATTGCCATCGAGCGCGATGCAAGCTCTGCAACCGCCGCTCAGGATCGCTACAAAGCGTACGACGACGCCGTCGCCCGCGCCAAAACCGACATGCTCGTCTACGCGCGCGCCGAAGCCATCCCTGAACTCTCCGCCATCGCCCAAGGCATCCGCGCCGTCGTGCTCGAGCGCGACGCTTTATCATTAGGGTTATCTAACGCCCAGTACGCAGCAGCGTCTTAATTATATGTATAACTGACCAGACCCGGTGCTTGTCATCCATGATGAACACGACTGCACAACACACCACCCATCGTCGATGTTGATTGTTTTACACATCGGTATAGATGTATGAATATATATAATCCATGGTTATAAAAATAATAAATAGTCATATATGTGTGTAATATATGTGTGTTTGTAACCCTGGTTTTCTCGCTGCGCGGCTGCGCTGGTTTTCGAGATGAATTCTCTGCGCGCGCGCAGCCGCACTCGTCGACGCCTCGCGTGCGTAGTCGTCGCGTGCACGCACACCCACACACGCATAGAAGCACCTAAACACACGCCTCGCGTGTTCAGTCAAACGTAGACACCACCGAGCGCACCACCGAGCGGTTTCGCGCGCGTGATTCATCGCCATTCTTTTGTCGTCGAGCGGCGTCGCAATCAAATCAATTTACCATGATGGACGTGGACGAACAACGGGATTATTACGACGATCGCGGAGGAGCGCGACGACGTAACCGTGATGGTGGTGATGGTGGTGGCGACAGACATCATCCGTACGGGAACGATGAGGAGGGTGGACGACGCGGACGAGGAGGCGGACGAGGGGGAGATCGCGGCGGGGGAGATCATCACCGCGGCGGCGGAGGACGAGGAGGACGGGGAGGGCGAGGTCCGAGAGATGATGGTGCGTTGTCTTTTCGTGATTTTTGCTACAAGTACTTGCGTGATGACACGACGCCAGCGGAAGCTGAGCGTCGGTACGAGGAGTACCAAAAGGAGAATCAAGAGGCGTTTTTCGAGCGCTACTTCCGGGACCATAGACACGACCAGAATGAACGCGCGCGGAACGACCCACGCGTGCTTGTGGAAACTTTGAAGGCGCGGGATGATTTATCGTTGACGCGCGCGCAAGAATTCTTCGCCGCGCGTGCTGATGGCAGCTTAGTCGTGTACGGCGCCGCGGAGGGTGACGAGAACGAAGACGCAAACATGGACGGCGACGATGCCAAGGGTGACGACGCCGCCGCAGGTGTTCGCCAGCCCAAAAAGCGTTCGCCCGCACCGATTGAGTGCTGGAACCCTCGCCGTCTTGGATTTGATTTCAAACAAGCGGGTAGACTCATCAACGCGCTCGATAAAGAGAAGGGCATCGAGGGCAACCCGCTGTTGGACGGCGACGAAGCCGCGGCGTCTATGGATGTTGAAGACGACGCCGCTGCGACAGCTGAAGACGTGGCAGCGCTTCAAGCATTGAGCGCGGATGAAAGCACGGTGGCGAGATTGGATGAACGCCTGTGCTACTTATTGCGCGTTCACGGCATCGACTACTATCGCCGGTGCCAAGAAATGAATCCAGTGACATTTTTAGAAAGAGTCACCATGGATTCGGCGTGGACGCAGCGCGACCCTAAGCCCGAAGGTGCGGTCGGGGACATGTCTGAAAATCCCTACGCCGTTAAGTGGGCGATGGCGACGGATAATCACGTAAAGCGCCGTATCGCTGAGGGCGATCCTCAAGTTAAAAAGCTCGGGACGGCGGAAATTGAAGCCAAGCTTGAAGAATGGATCCAATCGTGCGTGGTAAAGCACGACGAGCAAAGGTTCGGGTGCACGCTCAGCTCCAAGCTTTTCCTTGCCGAAGAGTTTGTGCTCAAGCACATTCGTAACAAGCAGGCGCATCACGTCGCTGACATGCAAGAACGTTTACTCGACGAGCAATACAAGAAGAACGTCATTGAGTATTTGAAGTACGAAGAGCACAAGAAGAGCAGCCGATCGAACCGTAGAAACAACATGTTTGGCGGTGGAATGATGATGATGACCGTACCGGGTCCGGATGGGAATGGACAAATGATACAAGTCCCCGGCGGTGCGCGGGCGATTGCTGGAATGGCGCGCTACACCGACTTGGACGCCTCCGTCGCGGAGCGCGTCGTCATCGACTACGGCGACATTTAAATTTCTGTCGTACACTCGCACAGCCTTACCGTCACACTCGTCTTGGTTTGAATACATACATATACGAAAACATTAAGATAAAAATAACAACAGCTACACGCGATATGCGATAATTCTAAAAGATTTCAACCAACCGACGCCTACGCCGACGCGCGCCTCTACGCCCCGCGCCCGCGCAGACACTTGCGCATGGCTTTAAGCTCCTTCTCACACGTTGGAACGTCTTCAGGCGCACCGGTGTGCTGCACGACTCGTCTCGTACACTTTTCAAACGCATCTGCGTTCGCCGCACACGCATTCACCCTCGACGCTCGACAATAATCGTAATCGCTCGACAGTCTCACACACGCCGCGACGCCGTTAATCTTCTCGCACTGCACGAGCGCGGTGGCTTTTTGCGTGCACGCGCGACGAATTCGATCGCGTTCTTCGCTGGAGATGGATGAGGAAAACAAACCCATGGTGGCGACGACGAATGACGAGACGGGCGATGGAGTGGGGCGCGGATGACAGCGATTGGTGTGACGCGGACGCGCGCGCATCGTCTCGTGAGTTTTTAGTTTCCTTCGTGTTCATCGCATGACATAAAACTACTAGTAAAGCCATTATTTATTAGCGTTGTTGATTGATCGATCGATGACAGCCAACAACGAGAAAAAATAATAACAGTTTACAAGAAATCCATGAACGCGTCATCCTCATCCGGAGGCGCGTCGTCGCCAAAGTTCACCGCGGTGAACATAAAGTCAGCCTTACCGCCCGGCACAACCAAGCCCTTGAAGGTGGCCTTGCCCTTGATGAGCTTGTTCAACGCATAGTGTTGCTCGTCACCCAAAAGCTGATCCTTGATGTAGAAGACGGCGGAAATCTTGTCGTTCTCGGGGTCATCCACGCAGAAGATGAACTCCTCCTCCCACGTCGGGTCGAGACCCGGAAGCTCGGCAGATTCATAGACGAGGTCCTTGTACTTGAGCACAACCTTGCACGTCGCCTTCTCAATGCCGTAAAACTTCAAGTCAAGCTTCTTAATATTGCAGCAGTTGACTTCAATCTTCAATTCGTGCGGGCCCGTACCGAGCTTTTTGAGGTCGTCTGCGTGAGGGAAAAATCGCGAGCGTCCACAATGGTTAGTCTATGTTTTCAACAGCGCGCGCGCCCATCACCGTCGCGCCTCCACCGCGCACGGGTATCACGCATGACGCCCCCTACATCACTTTTGATCGCTCGCATCCGTCGCACACCCAACCCTCCGTCGCCTCCGCGGACGACGCGAGCGCGAGAGGATAGATCACCATCATCACTCGTCATCGCCACCGTCGTCACCCATCGCCAACGTGTGCGACGACGACGACGACCGACGACTGACGACCGACGACCGATGACCTCGCGATGCACGCGCAGCGATGTCAACGTCGCTTGACGCTCGACGCTCGACGTACCAGCCATGGTGTGCGTGCGTGCGTGCGTGTTCGTCCCTCCGTCGCGTTCTGTCGCCGCCACCGCCTCGAGGGCCGACGTCGAGGTCCGATGGCGTCTGTGTGTGTGTGTGTGTGTGTGTGTGTGTGTGTGCCCAACGTACGTATAGTGTATAACACGAATGACCTATGTACCGGTATGTGGTGCCTTATGGATTGTGAGGATTGACTGCATGCGTGCATCGTATCATGGGCCTGATATCGCGCCGTGTATGGGGATTATGGGCGCACGCCGACGAGGTCTAAACATGCCGAATGTCCGAATACTCTACAGACGCCCCCGAGCCCGATGGCGTCTCGGCGTCGCGCGCGGGTCGATCCGCCTTTTCTCGCCGCAACGTAGAACACAAAGACGAACGATGGTGCGTGTGTGTGTGAACGATCGATCGATCGACCTCGATAGTCGTGGTGTAGATGGGTGATGTGTTGAGCGGTGGAGGCGCGTCGTGGGATGCGCGCGTGGGGGGCGATGCGCGCGCGGGCGCGGCGGGATCGGCGAGAGACCCTAGTGGCGTGGCGTGGGATGATGGCGACGCGGTGAGGCCAATGCGACGTCCGTGGGGCGGTCGAAGAATAGTGGATGGATGATTCGTTATGTGTGTGCGCGATGTGCGCGCGCGCGGGCGTCGGTGGGCGTCGCGCGCGCGCGGGACGGCGCCCAACGATCGATCGGTGCATGGTGTGTGTGACCCTAGAAACTGACCTCGGACGCCGACGTTTGGCTCGCGACGCGCGCAGGTTCTTTCGCAAGACGTTGATCTCCTCAACCCGCCGGCTGCTTTGGAAGCTGGCAAGCACAAGCTCAAGCGTCTCGTACAGTCGCCGAACTCGTGCTTCATGGATGTCAAGTGCCAGGTGCGTACGAGTACTCTCGCTCGCTTCGACGTCGCGCGCGGGCGTCGTCGTCGTCGTCTGACGCGAGGGCGCCTCGTTACTGTGGTCCTGCGTATCGATGCGAGTGTGTACTACGTGTGCATGCGATGAGAACGTGCGTACTGACGGTGTTGCGTTTTTAACAATTCGACAGGGTTGCTTCTCCATCACGACCATCTTCAGCCACAGCCAAACGGTGGTGTTGTGCGGGTCGTGCTCGGCGGTTTTGTGTCAACCGACTGGTGGTAAGGCGCGCCTCACCGAAGGCTGCGAGTTCCGCCAAAAGGGCAATTAAACATTGGAGGAGATGCTTTCATGTGTAGATAAATCTAGAATATAACCGCGAGGGGGATGTCTGTGGCCAATTGGAACAGACGCAAGACGATGATGCGTTGTTTGAAATGTTGAAATTCAAGAAACGAATCTCATTAAAAACACTACTATTTTCTACGTGACACGTGACTCGCATACGCGTCGCGTGCTAAATCTTCGGCGTCGACGACTTTTCGCTCTGCTTCTTTGCCATTTCGCGCTTCATCGTACGCATTTTTTGCATGTTGTACATGAAGACGGAGAGAAACGCCACGACGTATCCGGCGTAGTTTAGGAACGTCACTTGGTTATGGAAGAAGTGCTGTGATGCGAAAATGAGCATCCAATCCTTGATGACGCCAGCAATGTTCATCGTCAACGCACTGGTTTTACCAATTAACAAGAACACGGCGAGGTTGAGCGCAAAGGCGCACGACGCGTTCAACACCAACATCGGCCAGTCAAAGACGAGCGCGTAATCCGCCATCATTTTCGGCCCTTCGATGAAAACTAACGGAAATGCGAGAAAGAACGCGCACGCCGGCGAGACATAATACAACGACTGCAACGGGTTCATCGACATTCCTTGTCGTGTGATGAGGACTTGCACGAGCATCAAACGCACCGCCTCAAACACCAACGCGCTCAGCTGCTGCGTGACGCCGAGAGTGTCAAAGTTCAATTCGCCATACGCAGCGATGGCTACACCAATCGCGATGATAAGCATGTTAAAAGAAACCCCAACCGTGAGCTTCTCGGTGCGAAAACAAATCCCAACAATGTACACCAATCCAGGCATCAACGCCTTGGTCATTTGGATGAACGACACGCTCAAGTGCAAGTACGCTGAATTCGACAACCACAGCGATGCGGCGTAAAAGAACCCAATCGGCATCACTTTTCTCATGTATTCTTTCCTCGTCATCTTCAATCTATTGGTAATTTTAAACCCTCTCACCAACACCGTCACCACCGTCGTGCAAAACACCATGTGCCACCACGTCAACGCCACCGGGTATCCGAACCCCGAATACGCTAAGATCCACTTGTTGAACAATATAACCGCCATGGAAATCGTCATCCATACCGCCACGAAAAAGTACGCGCGCATGCACTGCCTCGCCACCGTCGCATCCTTCCCACCGCGCTCGGAAGCCGATGACGATGATGATGATGTTTGCCCACCTCCTCCGGTCATCGTCGTCGTCGTCGTCGTCGTCGCTCGAACGCTCGTCGGTGCGTCCATGAGCGCTGACTTGGACGTGTTGCGCACCACTACCGCCGTGTCGTTCGCAGTGCCGCGTGTTGTGTCACCCCGATGACGCTCGCGCGTTATGACGTCGTCGTCGTCGATCTATCGCCTCGGCGCCCCAGTCGAGCGCTGGGACGACCGCGGGCGTGGGACGTCACACCGTCGCACGACGCGCGCGAGGGGTGGGGACGCGACGCGACGCGCGGGGACGCGTGGGGCGTACGCACCGTGGTGACACCGCCGTGGTGACACCGTCAACCGTCGTCGCCATTGATTGCATCGGATTGGATTGCTTCGCGCGCTTCGCATTGGATTGGTTCAAGAGCGTCGTCGTCGGTAACGACCGCGACGGAGGCGACGATGATGGCGGGTGATTTGACGCGTCACGCGATGAACGCGCGCGATGCGTGTGAGGTTGTACTCATAGCCACGTCACGCGATCGAGGAGAGACGTACTTGGATGCGCAAGCGGCGCGCGCGGCGGCGGTGGTTGACGAGGAGCGCTCGGGGGCGTCGCCCGCGGGAGTGAGCGCGAGACGCGTGTTTAACGCCACGCGACGACGAGACCGGATGCGAGAGATGAGAAAGTGTGGAGGTTTATTAACTCGAGCGGCGTTAAATGCGTTGCAGAAGAAGCACGGTGCGCCGAGCTCGTCGTGGGGGCAGTTTTTGAGAAGTAAACAACGCGCGATGCAACGGTTGCCGCCGGGAACGGCGAGTACGATTCGACTGGCGTCGACACGGAACTTGCGATTGGAGCAAGAACGAGTGAGTTTTAGTCATCCCGTGCGTTCAATCGGTCGCAAGCGGGCGTTACTCATCGGCATCAATTACGAGTGCTTCGATGGCGATGAAAGCAAGGCGAACGAACGAGACAAATGGCGAGCCCATCGACGCGGCGGGGACGCGACGAGAATGCGCGACTACTTGAAGGCACACTGTGGATACGACGACGACGATGACGTGCGCGTGTTAGTTGATGATTCTGATGTCGGCACAAAAGCGGATCCGGTCAGTCGCTCGTGCGGCAAGAAGGATGTATTGGACGCGTGTCGATGGCTCGTCGCCGGCGCGCGAGACGGCGATTCGCTCTTCTTTTACTTTTCCGGTCGCGAAGTTGAAGGCGGCGAACAACGCAAGCAAAAAAATGCGCCGAGAGGAAACGATAAAACAGCATTGTGTGTGGCAGATACTCCGCTTGACAATGACGCCAATCGAATCACGCGGCGCGAGCTTCGTGAGGCGCTCGTCGAGCCTCTACCCCGAGGCGTGCGCTTGACGCTTTTTTTGGACATGTTGGGCGGCGGCGGCGAACATGCCGTTTGCGATTTGCCGTACTCGTGCGTACAAATATTTCTTCCCGATGAGAGAGATATCAAAGATGCAAAGAATGGTAAGAACGTGACGCCCATGACGCCTCTATGGATGGTTCCCAACGGCGAACGCGTGGTAAAGGAATACGTCGCGTGCGCTAAAGCCGCGGCGGCGTTGTTGAACACTCACACTCGGACGTTTGAGAGCATAGAGAGCCAAAGGGAGACAATCGAGCGCGTGTTGAGCGATAATGTCGCTGAAGATGCTGTTGCTGAAGATGCTGAAGTGCAAATTCGCGCTCCGCCGTCGGAACAAGACGTGCAAACGACGCCGATCAATGATGAGAAAGCAGACGAAGAAGTAATACTAGAAGAAGAAGAAGAAGAAGAAGAAGAAGAAGAAGAAGAAGAAGAAGAAGAGGAGACAGCAATTGCTTCAATGTCGTCTGCGCCTAGGGTGGTTTCTGAAGATCCGATTGAGAACCATGAAGCCGTCGGCGCGCGCGTTTCGCCGAGCGATGTAAAACAACCGGGTTGCGGTTGCGTCGTAATGTAATACAAGGCGGGCGGGGGCAACCGTTAGAAATAGTTTAGTAGCGCCGTGCGAAGTAGACGAATGTAACATTATATGAAATGATATATGTATTCGATGAGAATTTGTGTGGTTATAGTCATTTTCGCCCCCGAGAGGTGTGCCGCGCGCGTTTTAGTACATGGAGTCAATTTCCTTTTTGTATTTTTCCGTGACGACGTTGCGCTTGAGCTTTTGCGTGGACGTGAGTTCGCCGCCATCGACGGAGAAGTCGCTGTTTAAGATTGTGAACTTTTGCACCTTTTGAGCGTTCGATACGGCGTTTTTGTTGTACTCGTCGATACCCTTTTGGATGTATTCTTTCCACTTGGCGTCGCTTTGCGCTTGCGTCACCGTCTTGACGTCTGGATTCACTTCCAACGACGCGCCAAAGAGCTTTTCAGTAAAGCCTTCGGCGCTATCGGGGACTTGGCGCAACGTCACGAGCAAAGTGTTGTACTTGCGCTTGTCACCAATCATCATAACGTTAGAAATCGCCGGACAGTTAGCCTTGATGGCGTCTTCAACCGGCACTGGCGCGATGTTCTCGCCGCCGGCGGTGATGATGAGTTCCTTGATGCGGCCGGTGATGCGGAGCAAGTTGGTGTCCTTATCGATCGCCCCAACGTCACCGCTGTGCAACCAACCTTCGGAGTCGATACTTTCCTGGGTCTTTTCCAAGTTGTTCAAGTATCCCATCATGATGTGACGACCACGGAAGCAAATCTCGCCCTCGCCCTCCTTGTCGCGGCCAGCGACGTTGTCGAGCTTCAACTCGACGCCCGGAATGGGAATACCGCACGAACCCGCTTGGAAGTAGTTCGTTTGGCACACGTTCTGCGGACCAGTGTTCTCGGACATACCATACACTTCAAGAATGTGGATACCGATCGAACCGAAGTAGTCGAGCGTGTGCTTCATGATCGGCGCAGCGCCCGTGAGGCATACGCGCGCTTGATCCAAACCAATCGCGGTGTGCGCCTTCTTCTTCATGAAACCCATGGCAAAGTTACCGAGGAAAGGTTTGCCCGTAGTGGCGCCAACTTGAGCAGCCGCGTGCACGCCAGCGCATTTACCCTTCATAAAGCCAGAGATCGTCTTCTTTAAGCCGGTCACTTCCTTGCCCTTTTGTTGCATCGCTTCCGCAAACTTTTCCCAAATACGCGGCACGGCGAAGAAAACCGTCGGGCGCGCCTTGATCAAAGTCTCCTTCAACGTACCCTTGAGCGCATCCGGGCGCGCAAAATACACAGTGGCGGGCTTGTTCTTGTCCACGATGCAAATCAAAGGCGAATGAATGTCAACGATTTGAGCGGCAATGTGCGAAAGCGGCAAATAGGACACGACGCGCAAGTCGCCGGCGGTGATTTCCTTGTTGTGATCAACGTTCGATCGCGCCGTCCAGGTGGCGTTGTCGTGGGAAATCATAACACCTTTCGGATTACCTGTAGTGCCCGAGGTGTAAATCAAAGTGCAGCAGTGACCGGGCTTTTGTGCATCCATGCGCGCCTTTAAGTCCGCGTCTGAAACGGCGTCGCCGAGCTTCATAAAGTCAGCCCAGGTATACACCTTGGCGAGAGATGGGTCCTTGGCGCCCGCGGGATCACTGAACTTTTCATCGCGGTACATCACAATTGCCGTCAATTTCGGCAAACGAGAGCGGATGGACAAAATCTTATCCAACTGCTTTTGCCCGTCCACCACGACGACGCGCGCGCTCGAGTGCGCGATGATGTACTCGCACGCCGGCGCTTCGTTCGTGGTGTAAATACCAGCGGCGAAACCACCCGCCAAAATTGCACCATTATTCGACATGAGCCATTCGGGCGAGTTGAAGCCGAGAATAGATACCGATTCAAACCGTCCAACACCGAGGTGGATGAACGACTTGGCAGCGCGCGCAGAGTCGTCGTAATACTCCTTCACCGTCCACTCTTCTCCCGTGCACGCCACGAGAGCCTTGGAATCCTTAAGCGGACCTTCAGCCGCGGCTTTGAAAACCTGTGTGTGCGTGTTCACGCATCATCGTCGTCAGTACGCATCATCACATACTATCGTGATACCGTTCGCAACGCAATTCCATAGGGGGGCGATTATTTTTCCAATTCAATTCAATTCCGCACGATCGATCGTCAACGGGCGCGACGCGTACCTCGACCACGGTGCGTGGCTTCAAGCTCGCCAATCCATCTTTCGCGAGTTTGATATCCGCGCATGAATCTGCGTTTACGGTGTATGTCACCATCGTCGTCGTCGTCGTCGTCGTCGCCGTGTGTCGCCTGTTCGTCATCCATGGGTGCAAATGTCGCGAGATGTCGCGAGATCAACCACAATGACGGATTTCATTTATTTCGACCGTCCGAGTCCAGGAGTCGACGATGTCGGTCGCGCGAAGGCGCCGCGCCGTCACTCGGGCGCGACGCACGCCAGGGGGACGACGACGACGACGACGACGACGGATCGATCATGGCGAGTGGGTGTGCGAGACGTAAACGCAAACGAGACGCCGAACGACGCGCGGCGTGGGAGCACGGCGACGACGTGGACGTGAATGGGGGTGACGATGCGCGAGCCAAAGCGGCGGCGGCGGCGGCGTTGAAGCGACGGGAAGATGCCGTGCGCGCGCTCGATGCGTCTACGGCGTCGAAAAGTGGAGAAGAGTACTCCACGTTGGCGAATGCGGGGAGAATTTTAGTGCGCGCGCGACGGGATTCGCCGCATGTGGTGCACGTGCTCGCCACGAGCACGAGCTACGACGACGCGAGCGTGTTTCTGTGCGCGGTTCCCAAGACGTGGGGACGCCAAGGCGTGGAGTACGTCACGCGTGCGTTAGGATTTGACGTCATTGATTACGACGATATCACGCTAAGCAAGGCTCCGGAGGTGGCGGCGTGCGTGGTACGACTCGAAGACGACGGCGACGTGGGCTCTTCGGCGAAAAAGCGCAAAAAGAAAGCCGCCGCCGCGACGCTGTCTGAACGATTTTTAGCGAGAGTTCGTGAGATGGATGAACCCATCCAGGCACCGCCTAGTTCATCTATGTTGGTTAATGTCGATGGCGAAGGGCTGAATGCATGGGTGGCGTCACACCGCCAAAAGCGCCCCGGGACCGCCGCCGCCGTCAAGGCGAACATCGACGCGTGGTTTGAAAGGAAACAAGCCGAGGACGACGAGCGAGCCGAGGAAGAAGCGCGCGCGGCTAAAACAGAGGATGGATGGACAAAAGTTCAAGCCAAACGCGGTCGACGTAAGACGAAGGACGAGACCACGGGGACAACTGTTGGTGGAATTCGCGCGGCGACAGCCGACGCTCGAAGAAAGGGTCCAAAGAAAATTGCCAACGAGGAATTTTATCGATTCCAAAGCAAGGAGAAGAAGCGAAACGAAATCATCGAACTCCAGGCTAAGTTTGAGTTGGATAAGCAACGCATCGCTAGACTCAAGGCGGCGCGTAAGTTTAAACCAACGTAGAAGTCTATTAGAAAACATAATACTACTTTTGTTCTCGAGCAATGGCTTCATTCAATCTAGCCATCGCGCCGCTCAGGATTTTCTTCTTTTCTACGCGGAATCTAATCGCTAAAACTTGTTGTTTTGTCTTCGTTGCCTGTGCATTTGCACTTGAACACTCTTTAAGAATTCTTTTGTCTTCCTCGAGCGTCGTTTGGAAATTTCCCAACGCTAACGCCGCCAATGACATGCAACAGCGAAGTGCTTTGATTTCAGTATCGGGAGAGACCACGCTCGCGTCAATCTCGCCGTAAGGAGCGTCGGCGGCCCTTGATGCTTCCGTCGGCGACTTTGAATAAAGCACTCGCAGTCCCGCGAGTAGCTTTTTGTCGACGCCGTGCGCGTGGATGTCCAATTCCACGTTTGAAGCGTCGCCGACGAGACCGATGCGTTGCAACGCGGCGTGCTGCCACGAGGTGATTTGCATGACATCATCGACGTTTACAGTAGTACCTTTGAGAGATTCTTCTGCGGCTTGTGCGCCGATTGGAGCCGTTGCTAGTCCACCAATTTCTCTCGCCAATTCTATGAGTTTCAAATCCCATCGAAGTTTGACAACGTCGTATGGGTTGTTTTCAATAATAAAGCCGTAATCGAGTAACAGGTCGTCATTCGAAAGATTGCCATAATTCAGCTCAATCGCCTCCCCTGCATCGAGCTCGCGAGTGGCCACGAGTTCAACGTCGCCGTCGCCACTTTCTAAAAGACGCACCGTCGCCGAGGGCGTGAACGAATGATTACACACATCGATGACAGGTAGCATACTCGGCGTCGACGTCGGTCCACGAACCTTGAAGGCGCGACTGCTAGCACATGCACTAGCCCAGCCCAGCGCGTTTGCGTCGACTTCCATCACCACACGTCTCCTCTCAGGATGTTCGGCATTGACAAAATCTTCGCCGTCGTCCACCGTGGCTCCGCGGCCAATCAGTTGTACTAGAAATTTCGATCTCTTGCGTATCTGCGCCACGAGCGGCGCGTACTGTAAATCCACAACCGCATCATGCTGGAAAAACAAAGGATTGCCTTCGTGCACGGAGGGCAGCAACGTTATGTACGGTGCAAACAACGAGTGTTGAGCCGCTATGCGCTCGCGAACGAGCAGTAAACCGAGCTTTGAGCTCCATAAATCACTTGGTACGCGCGACATCACTTCGCGTAGTGGTGCGCTCACATCTTCACTATCGCAGCTCAACATCAACTTCTTTGGTAACTTGACGAGTTGTTCACCTTTGCCAATCGCACTGTCTGCTTCCAGTGACCAGCCAGACTCTGGGCGAAACGTCATGCGCACGCGCGGGTCGATTTCGCCACCGCGAGACGCGAACCAAGCACCGAAGGTCGCAAGTACGCTAGATTGCAAGCGCGCCTTGGCGTCGTTTGCTGCAATCTCATCGTCAGCACTCGGTGGACTCGTCGTCGTCGTCGTCGTCGCCGTCGTCGTCGTACTCGCCGACCGCGCGAGCACTGTCTTTCTCGTCCACCACGCGGCGCCGTCGTGCGCCATCGCTCTTCCTTTCGCGCGCTCGTGTGCGCGCCTCGCGACAGTGCTGACTAAATGCACCCCACGAGTACGCATACACCACGTCGTGGTCACCCGGTGCTTCGTTCTGCACAACGCACGTGGCGATGTGTGACGATGTGTGAAGCAAAGTTTCGCTCGTAGGCGGCAGTTGACGACGCGCGCGCGCGTGCGCACCAGTCGTCACTCACGAAATTTTAGTCCACACATATAGGAAGACGAAGAGGAGGACAAAAGTGATATAGCTCGAGCGATGGTTGACGACGCGAACGCCCTTCCTGGCGTCACCGCGGCGCAAAAAGCGTCGGCGTTGGAGGAAAACGAGCGCACTCTCGGAGCGCAGGAATCTGTATCTGAGGTTGTCTCAGAAGTGTTTTCGGGCTACGTGTGTCACAGCATAGAGGTGAGAACGTGTTACATGCTTGCGCTGTCGCCGCGGTGCGCGCGCGCGCGAGATGAAACGCGTGCGTCCGAGTCGCATATTTTTCATCTTGGGAAAGATTATTTGAAAAACCACGCGTCTGGCTGTCGACGCGTAACGAACCAAATGACTGACGCGCTGTTAACCTTGACGCTCGTTTTATGCACGTGCAGCGCGGTAAGATCCATCCCGGTGATATTGCCGAAGCCGCAAGTTTGGCATCGATTGAATTGCCCGCGGCCAAGTACCCATTGTTTGATGCCCTCGGCGACGATTTCGTGGAGACGGGAAAACTGAGTAAGTTGCAGCTCGAAGGCGTTATGTATGCGTGTCAAAAGCACTGCGAGTTCGCACCGGATGGCAAACGTGCAGGATTTATGATCGGAGATGGTGCAGGCGTTGGTAAGGGTCGACAGATTAGTGGGATTATTATAGACAACTATGTGCGCGGGCGCAGAAATGCGGTGTGGATTTCATCAAGTGGTGATTTACACAGAGATGCGGAACGCGACTTGAGTGATTTGGGTAGCACGATTAAGGTTATCAACTCGTGTCCAGAACTCGATCGCGAGACGCGCGCGTTTGGTTTATCAAAAGAGTATCAGGAAGGCGTGTTGTTCACGACGTATTCCACTCTGGTGAGTAAAACACAAAAACTAAGTCGACTTGATCAAATAATTCGCTGGTTTGGTGGTGAAAACGCGGAGGGCGTGGTTATTTTCGATGAATGTCACAAAGCTAAAAATTTTAGCGCCGCCGCAGAGACAGGGAGTAAGGTTGCGGCGGCGGTAATTGAATTTCAGAACAGATGTCCAAAGGCGAGAATCGTGTACGCTTCCGCGACTGGAATTTCTG
>JACLAB010006768.1_pt1 | contig 27697 bp, 18 predicted proteins | sample 8027921 | NCBI WGS metagenome assembly JACLAB01 (sample SAMN15725117, study PRJNA655200) | protist metagenome | isolation source: fluorescence activated cell sorting (FACS) single amplified genomes of... | place: USA: West Boothbay Harbor, Gulf of Maine | collected 2000-07-19 | reverse complement strand
TCGCTCATGATGGACATGTTTGTGGCGAAATGTTGAGAGATTTCGTCCACGACAGCGCCGTTGGGTGGCGGCGCGGGAGATGTACCGAATAAGCCGCCACCACCAGAGGCGATTGAGGAAAAAATACCACCACCCAAGCCGCCGCTGAAGGATGGCGTGGGCAAAGGCGTCGGGCGCGGAGGCGGCTGCGCCGCGGGTGGCGCGCCAAAGCCCGGGGGCACAACCATGTTCGCGCGCGGTGGCGCGGCGTGTAAGTGCTGTGGATGTTGTGGTGCACCGCCCTGAAATAGCGACGTCACATGAATCGGGGTGCGATGCGGATCTTGAAGCTGCTGTGACTGCGCTAACCGTTGCGCTTGCTGCGCGCGCATCACGTCTTGCTGGCGTTGCAGCATTTGTTGCTCATTCAACGCTGCGCGCTGCGCCGCTTCGGCTTGCTGCTGTCGCTGCTTCGTCAACATTACGAGCAAATCCTCTGCCGAAGCCCCGGGCGGGGGCACCTGCTGCGCGAGCAACTCCATCAACGCGTTTGCGCTGCCAGGCGGCGGCGGCTGCATGCCGGGCGGCGGCGGCCTCAAGCCCGGCGGGATCACCGGTAAGGGCGGTCGCAGACGTGCGAGCACATCCGGCGGCACGGCCTTCTCTCCAAGTAGCGACAATAACGATCGCATAAATTGCACGTTGTCCTGAGCGTGGAGCATTTTGGAAAGCTCAGCGCACGCCGCCGGGAAAGCGTTCAGCACGTAATCTCTAGTGCGCGACTGCACCGCTCGAGCAACGTTATCACCCGCCGCGAACGGGTCTTCGACGCCGAGTGGATACTTAAACGCCTGCCAAGAGCTATGAACAATGAATCTACCATGGTACGTCGACGCGTTCAAACCATTTTTGAACAAGTCTTTCACCGCGCGAAGTTGCGCAAAAAACGACACGAAGAGCTCAGCTAGGGTGTCCTTATTCTCTCGTCCGTACCCGATGTACCTTTCTGCGCGGTATTTCACCGCCGCGATATCTCTAGATGCATCAGAAACCACGCGCGCTTTGCTAACCTTCCATGTATCAAACTGTTCATCCGTATTCGCCACGTGCTCGGCGAGTTCGCGCGTTTCCGACTCTACTAAATCCGGGCGAGGCAACGTGAGGAGCATCGTGGGTGGTAAGATTGGAATCTTCCGCCGCTGTAAATGATGCATGACGAGCAAGCATAGGGAGTACGAGTTAAATGACCCCTCCATGGCGTTGTTCACGTCGTAGTGCTTGGCCCAGAGCTTGATGAGGAACACTAAATCTCTGTACCGTTGGTCGAGGTCGGCGACGAGGCCCAAGACGGCGCTCTTGTACACGCCATCATTTTCAATGCACACGTCACACGCCACGCCGGTTTGTGGATCCTTAAACTTAATCAATGGCACACGCGCCTTTGATATCAACTGCACGTCGCGGTAGTTCCGATACCTCAACTCACTGGCGACTTTACGAAGCAACTGCGCGCGCTTGGACTTGCCTTGCCGTTGCTGCCTTCGCGCCCGAACGCCCCCGCGCTGCGATCTCTTCGCCTGCGCCTCCTCACGCTCGTCGTACCAAGGTCCATCTTTATCTATCTGCAAAGAAATATCTATATCACTCCCAGCCGAGTGAAAAGCGCTGACGTACGACCCAAAAGGCGCCACGCGCACGCCTTCGAACCTCGTCGAAATCATCGACTTGAACTTACTCATCAACCCCTGTCGCTTCGCATCATCCTGCGGCGATGTCTTCAACCCATCAACTATTCTATGCAACTCTTTATCCAGCTTTGCCATCGCTTCAGGCGACGGACGAGTCCCCGCGACGTTCGCGTCCTCGCTCGATTCTGGAAACGCGCCATCAGCGCGCGTCGTCACGAACGCGTCCGCCGCGCGCGTTGCCGCATCCGCGCGCTCCAACACCTCACGCGGCGATACGTACTCCCGCGGCTCTCGCTCAGCGTCGTCATCGTCGTCGAAATGATCGTCGAAATGATCGTCATCGCTCCCGTCGTCGTCGTCATCGCCGCCCGCGTTGGCGCGCATCATCGTCGTCAAATGCCGCCTGTATGCTGATGTCTATGCGCTTCTCACGAGAAATATATCGCGAGACGACGAACAAATGTATCCCTCGCGCCGCACCGCACCGCTCGTTCGCGTCGCGCGCGCTCGTCGCGTCGCACTGACGTCGCGCGCGCGCCGACCGATGCGACGGAGCAACAGAATATATCACCCATACCCTAAGTACATACATCGACTAAAATGCACACCCAATACATGCCAAATGTCCGTGTTTTCGATATTCCAACACCTCGTGCGTCCGAACCCTCCGTATTCCACAGTCTTGCCAAAACGCACGTGCAATGCGTGTCGAATGTCCGAGTTTTTAGACCACAATAAATCACGCGCTCTTTGATAATACATGGATGTTTCGATCACTCGTGTACGTACCATGCAGGCGCTAAAAACGATGACGTCATCACCGCACGTCGTCCCATGGCGCGTCCTCGCGCGAGGGCACGCGTCACTCTGCGCACGCGCGTCGACGGCACACCCGCCCGCGCCAACGTACACTTCACACACACCACACACCACGAGCATGTCCGCCGCATCCATGGCGCACACGGCGTCGTGCGCGTCCCGCACGGCGCCGGTCGTCGGGAAATCCACCAAGGCCAAGACGACCAAAGCCGTGCGCGCGGTGCGCGCATCGGCGACGAATGAGGTACGCGCGAGCGCGAGCGCGAGCGTCGTGACGCGACGTGAGAGGGTCGAACGCGTGGGGTGATTTTCGTGTCGTTCGTGTGCGTCGCGCGCGATGGCGATGTCGCGTGGGGCGTCGCGCGGGAGACGGGCGAAAGGATGACGTGGGATCTCGCGGGTGACGTCGTCGCGCGGGTGTGGATAGATGGTGGCGCGCGGGACGCGCTGGTTCGGGCGCGTTTGCGCGCCGATGGAGACAGCGCGCGCGTAAACGCGCGTGTGATGTTTTGTTTTCGCGCGTGACGCATCGACTGACGTTTCGCCGCTCGCGTGTGAACACACAGGATTCCTCAAAGACGACGTTCGCGACGCTCGCGGCGTTCGCGGCGCTCTCCAACGCGGCGGTCGTCGACGCGGCCAAGGCTGATTTCGACTTCCAATCCGCCCCGGCTGTGGAGGCGGTGCAACAAGCGCAAGCGCAAGACATGAGTGCGTTCGCGGATGCGTCCATGACTGCGCCGGCGGTTGCGGCGGACCCGAACGCGTTGCCCGAAGGTAACAACTGGCGCTACTCGGAATTCATCAAAGCCGTGATGGGGGGCAAGGTGGAGCGCGTGCGTTTCAGCAAGGATGGTTCCGCGTTACAGTTGACCGCGGTCGATGGTCGCCGGGCGACGGTTATTTTGCCCAATGATCCGGAGTTGGTTGATATCTTGGCGAAGAATGGCGTCGATATTTCCGTGAGCGAAGGCGAGCAGCAAGGCAACGTGGCGAGCTTGATTGGCAACTTGTTGTTCCCGCTCGTGGCGTTTGGTGGTTTGTTCTTTTTGTTCCGCCGCGCGCAAGGTGGCGAAGGCGGCATGGGTGGTATGGGCGGTGGTATGGGCGGCCCGATGGATTTCGGCAAGTCCAAGTCCAAGTTTCAAGAAGTTCCGGAGACTGGCGTGACGTTTGCCGACGTCGCGGGTGTCGAAGGCGCCAAGCTCGAATTGCAAGAAGTTGTCGACTTTTTGAAGAACCCGGACAAGTACACCGCGCTCGGTGCCAAGATCCCCAAGGGTTGCCTTTTGGTTGGCCCGCCGGGTACTGGTAAGACGTTGATCGCCAAGGCTGTCGCCGGTGAAGCTGGCGTGCCCTTCTTTTCTTGCGCCGCGTCTGAGTTCGTCGAACTCTTCGTCGGTGTCGGCGCGTCTCGCGTTCGCGACTTGTTCGAAAAGGCCAAGGCGAAGGCGCCTTGCATCATCTTCATCGATGAAATCGATGCCGTCGGTCGCCAACGTGGTTCCGGTATGGGTGGTGGTAACGATGAACGCGAACAAACCATCAACCAGCTCCTCACCGAAATGGATGGTTTCGAAGGCAACACTGGCGTCATCGTGCTCGCCGCCACGAACAGACCGGACGTTCTCGATTCCGCGCTTCTCCGCCCGGGTCGTTTCGACCGTCAAGTCACCGTCGACCGCCCTGACGTCGCCGGCCGTATCCGCATCCTCAAGGTGCACTCTCGCGGTAAGACGCTCGCCAAGGATGTCGACTTTGACAAGATTGCTCGCCGTACTCCGGGTTTCACCGGGGCGGATTTGGAAAACCTCATGAACGAAGCTGCCATTCTCGCCGCTCGTCGTGAACTCACCGAAGTGTCCAAGGAAGAAATTGCCGATGCGCTCGAACGCATCATCGCCGGCGCCGCCAAGGAGGGCGCCGTGATGAGCGAAAAGAAGAAGAAGCTCGTCGCCTACCACGAAGCCGGTCACGCCCTCGTCGGCGCTCTCATGCCGGATTACGACGCCGTGACGAAGATTTCCATCGTGCCGCGCGGTAACGCTGGTGGTTTGACCTTCTTCGCGCCGTCTGAAGAACGCCTCGAATCTGGTTTGTACTCTCGCACCTACCTCGAGAACCAAATGGCTGTCGCCATGGGTGGTCGCGTCGCCGAAGAACTCATCTTTGGCGCCGAAGACGTCACCACTGGCGCGTCTGGCGATTTCCAACAAGTGTCTCGTACCGCTCGCATGATGGTTGAGCAAATGGGTTTCTCCAAGAAGATTGGTCAAATCGCCCTCAAGTCTGGCGGCGGTGGCTCTTTCTTGGGTAACGACATGGGCCGTGGCGCCGACTATTCCGCCGCCACCGCCGACATTGTCGACGAGGAGGTCAAGGATTTGGTGACGCGCGCGTACCGTCGCGCCAAGGATTTGGTTCAATCGAACATGGACGTGCTTCACGCCGTGGCCGAAGTGTTGTTGGAAAAGGAGAACATTGATGGGGATGAGTTTGAGCGTATTATGCTCGCGGCGAGAAGTGAGTTGTACTTGAAGGGGGATTCCACCGCCACCGTCCCGTACATGACCAACTAAACCACACAAATTGCGAAACGTTTTTAGTCACGCGGCGTGCGCCGGAAACATTTACGACACCACCGACATCGATGGTAATGTATCTATAGATTTACAAATTCAATCCATGTAGTCGAAGCAAATCTTCTTCCCTTTACATTTGAAACCGCTTTCGCGCCCGACGCTCGCGCTCGCCGACGTCCCCCGAGCGCCTCACCACTACTTCCGCCCAACGCGATTCCCACGACCCTTAAAGCTCCCACGACCCGCCCTCGAGCCACCACCACCTCGCCCTCGCGTGCAATCCCGCCACGTTCGACGCACCCACGCCCGTACGCTCGCCAACACGTTCACTTTATACACCCGAGCAAAGTGCTCGTTCGCCCCCTTGAGCACCAGCGCCACGATGGCGCCGCGAATGATGACATCCGGATCCACCTCGGCGCGCGGCGCCGCGCGACCGGTGGCGATGTCGTATTTGCGCGCCAGCGCCCCGTGGCTCGATCGACGCGTCATTCGCGCGCGCGAAAGTGTCGCGTCGTCACGCACAAAAAAGTGCACTTTAACGCATCACCCATTTCAATCACGCACGTCGTCAGTGTGCGGCGCGCCGACGGCGACGGCGATGGCGACGGTCAAACTCACGTGCGCGATGCTCCACGCCGCGACAATTGTCCCTCGCGGGTTCGCGCGCGCCGACGTCGCGCGCGGACCGGTGTTCACGCACGTCTGGTGTCAAGGATGGGTGCGCGAGGATGACGGGGCGACGTGTGCGGTGCGCGACGGCACGGGCGACGTGCGCGTCGAGCGTCGCGCGCGTTGCGCGAGCGCGTTGCGCGAGGGTGCGTACGTGGTCGTGCGAGGGACGTTGGCGAGCGACGGCGATGGGAGGCGCGTGGTGAGAGAGGCGGATGTGGTGCACGTGGAGGATGCGAGCGTGGCGCGCGCGAGAGCCGACGCGTGGTTGGTTGAGGTGGATGAGGTGTGGGAGGACGTGTTCGCCGTCGGTCTCGGGTGCGATTGATGGTGAGCGAGGGAGGATGATAGACGTAGAATGCGTAGTGCTAGGTGTTTTAATCAAAAGGTGAGAACATGCTTAGGTAGACAAGAGTACAACGTAGAGTTCGGCGTGCTCGAGCCGAGCCGAGCCTTTATTTCATGTTTCTCAGCTTCTCGATCAACAAGAGATCCCATGACTTTCGTAATGGTAAAAGTATTGAGTACAGTGGAAAATGTACCACCATATAAGATATGCGATTGAATGGCACAAAGAGTGGCGCAGAGCGCTGTAAAATGATGAACGCCTTGTCGTGAGCGCAAGTCAGGAAAGAATCCAGCAACGTGTTCTGTGGGCTTCCCGATACGCGCGAAATCATGCGCGCCAATTCCCAACCAACTCTCGAAGTCGCCACCGTGGAGGATATTTTGCAGTATCCGTTCGCAATAGAGACACACGCGTTTACGCAGCCGCGCACGAAACTCATAATCTTGTTGTTGTGAAATTCATTGAATATTGTCCAATGAACATGAAACCGCAACGACTGAAACGCAAATTCATATATCACGTGCTCAACTTTCTTGAACGGCAAGACAGTCAATCCGGGACGATGCTCTATAGGCCCTGGCGCGTATGACGACATGGCTTGAGGTACCCTGTACATCATATTTTTGAAATTTTCAGCATATCCAAAGACAGTGGGCATGAATATCTTCTTGATGCGACGCGCGCACGCTGCGAATAACGATTCTCGCAACTCAAATGTCGCACCGCAAGTGCGGCAGAAATCATCCCTCGACGCGTCCATCCATCGCTTCAGGCAAGCGTCATGCACATATTTCGATGTCCCAGTACATTTACACGGTTTTATGAATGTACCTTCGTCACCAAAGCAGATACGACATTGCGGCATCGCGTCGGCGACGGCTGCGACAACGTCGTCTTCGCTCGACTCTTTCGTAGCTTTCAACGTTTCCATCACATCATTCAACGTGTCAATCGCGCGCACGACGGTTTCAATGTTCGACACATTCACATCGCACCGTCTTTGGTCATCAGCGCCATCCGACGCGCGGTGCACGGCACGAATTGCGGCGTCCACAGACCAATCGACTGGTCTCGCCAACATGAATAACGCATCCAATTCATCGTACTTTTCGCGCACGCGGCGTCGTTGCTCATTCCTCGCGCGAGTGACATCCTGAGCGATGAATCCAACAACCGCAGCGCCAATGGGCACGATCATGTGCTGCTTGATGTGCGTGATGCGTCGAGTTATGTGGGACGAAGAGGATCAGTCAATGACAAGACACGCCGTCGGCGGCGGCTCGACGTCACTCGATGCAGAACTCACGGATGATATAAAACACAGTACAATATGGATGGCATATACAAGTCATAGTAGAACAGAATGAATGAGAAAAAGAGAATGTATCGTCTTCAGCGCGGCAAGATTAAGCCCGAGCCGACGCTGAATTCAAGGCGTCGGCCGTTTTCGCCGCGCGGTCCATCAAACCGAAGCGGCTCGCCAAACGAATATTGTGGATAACGATCAGACATCGCGACGATGCGGTGCACTGGAGATGTGCGCACGACGAGCCACCGCGAAAAGCGCACGAGGCTGACAAATACGTTTCGCGAGCAGCGAAAGGCGAGGTCCTCCGCAGGCGTCGACGGGCGATTTTGGTGCACTGCGGCGGCGATGGCGTCCACGCCCGCCACGCTCGAAATCGCTCCAAGATATGACAATATAAATGAACTGTACGCCCACTCGCACGCGTTGCTCACGCGCGCCCAAAATCGCAGAATCTTGTTCCCTTTGCGAATTTCTCGACGCGCCCAAATCCGAAGCTCCGCGAAGGACACCAACGGCAGCAACTGCTTCGGACGCTCCAACGCCACCGTGCGCTCCGTCGGCACGATCGTATCCAGCATTATTTGCAAAAACACACGAAAATACTGCTCCAATCGATCGGAGGCGAGAGGATTAAACCAACATCGTACGCGATTCGCGAGCGGCGCCTTGGGCAACGTAAACTCGGCTCCGCACACGCGACAATAGCTTTCGCTCACCCCGTGCGTGCCGAGCGACACCACTTGCCACCGGCGCAAGCACGACTCATGCACGTACGCCGCCGTGCCCGCACACATGCACGGCGATATCAACGCGCCGTGCGTCTCAAAGCAAAAGCGACACTGCGGACGCGCCGCATCGTCGACGTCGCCGCTCGAGCCCGCGTCGTCGTTCAACGCATCTTGAGCGTCGCGCAGCGCCACCGCGGCGGCCGACGCCGACGCCAACGCATCTTCTGCGTCGCGCCGATGCGCGGCATCCCCATCCTCCGCGCGTCGGCGATCGTCGAGCGCCAGCGGGCGCGCGAGCGCGAGCACGCGTTCCAGCGCCTCTCGCTCTTCTCTCTCGCGTCGTCGTCGCGAGGCGTCTTGCGCGATGAACCCGACCGCGATGGCGGCGATCGGCACGATCATCGCGTCGTCCGCGGCGTCGTGGGCGACGTCGACGGCGACGACGCGACGGTGCGGTGCGCGAGTCGTCGACTGCGGTTGGACTCGATTGGGTGCCTCAGTGTGTGCCGCCGATGATGATGACGACGCCGACGACGCGGTGGCGCGCTCGACGGTGGCGCGCAGTGCTGCTCCTCGTGATGTTGGTCGGGTTCGCGTCCGTGGTTGAGGTGCGTGCGCGCGTGGCGACGACGACGGCGACAAAGAAGATGATGATGTTGTTGTTGTCTTGTGATTGACTCAGACTAACCGACGGATGACTGTGTTCGTGACGCGAACGACGCGCAGGGGGGTGACGCCGGCACAGAAACGCAAGAAGCGCGCATCGCAATCGAATTCGCTCGACCGCGAAATCGCGGCGAAGCGCGCGGAGTGTTTGGAGAATGTGCGCGCGACGTGGGACGGGTGCGAGAGCGCGGACGACCCGAGCGTGTTGGAAAATTGCGTGCTGCGATGCTCGAGCGCGGCGTGCTACGCGAAGGTGTACGGCGACGATGCGTTGGAGGAGGGCGAGGTGGACATCGAGCGCGGAAGGGCGTTTCGGACGTGTTCGAGGGATGAAATGCGACACTTGCGCGGATATCAAACGTTTGGGACGTCGTGAGCCGGCGGTAGAGATTAGCGAGCTAGAGATAGTTAATACATCACTCATGATATTAGTCACCGGCGAGGCGTGTGGTAAATCAAACGCCACGCGCCGTATAGCATTCAACGCGAAACTGTGCGAACGACTAGGCGTCATCCGACGCGCCAGACGCTTCATCCGCGCCCGGCATCGCGAACACACCCTTTTGCGCGTACACCGCCGCCATGAGGAGCACATCCGCCGAGAAAACCCCAGCGAACGACTTCCACACGAACGGAATCAACACATTCACCAACGGAATCGCCACGAATAACAAGTTCAACGCATCCTTTTCCTTGGCGTCGCAGTCCCGCGCGCGCAACGACGGCACCGTAAACATCCACACGCTCCACATCCCCATCAATCGCGCAATCGACGGCTCATCGCTCGGTGCGATGACATTAAACGCCAACAACCCACCGACGACGATCGCCGCGTACGCCTGCACCTCAAACACCGTATACAATACGCTTCCTTTATACGCCGGGTTCTTCTTCGCCGTGCTCGAACGCGGCGCAAACGTCGTCGCCGTCTTCTTTGCAAACTTGCTCAAATTCTTCTCCAAATCCGCATCCGAAATCGTCGTCGTCGTCGTCGTCGTCGTCGTCGTCGTCGATTCACCCGCCTCATCATCAGACGCCTTCACCACCACCGACCGACGCATCGCCATCGCCATCGCCATCGTCATCATCGCCCGGTCGCTCTTCCCCGACGTCACGCGACGCACGGCGCCACCGCGTCGACCAACCACCGCTCGCGTCGGCGTCGTCGTCAGCATCATCGTCGACGTCGTCGTCGCGCGTCTCGCACGCACGGTCGCGCGGCGTCGTGTGCGGCGCGCGAGACGACGCACGCGTGGATAAGCGTCGTTAGCGGTCACACGTGTTACCGGTGTCCGTCGACGGAAACACCCAAAACACGCGCCCGATGACGCGCGACACACGACGACGCGAGGCGAGCGCGAGGCGAGATGGCGTCTTCGATCGCGCGCGATGGGAGCATGGATCCGACGCTGATCGATGTGGCGCTCACGCCCGAGGAGAGCGCGGCGCGGGCGAATCGTAAGGTGCGATTTCGGCAGCATTTGGTGCAGACGCACGCGGAAAAGGAGCTCGTGGATGCGTTTGCGAGGATGTATAGGATGAATGAGACGCCGGAGGATCCGTTGGCGTGGATGTTGACGTATTTTGAGCGGGATATGCACGCGCAGATGGAGCGTGCGGAGAAGATGGCGGTGAATTATAAGCGCGAGCTGCAAAAGGTGGAGAAAGAGCGGGAGGAGTTGTTGGCCAAGGTGAATACGTTGGAGGAGAACGTGCGTTCGTTGAAGATGGAGAATGGTGATTTGAAGGAGATTGCAAATCGTCGCGTGCTTGGGGTGGTGGATGATGGCGGGTTCGGTGGTGGGGGCGATAGCGACACTGAAGCGCTTAAAGAGGCTGTCGCGCGCGACGCAAAGAAGAAGGAGAAAAAGGAAAAGAAGGAGAAGAAAGAGAAGAAGTCAAAAAAGGAGAAGAAGGAGAAGAAAGATACGAGCTTGAGTCGTTCAGGGAAGGCGCCGAGTGACAGGTCGGATACAGATTAGAAGTCGCGTGGGCGCGAAGGCCAGTTAATTGGCCGAGCAACGAGTTAACCGCCGCGTCATGTAATGTTGAAAATGCACTGCACTGTAAGCATAATTGCACGAGTCTAAAGTTGTGTTAGTCTAAGTGTACAAGCTATCGGCGAACACGATGCCGTGACGCAAACTTTCCGCGCCCTTTTCAAATTTTTCAGCCAATTCGGTGTCGCCGACGGCGATGCAGGCGCGGTGCAGCTCCATCATCAACTCGTCAAGACGACGCATGGCGCGAATGATTGTGCCTTCAAAGAGATCAGTCTTTTTGACGATTTCTGCAAACGACTCGCCCGTCGCCCAGCAATAGACGATTTCGACCATGGTGGGCTTGAATGACTCTACAAACTCTTCGACGTCGATTTCGAGTTTGCATTCGAGCTGAATTTGAGCAATTTCACGCGCGGAGTCTTGCAACGCTTTGAGAGGCTTCGCCAGTGCCTTGGCAGACTTATCCATGGATGAGGTGTTGCTCTTTTCTACGGGCATGAAGCACGACGCCAGGGCGACGAGTTCGTGCGGAGTGAGACCTTGAAATACACCGTTGAACATGAGTTCGGTGACGAGCAACTCATCCGCCGTGTCAACCTCACACGCGGCTCTGCCCTTTGTAAGCACGACACCATCTGCGTCGATGTGACCAAGCTTCTTGAGTACTTTGCTTCGTGATTTCAGGTCGTCTCGAAACTTTGTCAGCTCGTTGGATTGAATCTTCGATTTTAATTCCGCCGCTTGCGCGAGGAGTTGTGATTTTTGCTCAAACACGTCAATCTTTGCCGTCAACGCGCTATTCTTACGCGCGTCAGCTTCGCTATACAACGCATGCGTTTGAAACGCCTCTCGCAGAGCACCGAGTGAGCGATAAGTATTGATGAACTTCACATCAGTAATCTTCATGTCGGCAATAGGATCAATCAAAGGCAGCTCTTGGCCGTTGTCAATAAACTTTTTTGTCACCGCTTCGACAGCCAGCCACACGCTTTGACGCGCGTCTGTGGTGCGTAAGTCATCCGGAAGAGTCAAACGCATGGCGCTAATGGCGTCGACGAGGTGCATGCCAACTGGTACGATTTCAGTTGAGTTGTTTTTGTCCGCTTCATCATTCACCGGTACGAGTTTGCCCTGCGCAGCACCCGGGCCACATCTAAGCAAAACGTCCAGCACGTGCGTGGTGGTGCCCTTGGCATCTTTCACCGGGAGGGCGTGCACGATAACGCCCCAGCCCCAGTTAGTGTCGCCGTCACGGACACGAATCAAACGCCCCGATGAGAAGAACCGCAAGCAATTGGACGGTTCTAGCATCGTGCGCATGACTGATGTTTCTGCGTCTCTGTATTCTCGCCGAAGTTTGATGTACTCTTGAATCTCCTCTCCACCGACGGCTTTTATCTTTGCTGCTTGTTCCTCAATCTCCGCAAGCTTGACTTTCATGTCTGGTAGCTGTTTGGCGTGCTGGAACTGATGAAACGATCGGGAGATGACATACTCGGCGTCAATGGTCCCCGTCGCGCGCTTCAACAAGTTCAAAATGCTATAATAACTCAACTTGAATTCTGAATTCAACGGTTGAGGCTGTCCGAGAATCATTTCTTTTATCGCAAGCTCCTCCATGCGTTCGTCGCACATGACGATGCATATACCTCGATCGTCTTTGCCGCGCCGACCGGCACGACCAGCCATTTGCGTGTACTCGCCCGGCGCCAGCACGCGCATATCGGTGCCGTCAAATTTCTTCACTTGCGTGAAAATAACCGTCCGCGCGGGCATATTCAACCCCATGGCGAACGTTTCCGTGGCAAACAAGCACTTGATGAGTGATTCGGAGAATAAAATCTCAATCAACTCTTTCAACACGGGAAGTAAACCGGAGTGATGAATACCGATGCCAGCTTCAAGAAGCGGCAAAATCGCTTGCACCGCCGTCAATTCGCGGTCCTCCTCGGACAAGTTTAACATTGCCGCGTTATACACTTCCCGCACTTGCTCCGACTCTTCTGGAGTATTGAAATTTAATTTCGATACGAATTTCGCGTACTCTTCGCACTCACGCCGGCTAAAACTGAATACAATCACGGGAAAGAATGTCTTCTCCTTTACCATGCGCACGATGCGTAAAATGTCGGCATCGCCTTGCGAACCGCCGCCACGACCTCGACCGCCTCCGCGGCCCCGACCGCCCCCACGACCACCACCACCTCCTCGACCACTGCCACCGCCACTCGTGCCGGCCTTTTCAGCCCCGTCAGCGATGGCTTGCTGCAAACGAGCAAAGTTATCCGATCGAAATTCGCTTCGCTCGTTGACGACTAAGTGCAACCCGCTTCCACCTTTTGGAAACGCGTAGTGCTGTAACGGCGTCGGCCGATGGTCAGTGTACACCACATGACACGGGTGATTATGCAAACTCGTAACCCATTGCGCAAACTCGAACGCATTCGGCAGTGTCGCGCTCAAAAACACCAAACGCGCATCCTTGGGAGCGAATATAATCGACTCTTCCCACACCACTCCGCGTTCTCGATCTCGCATGTAATGCACCTCATCGAATATGATCCACTTCACCTCGCGAATCACATCACCGCCACGGTACAACATCGATCTCAGCACCTCTGTGGTCATCACAATACACGTAGAATTCGGATTAATCGACGCGTCGCCCGTCATCAACCCGACGTCCCCAAACTCCTCGCTCAACTCTCTAAACTTTTGATTACTCAACGCCTTGAGGGGCGATGTGTAAATCACCCGCTGCTTATCGCGAAATGCCATCGCAATCGCATACTCTGCCACGACAGTCTTCCCTGCGGACGTGTGCGCGGCAACGAGGACGCTTTCGTTGCGTTCGAGCACCGCCGTCGCCGTCGCTTGAAACGCATCCAACGTAAACGGATACTCCTTCGCGGGCGTCCCGCGAAACACCGGGTCATGCAGCGCGGCCAGATCACCCGTCCAATCTCTCGGCATCGCCACTTCGTGCACGCAAGACGTGCGCGCGGATGATGGCGCACGCGCCGCATCATTCGTTGGCGGCTGCGCATCGACATCACCGTCGTCGTCGTTTACTTTCCGTCGTTTCGCCGCGTCGCGCGTCGCCGCGGACGTCGCGCTCACGGAACTATGCGCCGTGGGTAACTCGTGCGACATCGCCGCGTCGGCGCTCGGCGGCGGCATCCGTGTCGTCGGCGGTGTTGTGTCGCTTTTTGAAGTCGCTGCATTCGTCGGCGCGCGATACATTCGCGTGCGTCGACGCCACCGTCGCCGAGAGCGCGGCGCAGCAGGCCGTCGAGCGCGCCAAGATGTCGCTCTTCGCGCGCGCCGCGGCGCGGACGGACGACGCCGACGACGACGACGCGGCGACGCCGGCGGCGCAGGAGGAGGACACGGAGGTGTATGCGAATGGTGTCGCGTTCTCTCGCGCGGCATCGTGGCTCGGTGCGAGCGCGTCGCTGACGCACGAGACGTTCGCGGAGCTTGAGACGTCTGAGCACGTACAGACGATTGGGTACCGCACACCGCGGCTCGGGCTCGGGGCGACGCATAAGAAGAGGGCGGTGGAGGCGCACAACGCGGCGACGCATAAAGCGCTCACGAAGAGCGTGGCGAGGCAACAGTACGCGCTTGAACGTAAAGCGCGCGAAGAGGCATTGGCGGCTGAAGAAAGTGATAGTGATAGCGAGGATGATCGATCGAAGGCATTGGAACGCGGGAAGAAGTCTCGTGGGGTGTACGGACGGGACGCGCCGTCGAAGAAGAAGAAGCAGAAGAAGTAAGAAGTAAGAATCACAGAGGGAATTCGTATGTAATAAAATGTAGCGCGCTAGATTTCTAATGGCTTGTGTACGACGTACTCTATGTTTCCGACGTCGTTGGCGACGGATTCTACGCCCACGCGTTCAAGAAGCTTTTCGCTCGCTTGTAAGCGCATCGATAAAAGCGCCCAAGCGATGACTTGACACTCGGCATGCGTGTATTCATCGAGATGATCATCGACGACGGCATTTAACACGCGCACAATATTGTCAAGATCGCGTTCATGACCATCAAACGTAAAGTGCAAACGAGCAAAGGATTGAATGATTGTGCGCGTCTCCTGCGCCGAAGCCGCTGAAGCGTTGGCGATGAACGCTCGCATGACGTTCTGCAACGCCTCCTTCCCGATATCCATTTCGCACGTCGCAAATGACCACAACATCAATGTCATATTTTGTGGGACGACAGCGTATGCATCAACGTTGTTAATGAAGATGTCTCGTGCGAGCACGAAAAGCTTGGGATTTGTGCATCGCAGCGAAACGAGCGAATACATTGTCGGCGCGAGCTCTTTCGGTGAGAACGCGTGCACGCTCCGTCTAATAGCGTTCGATACGGATTCCATGAAATGTGCGTGAAGGGAGTATTCACTATCCGTTGGACGCATGCGATTCAATGACCAAGCAATCATGCACAGCGCGCGTTGCGATAGTTCCGGGAGCTCGCTCAAAATCTTCTCGTGAGCGGCGCTGTGAAAGTCTGCATCGTCAAATCCTGGGTGTGTTCGACCGAGACGAGCGATGGCGTAGAGTGTTATAGCTACATCACGAGATTTATTCGCGTCATCGCGCTGCGAAATCGGTCTCAGAAGCCGTTTTCGCATGGCGTCATGGACAACAGATACGTGCTCGATGGAGACGAGCTCGCGGTCGAGGGCATCTAGTTTCGCATAACTCCACGACAATCCCGCTAGTGCTGACAGCGTCGTTGTCTCATCATCAAGCACGATCGCATTTGTGAGCGATTGCACGATATCCACTGTCAATGCATCAGCTGCTTGCGCTTCTATCACGTCATGCAAGATGTACGATATTTGCGTCGGCGTCAACGCGTCGGCGTTTCGAGCCGCCGCTTTTAAGATGGCCTCCACCGCACTACGCGGCAGCGCCTTCGCATCACCATAAATAATCTTATGAATCTCCAATAAATGTTTCAACGTCGCACACATCTCCCCGCCGGCGTGCTCGCTGCCATTCGCGCGAAACGTTGTAAAAAGCCGCGTCGCCGACGCGCTCGCCGCCGCCGCGAACGCTGTCAATGACGCTCGCAATTCAGCATCATTGCCCCTTCGGCGCTTGAACACGTTTGAAACGCCCCATAACACGCTACTCAAGGCTCGAAGGCTCACACCATCCCCTTCGCGCTCGATTCGTGCCGTAGCTGAGTTGATGAGCTCGGCGACGGGCGCTTCAAAGCCGCTCTGGTGCGCGGAGTGCAGCAGTCTAGCCATCACGTGCACGCTCAACCCATCGATGTCCGCGAGCAGTGCTTGGACCAGTTTCGCTTCCACGTCGTCGGCGTCGGCGTCGAATATCGACGTCTTCTCCGACGCGAAGGACGCTGCTCGAGCCACCGCGGTCACCGCCGCGTGCGCCGACAACGCCTTAACTTCACGCACAGCAGCACAAAGTTCCTCCATCGTTCGCGCAGAAGACACCGCCGTTTTACCTCCATCGCGATCGATCGGTGCGAGCTCGGCGCGTCGAGCTCGCGCGGCTTCAAGAACGGCGGACGCGTCCACGGCGGTTGACGCAGACGCAAACGTCGCGCGCGCTCGAGCTCGGGTGAGCCTGGACGACGCGCGAAGGGTGAACATCGCGCACTCCACGACCTATCGACGACGACGCGATGAGCGCGAGCGTGAGCTACGACCACGACAGCGGTGTCGGTACGGCGAACGAGGATGCGGCGAGCTTTGAGGCGCGCGGCGCGAAAGGAAAAAGTTGCGTTTTGAGCCTTGTTCTAATTACAACGCGTGATCAAGCAATCCGAATGCGATAGCCTGCTCGACGCCCATGTACGTATCGCGCGCCATCATGGCTTCGAGTTCATCCGGGTCTTGCCCGGTGTATCTCGCGATGAACGCCACTTGCGCCTTTGCGTTTCTATTCAACTCTTTGGCTTGAATCTTCACCTCTATCGACGTCCCGGCCAAACCCCCGAGCGGCTGACTCAAAATAATTCGCGAGCTTTGCATGCCATAACGCTTGCCCTTATCCCCAGCCGCGACTAACATCACCGGCGGCCCCGCCACGCATCCGAGCGCGACGGTAGAAATCGGACACGACACGTACTCCATCGTATCCAAAATCGCCGTCACGCAATACTGCGTCCCCGCCGTACAGTTCACGTACACCTTAATCTCCTCATCCGGCCCTTCCGCCTCGAGCGCGAGTAATCTCGCACACGTATCCGCCGCCACGTCCTCATCAATACGCGAGCCGAGGAAAATAATACGGTTCGACGTCAACGACGAAAACACATCCTCCATCCCGCCGTAGCCGTCGGGCACGACCACGCGCACCGTCTCTGGCCCATTCCGCGTCGCCGACGCCGCCGCCACCGCACCGCGACGTCTCCCGCCCGCGACGCACCGCGCACGCGCGCACGCGGTCGCCACGGGCGCAGAAAACACCCCAAACGCACGGCTCATCGAACCTCACCAAAGAACCCTAAACAAATGTCTCGATGGATGTCGCTCGTTCGCGCGCGCGTGTCTCGACGACTGGATGCGTTCGCGCGACGCTCGCACGCACACCGCTCGAGTGGCGACTGGATTCGGGCGACGCGAGCCCTGGCTGGCGCGCTGCTGAGTGACGGCGCGCGTCGCGCGGGGCAACCCAGCGAGGCTCCCCAGACGAAGAAGAGCTCGAAAACGCGAAATCGACCAATTATAACTCTAGCGAAGGGGGACTCCAAACAGATAGTAAACACCGTGACGGATTTCATTGTTTCGTGAACACCAAAAATCACCACTGGCGCGTCGCGCATCGCCACCGCGCGCCGCGCGCGAGCCGCCGACGGGTGATCATCGCGCGCGAAGACGCCGCACAGTGATTCGTTCGTCGTATCGCGCGCGTTGGCGATGAGTTTGGACGCGGTGTACGCGCCGGATGCGCGCCGTTCGCGTCGGGATTCGTGTTGGGCCATCGCCTTCGCGTTGACGACGTGCGCGACGCTGGGCGTGGGGTTGGCGAGTTCGTTCACGTCGCCATCGAAGGCGCCGACGTCGCTCGATACGTGGACTGCGTTGCGCACGGGTGCGGCGTGTTTTGATGCCGATGGTGGGTATGAGGTGGTGTTGGCGGCGAATCGCGCGCGCATCGAGAGCGAGACGCGGTTGACGGCGTCGCTCGGGTTCGGGGCGGGTAAAGGGCACGGATTTCGGTCAACACTCGCGCATGATGCGGCGATGTCGCCTGCAGGGGCGTTGGGTGCGACCACGGGCGATTCCAAGGGTGCGATTGATGGGAAGACGTTTTTACGCAAGGCGTGGCCGTGGGTTGTCGTGGCGTTTGGCGGCGCGTTTCTGCTCGGATCGTTTTTGATGACGTTGCTCAAGTACCACGCGCGTTCGGTGGTGTGGGGGGTGATGTATTTGAAAATAGCTGTGTTGGCGGTGTTAACGGTGATGACAGCCATCGCTGGGCAGTTGACGGGGTCGCTGCTTTGCGCCTTGGGCACGCTGTTGGCGATGTTGACGACGTACTTGTGGCGAGGAGAGTTGGACATCGTGGCGAGCATGATTTCCGTATCCACACAAGGCTTACGTGATAACCCACATATAGTCAGTGTTACTGTGATGCTACAAGTGCTCTCGATGGCGTACCTTCTTCCTGTCGTGTATCTCATGGCGGACGCCACGCAGCACGGCGAAGCGACGATTAACAAGTACGCCGTCGCGTCCGGAACAGACGTGTGCCTCGGATACTATTCCCAAACCGTCGATTGTTGCCGATGGGAAATGCAAAGCTGGGTGGTATCATACTTGACGCTGGGCTTAGTTTCAGGTCTTTGGGTCGTCGCCGCCGCGCTCGAGGCGAGATTGTACATTATCGGCGGAACCGTGTGCCAATGGTACTTTGCTCCGGCGGGCACGACGGATTTCAAAGGCACGACCTCGCGTTCGCTGAAGCACGCTTTCGGCCCATCGTTCGGAACCATTTGCTACGGTTCGTTCGTCATCACCATGATTGAACTCCTCAAACGCAGCGCGGAAAAGATGCGCCGCGAAAACCGAGGGAATATTTTGGTGTGCTTGTGCACCGTTTGTCTCGACTGCGTGTACGCCATCATCGAATACATTTCGCGATTCGCGATGATTCAAGCCTCCATGACGGGCGAAGCGTTCTGTGATGCCGCACGCACCATTACCGATTTGCTATCACGCAACTTTCTACTCGCCTACGGATCCTATGCGTTCCCTCGGTACATATTAACCGCCGTGGTGTTCATCTTGTCCGCGGCGTTTGGCTATCTCGCGTACGCGATGTCGAGCGTGGGGTACTCATTCAGTGAAGGCGTATACATTGGGAGCGCCTACGCCCACGCCGTCGGTATCATGTGTTTCATCATAGCCTACGTGGTGCTGAATTTCTTCGTCATGATTCTTTTGAACGTCGTGGATAGCATCTTCGTGTGCTACGCCATCGACAAGGACCGCAACGCCGTCCATCATCCGGATTTACACTCCGTCTTTGCCGAGGTGAATGAAAAGCAAACTCGCGCGCAAGAAGAAGCCAATGACGAAAGCGCAGATGCGCCCTTATTCAAGGCGAATACCAATAAAGCCGTCTATGCGTCGATGTAAAACCTGTGTAATCAATCTTATAAAAAATGTTCTCGTCTTCACCAACCACCCCGCGCGCGCGCACGCATTGCCTCACTCTTTGCCGCCACCGACGCCTCTCGAGTCGTCCGCGCGCGTGAGTCACCCGCACGAGATGTTCACACGAACGTCCCGTCGCGTGCCGACCGCGCTCAAGGTGGTGCTGGCGTTCTACACCGCCGCGGAAACCACCGCGTTCGTGGCGCACCAGCGTCGCATAGGCGCCATCGAACGCGCACCGATGCGTCAATTAGACCCGAATTTCGACGTCAAGACGCACGCGCAGTGGTTCGCACGCGAGCTGAGAAAAGAGCCCAATCCCAAGCGGTTGTTTGAGGAGGTGTTTAACGACACGGCGATTGAGAAGATTCCTCGCAACCGCGCGCGCGCGATGCTCTGCTTTTATTTGAGCGCGAAAGAATCGAGTGAGTTCGTCAACGGCACGTATCCAGAGACGATCACGCGCACGGCGAATAAGCTCATACGGGATCTAGAGCGCACGCATGGGTTGAAGTTTGCAAAGGATTGCCCCGTGTGGCCGGCAAAGCCAGGGGATGAGGATTTAGCGAAGAATGTCGAGGGCGAGCGACGAGCGGCGGCGTCGTTGGCGACGCGGGTGTACAATTACGCGTGGGATTACAACGCATGGGTGTGGAGTGGAGTTTTTCAATCATTTGGCTATCGCGAGTCGCGCATGCGCGAGCCTGTGGAAGGCACGCCAGATTTTATTCGTACGAATACGCATAACATCACCGCGTGGTACAAGCCACTGGCGATGCAGTTTACGATTTGGTGGTATCGAACGAGCAGCGAAAAGGCATTGCGCGCGAGTGGATTCAAGTTATATCGCGATGAAGCGACGGACGTGAAGCTGTGGGTGCGCATTCCCGAGGAATGTTCGACAAATACGGTGTTATATTTTTTACACGGCTTGGGCTTGGGCGTGCCTCCGTATACGTCTTTTATTGAAAAGTTACCAAAGGATAGAATAGTGGTGTGCCCAGAATGGCCAAATATTTCGTACGGTGCAGACAGGTCGCACGAGTACCCCACACCGCTTCAGTTGGCGAATTTATTGGCGCGCACCGTGGAGCGCGTGCAGGATGAAAAGTTGTTGCTGTATCCCGAAATCGAAGACGTCGTGGACAAAACGTGGTATCGCGAGCGTTTCGGGGGATGGTTCACAAAGACACCGACGAAACGTGAAGTGACCAAGTGTGACGTAATTGCGCACTCTTACGGCACCGTTGTCCTTACCGGTTTCAGGCGTCATTATCCGGAAATGTTGCGACGATGCGTGTACATCGATCCAGTGTGCTTTCTTCCGGCATTTGGGAGTTATTTAAAGTACGCATACGACGACCACTTATTGCAGTGGCGTAATTTGATTCACTACGTATCGAACAAGCTAGCTAATCCTGATGAGCCCATGGATTTACCGAATATTTTACTCAGCTCTTGGTTTGTCAAGGGTGACGTTTCTACGCAACAGTTGATGAAACGTTTACTATTCCCACACGAGGCTTGGGAACGCGGACCAATGAGCAGCGAGGATTTGATTGTTCTTTCAGGATTGGACGAGATCGTCGCCTCGCATGAAATTGAAACGCGTCTACGAATCGCGTGGCCAACGGTGCGCATGATTCACGAACGTCAATGGCAGCACGGCGGCTTTCTGTTAGAGCCCGACCCGCACAACATCGTGCAAAAAGTGATATCATTCGTGCGAAGTTAGAAAACCAGAGTTATTGCATTAGTTGATTGTTATATTAGAATTTAGGCTAGAGCACTCCCATGCGCTTCAAGAATGGGTCGAGCGAAGCTTCGCGTCCGAGAAAGTTTTGCAACATCGCATCGCCATCCACAGTCGCACATGGTGCTAAAATCGTGTCGCGGTATTTTCTTCCCAGGGATGGATCCATCACATTCGGTCGCTTCGCTTCGAACTCGGAGAACAAATCCGCTGCGTACGCTTCACTCCATAAGTAGCCAAAGTACCCAGCGTCGTATCCCATCATTAAATGAAACCAAGACGCGCACGCGAACGATCCTTCGATGCTCGGAATGTCGCTCAACTTTTCTGTAATCGCGTTGTAAAAGTCAACGGCGTCGTACGTTTTCCCGTCGAATTCGTACGGCCCTTGTCCTCCGTGCACCGTCAAATCATAAAGCGCCATTGAAATGAAGCGAGAGCGCGCGTAACCTTCGAGCGCGCCTCTACTCGCACTCAACGCATCAATTTCTGACTCGGGCAAGGTCTCGCCCGACGCGTAATGCTTTGACAATCGGCGCAAAACTTCGGGTTGCCATACAAAGTTTTCAAGCATCATGGATGGAACTTCGAGAAAGTCTTGCTCGACTCCACCTGGCCACGGCACAGCGCTCCATGCCCAAGCGTGCACGCTGTATTTGCTCTTGCTCAAGACGCAGTGCATGACGTGACCGAATTCATGGAAAAACGTCTCCACTTCGCGAAATCGTAAGAGCGCGGGTTTACCATTCGCGGTGGGTTTGCTCAGGTTTCCAATGTTCACGCACGCCGCCGTCGTTGCGTCGTCTCCTTCACTGAACGATGGTCGTAACGGATACACGCACTGGTGCGTGTACTTTCCGGGACGGGGAAACAAATCGAGGTAGAAGAATCCTAGCACCTTTTTTTCGCCTTCGGTTTCGCGAACCGAGTAGCACTCAACGTCTTCGTGCCACACCTCTGCGTCGACGCGAGTAAACGTGAGCCCAAGTAGTTCCTGATAAATTGCTAATATTTGACCTTTGACGTGTTCGAGAGGGAAATAATCGCGAATCTTTGCCTCATCCACGCCAAGCGTAGCCTTGAACGCTCGCGAGTAGTACGAGACGTCCCAGTTTTGAATGGGTCCCGCGTCCGGCCCTTCCTCGGCATCTTTCAATTTTTGCAGATCGGCGAGATCATCCGCGAGCTTCCCACGTGCCTTTTCGAGTAAATCTCGCAAAAAACCTTCCGCGCGCTCCGGCGTGCTCGCCATTTTCGGTTTTAGCATGTACTCCGCGTGCGATGCGTAGCCCAACATTTTTGCGCATTCGTCCCGCAGCGCGACGACGCGAAGAAATCGGTCCGTGTTCACATCTTGGCATTGCTTTGCCTTTGCATGGGCGATACGCTTGCGCGTTTCAGGTCGCTTGGCGAACTGCATCACGGGCATGAGGTCTGGGGCGATGAGCCCGACCAAACGCGTGCCAGGCGCGCTCCCAACAGCGTACGCGTTAACGTCGACGCCTTCGAGCTCCTCGTCCGTGTACTCCACCGTCGTGTCGTCCTCGTTCACCGCAGCACAAAAGCTCGAACACAGCTCTTCGATTTCACCGAGCTTACGCATGTATATCTTTTGATCATCCGCGCTCAATGCCGCGCCTTTACGTTCAAACTCTCTGAGCAAATACGCGCTCGCTCTCGCGGCTTCCGCGTCCGGCGCCGCCTCGGCGCCCACAGCTTTCAACGCCGCATACACACCGACGCGCGTGAACGTGTCATCAAACATAGCCTTCAAAGCATCCTTACCGCGCGTGCTTGCCTTGCGAACGTCCGCGTCGCTGTGCGTCATGGATGGTAACGTCACCGCGGCGCTCGCCGCGCTCGCTCGGCCGAGCGCCGCGAGCGTAACCCCGAACGTGTCTTCCCAAGATCCACCCGCGCCGCGTTCACACGTGTCAAGCGCAGCGCTGTAGTCGCGCACGATGTCTGCCGTGAGCTTTTCGACGTCAGCGACGGTGATATTCGCGGTAAAGCGCGGGGTATTGGCTGGCGCTGGAGCGCGTTGCTGCGTCGCCGTCGACATGACTCTAGTTGACGATGACGGGGACGACGAGGACGACGAGGACGCGCGCGATGCGAGGTGACGAATGTACGATCGAGGGGCTGTGCCACACAATCTACGAGCGAACGCGCCCGCGGGCATGGGTGAGCCGGGAGCTCGAGTTCTGAGGCGTGGGACGAGCGCGCGCTCCCTGAAATGCGAAGCACATGGGGTAAAGATGGCTAAGAATGCTCTCTGTGCATGTTACAATCACGTTGCTATGGATTGTGCTATGGGGACTATAGGTACTTGACGAGCGCGCCGCAAAAGTTTGGATTTGTACACATGGACTCCCACACGTGCTCGCTCTTCTCCCGGAAGCTCCCGTCAGGCATGTTCGCGATCCAATCTTCGCTATCACCGCTCATGCTCTCGTCATCATCGCCATCGCCGCGTCGTTCGGCGCGCTCGAGTGCGGCAGCTTTGCGCTTTTGATCCGCATCATCCGCGTCGCCGACGTCGTCGTCTCCATCCGCCGGAAGCAACCCATCCGCTTCCTTCTTTCCTCGTCCTAATCCGAAATCACCTTCACCGCGACGCGAGCGCTTGGTGCGTAAATCGTTGTAAAAGTTCACTATAAAAATTGCACACTCCAACGAGTGACCAATCAACGGCGGCCCCCACGTTGAAATGGATTCGTTCATCAACGCCTTTTGCACCGTCGCGCCCAATCCGCCTCCGATGGAGAGCACCAATCTCATATAGCTCATCGCCCCGGAACCACTGGAGTAAATGGACTCGAACAATTGTGGTAAATACCTCGTCGCCTCCAACACCGCGTTACAAATCCCCAAGTACACCGCGTAGGTTTCAAATTCAAAACAAGAGGACCCAAACAACATGCGCACCACCGGCAACGCCACGCACACGCACGGCACCGCGTGCGCAATCAACCCATACCACGCCGCTCTACGCTCAGTCATCACCCGACCAAAATACACCGCCTTTTTAACCTTACAAAAATGCGCCGCGAGCGGGTACAAAGGCATCCACAACAGCGTATAAATCACCGTGTAGTACAACGTCAACAACGACGACTGACAGCGTTCGTATTCGTACCCCTCGCGTCCACTCGCGCATCGCCGGATCTGCTCAAAGTGCAAGATGAACACATTCAACGTCGCACACACATTCGACATGTTCATCAGCGCCAGCGACGTCAGCGATAACCCCTCCGACGTGCCTAATATGATCAACTTTAAATACTGTGGAATGGCGCCGAGCACGCACCCAGTGATAAACACAAACATCACCGCCGTCGCCGTCGAGCTCCCTTCCAGGGCGTCGAAAAAACACGACGAATCCGTGGTTGGACGGAAATCCACCCCATCGACGACGATCTTGGCGTGTGCGTCGAACGCCTCGCGGTCGACGAGCGGTTTGAAGACATCCGCATGGGTGTTGGATCCTCCCAACGACGCCGCGACGAACGCCGACGACGCGTTACGCGCGACGTACGACCCGAGCGACCCGAGCGTGCGCTCGAGAAGCGGTGCGTACACCATCGCGCGCGCACACACGCGTAGCCGCGGTCGCGGTCGCGCGCGTCAGTGACTAAGGCGCTGACGCGCAGCGTCGCGAGTGCGTCACATCCGCGCGCGCGCGCCGTGGATGTTGGGCGCCACGCGCGCGACGACGACGACGACGACGACGACGACCGCGGGGGCACGGACATCGTTCGCGCGCGTCGCGCGGCGCGTCGCGACGACGACGACCGCGGCGAGGGCGCCAGCGCCTCGAGCGGCGAGCGGCGACACCGCGGCATCGCATCAGCGCGCCGCCTCCATGCCGGGCGAATTCGACGATGCGAAGCGCGCGATGCGCCGCGCGATGCGCGACAGCCTGCGCGCGATGTCCGCGGAGACGATGTCGATCGAGGACGCGGCGATTGCGCGTCACGCGCGCCAAGTGCGGCGCGTGCGAGACGCCGCGAGGTGCGCGACGTACCTCGCGAGCGCGCGGCTTCGCGAAGCCTCGACGTCGGCGCTCATCGCCGATGCGCTCGCCAGGCCCGCGAGCATGGTGTTCGCCCCCGTGGTTGACGTCGGCGGCGATGCGGTGCGAGTGATGCGCATGGTGCACGTGGAGGATGTCACGAGAGACGTCGAACGGGGCGCGTACGATTTGCCCGAGCCGACGGCGTCGTACGCGGACGGTCGCCGGCGATTAGATGTCGTGCGCGACGTCGCGCGCGTCGGCGCGTTGGATGTCATCATTGTTCCCGGTGTGGCGTTTAACGCGCGAGGCGTGCGATTAGGACGCGGTGGTGGGTATTATGATTCATTTTTGTCGCTGTATGCGGAGACGGTTGCGGCGCGCGGCTTGGCGCCGCCGCTCGTCGTGGCGTTGGCGTATTCGTGTCAATACATCGCCGACGCCGACGTGCCCGCGGAGGCACACGATAGATGTGTGGATGTTGTGATTACCCCGAGCGGGTCGATCGCGTGCACGCCCGCTGGGGCGCTAGCGTTAGAAAGTAGTGTGTAATAAAGTTGTCCCGAGTAGTCTATCCCGTAGTCGTCACTTGTCGTCGCGCGTCGTCGTCATGACGTCCACGCCAGTGGCGTCGGAATTCTTCCGTAACAAATACGAACGCGAAGCGCGCAAGAACTGGGATGTATTCTATAAGCGACACGGGGAGAACTTTTTCAAGGACAGACACTGGCTCGCGCGCGAGTGGCCCGAGGTCTTTCCGCGAGCCGAACCATCGTCGACTGCGCCGGATTTATCGCACGAGCGCATGGAATTTCGTCGCGGACCGGCGCCGGCGTACGTGGCGGATGATTCGACCCCGCGCGTGTTCCTCGAGATTGGCTGCGGCGCGGGCAACACGGTGTTTCCTTTGCTCGAGCTCGACGCCGCCGCGACGGTGTATTGTTGCGACTTTAGCGCGCGCGCCGTAGATTTAGTCAAGAAACGCGCGGCGACGCTACCCGAATGCGACCGTTCGCGAGTGAAGGCATTCGTGTGCGACGCGACGTGTGAGGCGTTGCTCGATAACGTGCCTGCAAAGTCTGTGGATGTGGCGACGTTGATTTTCGCGTTGAGCGCCATGTCCAAGCCAAAGATGGAATACGCGTTGAGGAATCTTTCCACCGTCATGCGTGACGATCAACGCGGGGCGATTTGCGTGCGCGATTACGCCGCTGGGGATTTAGCGCAAGAGCGCTTTGATGGTAAGGATGCGCAAAAGCTGTCGGAGAACTTTTATGTACGAAGCGACGGGACGCGCGCGTACTACTTTACGCACGACGACGTCACCAAACTCTTCTCAGACCAAGGCATGGAGATGCGTGAGATGTTCGTACACGAACGCACGATTACGAATAGGGCGCAGGATATTGATATGAATCGACGATGGGTGCAAGCGAGCTTTGCGAGCGCGAAGACGAGCGCGGAGACGTTTGAGCCGCCGCCGCCAGAGAAGAACTTTTCCCCGTGGGCGACGTCGTCCTAATCGCGTTCAATCTGCGCCGTTCGTGAATTTGTTATTAGCTCAATAGAAATTTGAATAGCGATCAATAATCACAAGATTTCTCAACTCGGTGATGGTGCCGGTGCGCCGTCTAGGCTTTCAAGAAACCCTTAGCCTCTAAGATGTCGATAATCTTGTGAGACATTTCCATCGGCGACGCCATGACGCCGTCGGCTTCGGCGACGACCATTTCAATTTCAGCATTCTCCGGCTCTTCGTACGGATCATCGATGCCGGTAAACCCCTTAATCTTACCAGCACGCGCCGCCTTGTACAAACCCTTCGGATCGCGCTCTTCACACACGCTCAAAGGAATCTTCATGTACACCTCCACGAAGCGGTCGCCCACGCGCTCGCGCACGCGTTGTCGATCCTTCTTATACGGCGAAATAAACGAAACCAACGTAATCATCCCGCTATCAGCATACAACTTCGACACCTCACCGATGCGTCGGATATTCTCCTCGCGATCAGCCGCGGTGAACCCCAAATTCGAGTTCAACCCGTGTCGAATGTTATCGCCGTCGAGCACCTGCGCCACCTTACCCCGCTTAAACAACTCATGCTCAAGCGTATACGCCACCGTAGACTTCCCACTGCCGCTCAACCCGGTGAACCAAAGCACGCACCCTTTCTGCCCGAGCGCCTTTTCCCGCGTCGCGCGATCCACCGCGCCTTCGTGCCACTTGATGTTCGTCGATTCCCCAACCTTGTACGCGTCAACCTTGACGTCGGTGCTCATCGTCGCGGACCACGCTCCGGATGATGCGGTCGGTCGTGCGCGCGACTTGGCGGCGTCTCGCACCGCGCGGGCGGCGTGGCGTAACATGCGCGCGCGTCGGGTTTCGAACGACGGCACGCGTCGTCGACTCGCGGGCGACGAGCGACGAGCGACGACGACGACGACGATGGCGAACCTAAAACATGTGATACATCTGGTGGCGTCA
>JACLAB010012910.1_pt1 | contig 27712 bp, 17 predicted proteins | sample 8027921 | NCBI WGS metagenome assembly JACLAB01 (sample SAMN15725117, study PRJNA655200) | protist metagenome | isolation source: fluorescence activated cell sorting (FACS) single amplified genomes of... | place: USA: West Boothbay Harbor, Gulf of Maine | collected 2000-07-19 | reverse complement strand
AACACCTGCGACGCCACCTCGGGCCACTGCTCGGGGAAATCATGATGCACCATCACTCGCACCGCCTCCACGAGCTGCGAACGCACTTTTGCGGGCGTGCGTACGATGGCATCCAACGCCGCGCCTCGAGCGTTCGCCTTGTCGCTCGCGCTCATCACCCACGCCGTCGGTAAGTGTTCGCGCGCGGCCCAAGATTTGGCACACATGTTCTTGAAGTAAATACTCGCGCTTTGCCGCACGCCCATGTCTAGCCCATCGTCCGCGGCGATGCGTAAAAGCGCGAACGCTGTGCCGTTTTGTGTAGAGGCGGCGGCCAAAAACGCATCCGCTTGCGCCCGTGCCTGCGCATCGGACGCGACCGACGACGCGAGCGCGGCGACGAGAGTGGCAATGCCGTTCTCGTCCATGTCGTTGACGCGTGTGTGGCGAAACCTCGACGGCGGTTCGCGCACGACGCGCGCGTGAATGCGGCGAACGTGCTTAGGGCTATAAGTATGTGAACGAGCGCGCGACGGGACTGCGAGCTTCAAATTACAAACGCTAGAGCAATTCTTACTTGAGCGAAATCACCAGCAGTACTTGGCGTCGATGAAACGGTCTTCATAAAGCTGCGCGGCGTGGTCCCAGCCCAGGTCGCGGTCGAAGCCGCGGCTTTGGATGCGTTTGAACGCGTCGCGATGGTCGCGGAACGTCGAAATGGCAAAACTCATGGAATCTATGAGTTTGTGAGTTTCCGCGGAATCAAACGTCCAGCCGTTACCTTGGTCGTTGAATGGGTCGTACTGTTTTACGGTGTCCCGAAGACCGCCAACGGCGTGCACGACTGGCACTGTGCCGTACCGCATGGCGTACAATTGGTTCAACCCGCACGGCTCAAATCGCGACGGCATGAGCAAAATATCCGCTCCGGCGGTGATGCGATGAGCCATTTCTACGGAAAAGCCAACCCACGCGCGACATTTATCGCGGTGTCGCTCTTCCATTCCACGCAACGCGCCTTCTAAGTCCTCGCGACCGCTCCCGAGCATGATGAGCTGCACGTCTTGGCTCATCAACCATCCTTCGGCTTCGGCGATTAAATCTACACCCTTCTGGTCATCTAAACGCCCAATAAAGGCTAAGATTGGCACATCGTCGCGTTCGGGCAAACCAAGTTGACGTTGCAATGCCAGTTTACATTGTCGCTTACCGTTGTCGATGGAATCCACGTTCGGCGCAAATCGCGTGTACCCGTCGCCGTCCAAATGATGGTCGACGTCGGGGCTCCACTCCATGAGATCGATGCCGTTTACAATCCCACTCAGTTTGCCTTCGCCGAATTCGCGAATGATTGGGGCCAGCCCCCATCCGCCCATATCCGTCGTGATCTCCCACGCGTAACCTTCGCTCACGGCAATCACCTTGGTGGCGAGCTTCAGCCCGGCTTGCATAATGTTCATGCATTCGCCGCCAAACGGGTCGTCCAATTTGAAGAAGTCTTCATAGTGTGCCGGGAGTTGCAACGCGCCAAACTCGTTCAACGGCCCTCGTCCTTGATGCGCCAAGTTATGAATGACGAAACACGAGCGTGCAAACTCAAACTTGCCGTGATCGCGGTAATACGCTTGCAAATATACCGGTAGGAGCGACGCGTGCCAGTCGTTGGCGACGAAAATTAAATTCTCATCCCCGTACGGGAATCCCCCGCACGGCACTTGCCACACCGCCTCTAACGCGGCTTGACACAACATGGAGTTTCTAAACGTCGCCGCCGACCGGTCACCGCTATAAATTGAATCTCTCACGTGGTGATACGCCCCGTGGTCGACGAATACGTAATCCACGCCGTCCCGGTACGAGTGAAAGTATCCCACCTCAGTGCTGCCCCCCAACACGTTGAAATTCACCCGAACGCCCGTGTCGAACACGCCTTCGTACTCTTTATATCTTGGTACGACAACCATCACGCGATGTCCGCGTGCGGCGAGAGCTTTAGGCAACGACTGCATGACGTCGCCTAAACCACCCGTCTTTGAAAAAGGCGCGCACTCGCTCGCCACCATGACAATGTTCAACTTTTCGCGGCACTTTGGCGGCTCTTCAACGCGCGGCGGTGCGACAACCACGCTCTTGGCCACCGGCGCGGGTGGTGGTGGCGGCGGCGGCGGCTGCACCGGCGGAGTCGGCGTCGCCGGCGCCGGCGCCGGCGTCGCTTCAACCCCGCGCCCGCCGTCCGCGTCGTACATCAACACATCCCCCACCGCAGGCCTCGACGCCGCACCAGACCCCGCATTCACACCACTCACCGCCACCGATGCCGACGCCGCCGCCGACGACGCCACTCCCCGTCTGCGCTCCAATTTCGCCATCAACTCCTTCTGTTTCTCCAACAGCTCGGCGCTCCGCGCGCGCAACGCCGCCAACCTCGCGCTCGCATCCGCATCCGCATCCGCATCGCCCTCACCCATCGCCTCCGCGCGCGCGCGCACGCCTCGCCCTACCCCCCGACCCGTGCGCGTCGCCGCCGCGCCCGCACCGCACCGCGCGAGACGCACGGACCGCTCGAATCCGCGCGCTTTATCCATTCGCATCCCGTGCGAACCACCGCAGCGACGCTTCGTCGCCGCCGTGCGCGACGCACACGCGGCGAGCGCGGACGCGGACGACGCCATCGCGCGCGAGAACGATCACCGCGCCTTCGTCGCGAACGCAGCGAACGCGATTGGCGGTGCGCGGGCGACGGGCGCGAGCGAAATGGCGCGCGCATTGTACAGTCAGCGTCCGTGCCCTCGCCGTCGCATTAATTGGTCGATTGACCCCAAGAGCAGGGACTCGAGCGTTGATTGGTCGATTGACCCCAAAAGCAGGGACTCGATGTCCGACCGACCAGATGTGCCATGGATCCGTGACACGCGACCCGATGGTATCGGCAAAACTGTAAGTGGTTAAACCCTACTTAGGCCTCGCTCGATTTTCGTTTTTAATCTGACCTCACTTATTCGCTCTTTATATACATTACAAACCTTCTAACGTTCCTTCGAACGTATTTTCTAAAACCTGTATCCACACGACGCCCATGGTGTCAGGTGTGCTCGCTAAAAAAGTATATACCCTAACGCGAGCGGCCCATTTCCTATAGTATATAGGTGCATACGAGTATATGCGTGAGATTGCGTGGAAAGCGCGACGGCACGCGTGACGTCACAGCGCGACGCGAGTGATGATGACGATGTCGTCGACGACGACGGCGGCGCGCGCGATGGCGGTGACGGCGCATCCGCGCGCGCGTCGTTCGACGCCGACGGCGATGACCACGCGGCGGTGCGCGCGCGCGGTGGCGAGACGCGAAGACGCGGCATCGGGACGATTAGGAGCATCAACACCTGGAGCGTCGTCATCTTGTTCTGTGGTCGCGCGGGCGTCGATGCGGAGCGGGGATGACGGGGACGACGACGGCGGCGGCACGGGGCGATCGAAACCGTCGTATTCGAACGAGACGAAGCTTCGGTCGGAGGCTCAGGCGCCGTTTCGCGTGGCGAGGCAGTTTTTGTACGGCGCGTGCGGCGCGAGCGCGACCATCGGGACTGGCATCGCGACGATTCAGTTGCTCACGAAGCTTGCGGGGGCGCCGAGCGCGCCGCCGATCGAGGGGACGTTAGAAAATTTAGCCATTGATGTTACAGCCTTGGCGGTGTTTGCGTTTTTGTATACTCGTGAGGAGAAGGCCAAGGAGAAGCAAATGGCGCGCATCGGGAGAGAGGAACGGTTGGGACGGCTGCGGCTGGAGCTCGCGGGCGGTCGGAGCGTGCGTTTGGAGGATTTGCGTGGGTTTTCGCGCGCGGTGATCGTGAGTGGTGATGGAGAGTACTTGCGCGACGCCATAGGCGATGCCGAACGCGTGCGTGAGGAATTGGTGAAGCGAGGCGTGCTCGTTATTCCGGTGCCGACGACGGCGTCGGCGGATGTCCCGACGCCCGCGGCGGAGGATCGTAAGTTCCGCGCCACGCCTCTGCGCGTCAATGAATGGCTCGAGTGGGTTCGCGAGCAAAAGTCAATGGCAAAGGTTGGCGATGATAAGGGTGTGTACGTTGGGCTACGCATGGATGGCCGCGTTCGAAGTTCGGGGACGGGTCGCGTACCCTTTGAGCGATTTAGCGTCGAGCTCCCTCCGGTGGATTCGTGGGGAGGCGCGCTCGATGGTTTCGACGGCCGCGTCGGCGTCGACTCTTAATTCATGTGACAATAATCATCCAATTGTATTACTTAGAATTTAACACAGAAGATAACGACTATTATAGCAGTGGCTGGTTGACGAAGACGACAGCCGCGGCGACGCCCGCGTTGACGCATCCGTGTCGAGCCGTCACGGTCACCGCGCGTCTCGGCGGCGCCGCGCGTGGACCAAACGAGCTCGACACACCCATGGTTTGCATGACAAAATTAAATGCATCGTTGACGAATGCGCCGCTTCTGTTTCGACCTCGACGTCCAGTCTCGCTTCGAATGTCGAACCATTGCACGCGAATGGCGAATTCGCGCGCGTTCAATTGTTCAACCCACGCGTTTAAACCGTCTGGAACATCTGTCACGCTCACGCGCGGCGCACACGACGAACCCGCACCATCAAGAGCAACGAGCGTAGACTCGACGACGGCGATGATCTCTACGCTCGCTGGAGCGACCGGCGCGGATACTGAATAGTCATTCAACGCGAGCGAAATTTCAGGCGCGCGTTCAATCGCGTCCACCGTCCATCGTCGATTTGCCGGAACCAACGTCCCGCGGCTCGACTCAAGCTCGCGCAAACCATCTCGCCAGATGATATCTTCTGCGACTGCGCGCTGTGCGGCGTACCTCGGGTCGTCGGCGCTGCGTAGGTAGAGCGACATCATCGCCGACGCCAAAATCCCGTCTAAAACGTCGACGCCTCGCGTCCCGAGCGTGACGTCGCATTCGCTCATCGGAACGACCGCATGGCAATGCGTGGCGCCCGAACCAGCAATGACACGCACGCGCGGTGCGTGACTATCGCGATAGTACAGCGCAGAATCGCGGTAGCCGCCCATGCGGTCGTTCACACCGGCGACGAAGACGGTTGGAATGGTCATCGAAGCCGCAAACGCTTGATAAAGCTGCGCCCCGATGTCGTCGTTCACATCGTTCACATCCTCCGACCCAATCGTAGGTGCGATAGCGAGCACGCATGCGACGCGACCGGGCATGCGTGCGTCGACGCGCTGGGCGGTGTATTGCGTTAAAGCGCCGCCAACGCTAAATCCAGCAAAGCCGATGAGGCGAGCGTCGACTGGAGCCGCGAGCGAACCCGTCTGCGCCAAATCTGCCACATATTCCACGGCGTGCGTCATGAAATTGACATATCTCGTGGCGATTTCTCGTAAATCCATACCATTTGCTGTGGATGATGCGCCTGGGAATAGACCGCCGGAAAAGGCGCGAGCGCCGACGCCGATCCGGCGAGGCGTGGCTACGGCGAATCCGTGCGAGCACAGCGTGCGGATCAATCCGCCCAATAAGTTCCGCCACGCGTTGAATGGGAACCCGTGAATTGGAAATAAAAACACCACGAGAGGCAATCCTTCGCTCGTTGCCGCGGCGGCGGCGGTGGCGCTGTATTGAATGACGAGTTCGCCGGCTTCCCGCGCCGCGCCGCCATCAGCGATGGCGACAGCGTCCGACGCCAGCGTCGGTTGCGCGAACGGTCCGGGCTGTTCGAAATCGTGGACGCTCGCGGCGAGTGCGCATTGGACTATGGCGGCGTACGTGATTGCGCGAATGAGTCGGCGCGCGCGGTGCATGGTGTGGTGCGTGCGTGGGAATGACAATCATGTGACAATCAAATGTGAATTTCACTCTCGCCGTCTATCTATCTATCTACAACTGCTACCGGTTATTGCGGGTCAAGTCATCGTCAATCGCGTGATGCGTTCTAATCGCATCGCTATGAAAGCTTTTGCGCGCGTCGAAATCGTCGTCAAAGACGAAGACGAAGCGTTGGCAATCGTCTTGTCTTCGACGTCGCGAATGTTCACCTCCGCCACGGCGTTGGATAACACGTGCTCTTCATCGACACCATCGTCGCGCGCGCGCGCGTACGATTCACGCGCTCGGCGCAATTCGCGAGCCGCGCACTGGTATTTACATACACAGTACACCATATGCATAAACGTAAACTCTGGCCACAACGCGTTCACAAAGACGAGCGCGGCGAACCGAGCGTTGTACAACATGTAATCGCTCAATCGCGTCTCCCCAGACGTGCGCACGAGTAAATCCACCTCGGGCATCACCGCCCACGTCGTCGCCGTCGTCGAACATTCTCGTCCTTCATCGCATCGAGACACATCTCCAAATCTTTCGCACCCGTGCAAACACGCCTCGACGACGCGCTCATCCGCGTCGCTCGCCCTCAGCTCACCATTTTTCACACCGTCGCGTACGTCTCCGATCGCGCGCACGATGTCCTCACGACCAGTATACCCTAAACACACGTTTAACATTGGCCCTTTGTGCGTCCACGTCGCACGCATCACCGCTCGAGCCGCGTCCCGAACGCGTTTCGGCAACGCGTCCAAGTCCCCGCTCACGTGTATCCGCGCCTCGTACTCGCGCACCGCCGCCGATTCCCCCATGGCTTCGAGTCTATCACACACTAAATCAAACAATTCCTCTAATTCCTCGCGCGTGCGCTTAAAGTTCTCCGTGCTAAGCGCGTAGACGCTCAAGACGTCGGCGCCGAGCTCAAAGCTCCACGCCGCGAGCGCATCCAACGTCGCCGCGCCCGCCTCGTGCCCGCGCGATGCGCGCAACTCTCGCGTGCGCGCATAGCGACGATTCCCATCCATAATCACCGCGATGTGCCGCGGCGTCGCGCCGCGCCGGAGCGCGCGCAGGATGAGCCGACGGAGCGTCGTGAGCAGCGCATCTGCACCGCGAGCGCAGTCACCATTCGCATCGTCGCGTCGTCGTCGCCGCGTCATGTCGCGCGCGACGGCGGCGGTGGCGTCGACGGTCACGACGCCGACGATGCCGCGCGCGATTCGCGACGCGCGCGGCGACGGCGGTGGTGGCGCGAGGCGGTGAGTGGCGATGTTGACCAAACGAATCGTCACATCGCTGCGCGCTCGCGGCGCTGCACATGCCCTTTCGCCGCGCCGCTGTCGCCGCCACCGCGCCCTGGTCGATCACTGCGTTACACGCGCGCGTCATCGCGCCGTTTCTCGCGCAGTTTGCGCCGCTCGTGGACGTGGAGTACTATCGAACGACGCCGCTGGACATGGTTTTGGGATTAATTGTCAAGTGCGCGGTGAGCGCATACGGGGCGCTGCTGTGCGCGTCAATCGTGAGCGCGCGGGCGAGACGCGGGGTGAGGAAGATTCACGCGGGCGCGCGGGCGAACGCGCACTTGGTGTTGTCGAGCGAGAAGAAATGGTCCAAAGATAATCAATCGCGGGTGTTTGGCGACGGTTGGCACGTGCGCAAGACAAAAACCATCGTGTTTATTCGTCACGGTGAGTCGACGTGGAACGAGGTGTTTAACCGAGGGTTTTTCTCGGGGCTGACCATGCCAGTGCGCATCGTGATTGGCGTGGCGTGCGAAGTGCTGAAGTTTTTCAGCGACGACTCGTATTTTCTCGACTCGCCGTTGAGCGCCAAGGGCGCGGCTCAAGCCACAGAACTTCGCGAGTTTTTCACGAAAGAGCGCGCGCTGCGCGAAGCCGGGGTTGGCGATAGACAATCTGACATCGTGGACATTATCGTTGGCGTACGTGGACGGTCGGTGATTGTGTCGAGTAACTTGCGCCGGGCGGTGAATACGACGGTGCACGCGTTGTGGTGTCGATTGCGCTCAAAGAGCGAGAAGGTTGTCATTCACAGCGCATTGCAAGAGATGGCGCGTAATGTGGACACATATGCACTGGCGAGCGGTCGAGGCGAAATCGTACCCACGCAGCATTTGGCCAAGGAGCTCGGACTGGATGAATTTGACGCGAGCGCGATTATGGACGCGAGCGCCAACGCCGGGCAAAAGAGTCTCAATCGCAAGGGTGTGAACTCTCTGCGCGAGTTTGCCGCGTGGTCGATGAATGAGTCTGCGGACGTTATCATCGCCGGCGGACACTCGATTTGGTTTCGGGAATTTTTCAAGCATTTTCTCCCGAGCGATTCCTCGTGCGAAGGCAAGAAGAAGAAAATCGTCAACTGCGGCGTCGTCGCCTTTGACTTGCAATTTGGCACGCACCCCGAACACGGCGAGATGTACGCCATCGACTCGGCGAGCGTGCGCGTCGTCCGTGGTGGCTTCGGGAAGTAATTAACGCCGTGACACCGGTACGTTGTAATAAATTAAAAATGTTTTACAAATGGATCAATCACACTTGCCGCCGTCCATCAATTTCGTTGTCCCACCTGAATCACGAGCTCATCAAGCGATGCGCACGACACATTTCCTTCTCTGTTACCTAGGCTTTTCATGCCTTCACGCTTGGCGTTCCACGTCAACAAATACCCCACAGAGTTGAAACAGCCTTGAATGTACTGGTCCATTCTCAGATGATTGGAGTGCGTCGGGTTGAATGGAATTTCACATTCCGTGGCGCCACCTTCGATGCCTAATAATGCAAACGACACAGCGGCGACGGCCGCGATTGTGCCCCAGCCCCACCGGCTGACGAACACAAACGGCATGCTCAAACAATACAAGACCAAAAAGGTCCTCAGGTGAATGACGTAGATTTGCGGAAGTTTTGTCGCCCGCAACCGCTCGAGCGCGCCCTCCTGCAGGACTAATAAATCAATCTGCGCGTGCAACTCTCGCACGCGAGATTCAAACCTAATTGTGTCATTCACGCTATCCTTCCCGACGTTGTCTCTGCCGAATGCGCGATAGATTGCGCGACGAATCATCGAAATGCAAAACAACGGCGGATGCGAAGACTTTTCAATGCGCGCTCGATCTTCATCACTTAAAATTCCCACAACCTCGTTTGCGGGGATGGTTTTAATCCCACGTAAGTACTGCTTCGATGCCAACACAAACCCACATGTCCATGCGCAGATATCATCCATGGCGTCGGGATCTCTACCGTCGCCGTACACCAACGCGACGTCAACTAAATTTCTCACGCCGACGTTTATATTCCCAAACGCCGTTCGACAGTCCCAAAACCGCACCGCCGCGCGTGAAAGCCTAAACACCAACAAAAAACCCATCGTGGAAAACACCAATTGATACACCACGTCGTACGCACTCAACGATGCTTGACTCTTCGGAAGCGCCAACTCGTACGCGCACGTCCAAATCACCGAGCACGCGTTGATAAACAGAAACGGCGCAATAAACGACCCTATGCCCCGTCCTCTGTAATCAAACGAAAACACAGTCTTCACCCAGTTCTGTGAGTCGTACTCGGGCTGCAACGCGGCGCCACGGGCGAGAGCTTTGGCGCGAATGGCGACATTCTCTGGGGCATTCATCGTGTCCACCAGGCGAAGCTTTACTCGCTCGTCGTCATCATCGATACCCATCGCGTCTTCGGAAGCGCGTTCCTTGCGATGCTATGCGTCGGCGATGCCGTGCGTCGATCGTTTGGGTGCGCGTGAGATTGGTGGTCGGCACTCGACGCGCGTCGCTTTATGAGGACGCTATCCGTCGTTCGCTCGGCGTAGTGTCGTTCAATCGGCCACGTCTACCCAGTGGTGGTGCTACCTCGTACACTTTTACAAAAACAATGAATAATAATGCTGAATAATGCTACTATCTACTAGATGACTGCGCTAAATGCCGTAGACGCTTCGCGTGTTCTCTCGCGACGCGCGGTAGACGTCGCTCACCGGGACGCCGTGCGTCGACGCAATCGCCTCGGCGATGCGTGGAATCATACCAGGGTGACACACTTGTCCTCGATACGGCGTCGGTGCCATGTACGGTGAATCGGTTTCGAGTAAGATTCGATCCAAAGGGACGCTCGCCACGACGGCTCGTACGTCGGAGCCATTCTTAAAGGACACCACGCCCGTAAAGCCAATACAGAGCTTTGGAAACGATGCGAGCAACGCCTGGGCTAACGTCAACGACGACGTAAAGCAATGTACGTGCACGCGCGCATCGCGAGGTAAATGTGCGCGCATCAATTCGAGGGTATCTTCTTCCGCTTCGCGCGTGTGCACGATGAGAGGCAAGTCCAACCTCGTCGCCAACTTCATTTGCGCGACAAAAGACGCGCGCTGCGTCGCCTTGTACGCCTCTACGTCCACGTCCTCACTGATGCGATGATAATCTAACCCGGTCTCGCCCACGGCGACGCACTTGGCGTCCGCGCACAGCGCTTCGATGCGCTCGGGGACGCCGGCGCCGTCCCACTCGGGCGCCGACAGCGGGTGTATGCCAAACGCGGAATACACCCCCTGTTTTTGCGACAACTCCGCGGTGCTGGCCAAGCTCTTGAGAGAACAGCCAATGGTGATGCACGCGTCGAGCGTGGCGCCGTCGTCGTGCGCGGTGGCGTCGAGCGATGCGCGCCAGTCTTCAAAACTGAGCTCCAGGCGCGGGAGCACCATGTCCAAGTGACAGTGCGTGTCGACGTACGTGTGCGCCGGCGCCGACGCCGCGCGCGCGGCTGCTGTCATCCTCCTCGCCGTCGTCGAGCGCACGCGGGTGACGAGCGACGATGAAACTCTCGCCACGGTCCGCATAGCCTTACCGAGGCGCGCAGTGTGGATAAAGCGAGGACGTCGACGGCTGCGTTATTACTACAAGAATACATTCTCTACGCACAGCCGCACCTACGGTTCGTTACCGCCCGATAAATAATCTGTGGGTTCATACTTGGACATTTTTCTCACGTCCACGCATCGCGCGTATCCCGCGGCGAGCGCGCTCTCGATGCCCAATTCCGCGTCTTCGTACGCCACGCATCGCTCGGGCGCGACGCCCAGCGTCTTCGCCGCGAGCGCATATAAATCCGGCGCCGGCTTCCCATGCTCCACGTCCTCACACGTCACCACACACTCAAATAAATCTAATAATCCATGCTCGCGCAAGTGCTTCATCACCGTCGTCTTGACGCCAGACGACGCCACGCCGACGCGTAAGCCTCTCGCCTTGGCTTCGCGCGCGACGTCGATGACGCACTCAATCGCTTTTGGCGTCCCCAACTCATGCGCAAACGCCCCACAGCGATCAACCATGACATCCAACTCGTGCGCCGTCATATCTTTCCCTTGTTCCACCGCGAGTCGGCGGAATATCTCGCGAATTGGAACACCCGCGAGCCGATAAAACACCTCCTTGCTCATGCGCACGCCAACTTCTTCGCACGCCCTGACGTCGGCGGCGTAGAATAACCCCATCGTATCTGCGCGTCAATCGCGAGAACAACAAAAAACAAACGCTCGGCGTCAGTCTCTCTCTCTCTCTCGCGCGTCTCGTGCGTCATCGTCGCGCCACACCGCGCGTACGACGACAGTTCAGCAGCAGCGCATCGACATCCTCGCGCGACGTCATCCGTCGCCCACGCACGCACCGACGAGGGTGCCATCGCAATCGAACACCGCGGCGTCGCACGCGGTGAAATCGCGCGCGTCCGCGTCGGCGTCGGCGCCCGTCATGCTCTGCGGCGACGACCGCCGCGCGTCGTCGACGTCGACGTCGTCGGCGCCAGGACGCCGAATGTCCGAATTTTCAAACGCATCCACACGCCCGTCGTCGTCGTCCGTCGACCGCAGCGCGCGCCGCGACGCCCGCAGCGGGGATTCCCCTCGGTCGACACTCGAAGGCGTTATTTCTGCGCGCCCAGGTGCCGTCCGTCCGTCCGTCTGTCGTCCGCCCCGCGCGCCGCGACCGTGCGAACATTGTGCGCCGAATGTCGAGCGCCTACTACGACGCGAACGATTTCCTCGCCGCCGACCACGGCGTGCCGGTGTCGTTCGAGAAGGGCGCGCTGGGTTTAGGCGCGGAAATCAGTGGTCACGGCGCCGCCGCGCGCGACGACCACGTGGCGCGCGACCACGCGGGCGAGGTGCCCCTGTGGTGGCTCGACGGCGCGCTGGTGGATGAATTGGACATCACCGGGTTACCGGCGTGCTTGTCGAACGACGTGTTCGCGTCGATGGGGGCGGAGCAGGGGGCGAGGATTATGGATTTGCGCGCGTGGAATGAGAGTTTTTTTGGCTTTGGCGCGAAGTTTGCGTCGGCGCTCGCGAAACAGTGCGACGAGGGCGACGACGACGAGGACGTGGCGTTGATTAGAGATAAACTCGAAGAGGCGTATTTGAGGCGTTGGCGCGAGGTGTTGTGGGAGGCGTGCGGGCGATCGAGTGATGTTGGGAGATTGGAGCGGTTGCTGACGCGGGAGGAGCGCGAGACGTGGGACGAGGGCCGACGGTCGATGACGACGTATGAACGGTGGAGATACGGGCGCGGCGAACGCATAGAGACGGCGAAGATTGTGCGAGACGCGAAGAAGAAGCAACGCATGGGGGCGTGAGTGGAAAGGAGTGCGTGTGTAGTAATGTTACAACGGGTAAAGAATGTAATATCAAATCAAATTCGCGTCGAGCGCGTGTAAATGGCGTCGTAGGCGGCTCGAGCGCCAAATCCACATTTGGCTCCGAATACGCACGCGAGACCGAGGGCGACGCCTCGAATCGCCGTGCGATAGCCGCCGTGGAATTCTCGATCGAAGGCGGCTTCAAAAATGAAACCCAAGGCGAAGATGATGAGAACCAACGTGCGATAGATGAACCACGCCGCGAAACGCGCGAGGTCGAAAATGTACAAGAATTTGTACACGCCCGCGCGCATGTCGCGACGGAGCAAGTCGACGAATGCGCCCGACAAGCCGAGAACGTCGTTCACCGACGTGACCGTATCGTTGAGATTGACGCCGCACAACGAGAGATTGGCGCCGCACAACGCGAGCAATCGCTCGTTGATGTGCTTCAAATCTTCATCGTCACTCTCGAGATTGGCGAGCACGCGCCACGCCGCGAGCACGACGCCGCTGATTCCGTGCGTGTCCGCTAAACGTCCCGCGGCGGCGTCAAACATAAAGTTCGGGGCGTCGGCCCAAGTGCGCATGTACACGACGCCGCGTTCGCCGTCAAACCCGCTGACGAAACGTTCGCTGACGAAATCTTCGCTATTGTTTGCATCGTCCCCGGTGCGCGAGTCGGGTTCTTGATCGACGGACCAGCCAGCGCGGCGAATGATGCTCGCGAGTTCGCGAAGGATTGGCTCGGCGCGCTCGTTTGGCCACAGTCGCGACCACGTCGGCGGCACGCCTTCGACCAAGGGCGCGCGCCGTCGCCGATGGCCACCGTCGCCGTCGCGAAACGCCTCTTCAAGATTATCCAACAATTTATCCAAAACGCACGCCGCGATGGCGTGCTCACGCCTGACCCAATCTTTCGCGCGCACGCGTTGCACGAGCGCCATGGAGTAAATGAGCATTTGGGCGATGACGCGAAATCGGCTTTCAACATCCTTCGCGTTCAGACTAATCGAGCGCATTTCAATCGTGCCGTCTATGGTAGGCAGCGGATTTAACACACGAATCATCCACCACGACAGGGCGTGTAAATCATCCTTGGCTGGTCGCGGGCCGACGTGTTGCAACAACGTGCTCATTTTGCCGCCGTAATTGTACAACCATCGCGGCCCCGACGTCGTGGCGACCCAAATGTCGAATAACTCCTTCGCGCGCTCGGCGCGCATGAGCACGCGACAACGAGTCGCCGGATCGACGTTGATATCGTCGTCAGACACGTGTGAACACTGTGCGACGACGTAGCCCGCGGGGTCGCGTTCGGCGGAGCGCACGTAGGCGTGTTTCAACGCTTTGACGCGAACGACGAATCGACCATCCATGAGTTCTTGCGCGCTCACGATGTGACACTCCACGCAATATCGACCGAGATTCTTCAATGACACGCGCATCATTCGACATCCTTCGCGCATGGCGTCCGGAACCTCTACGCCAGACGGCAACCATCGACCGTCTTCGTCTTCGGCGCCTCTGGCTCCGGCTGTAGCATCCGCGCCCTCCGCGCGGCGCGTCGCTTCTAAAAACTCATCCTCATCCAAATCTTCGAGCGAAAGCATTAAAAACTTTCGCGTGCCGCTCAACGCGCGGCGCACGAGCACCTTGTACCGCGCTTCGTAGACGTTGAGCGAACACTCCTGTCCCGGGACCAAGGCGTCGAGGAAAAACACCGGTAACGTCGTCGTTCGCGGCCCCGAGCTCACCCCATGGTTTCCATCACTCACGCCATCGCGCGCACCGCTCTCGGCGGGGAACGATTGAACGCCGTATATAGCCTCTACACATTCGCGCACGACGGTGTTTATGGGCCATTCGTGCGGCATTTCGTGGTACAACGCGCCTCTGCACCTCGGGCAGCTCGCGCCCACGCCCGCGGCGGACGACGCCGCATCTCTCGGATTCGCGCGCTCTAAGTCCCTGCGTGTCATCCAACGCGCCAATGCTTCGCGTTCGAACGTGTGCCCGCACGGCGTGGTGCATGGCTCGACGAAAATGCGGCCAGTGATGGGGCACGAAAGGGCGCTCGCGAGCGCGGCTTGGTCGAGCGCGACGTCGTCGGGCTTTGGGCGCGAACATGCGTCGTCCTCGTCGACGACATCGGGTTGAATGACGTGCGATGTGCTGGGCGTTGGTGCGTGCGACGGTGGGTTGAATGGCTCGCGCGCGCGGCGGCGAGGTCGCGCGGCGGCGCGCATCGCGCGGTCGAGTCGCGTTATGAGGACGGCGCGAACGAATAAGCACCGATGTCATACTCGTGTTAAACTATACTCACTGTACCAATACACATCAAATCAATCCTTGCCGCACGAGATCTTGGTACGTCTTTTTGTTGTACACGTTACCCTCGGCATCTTCGACTTCTTCATCCGTTCTCGTGTTCCACGCGCCGTGCTCGCGTTGGTTCAAGTTTTTATGCAACGCTAGCGCATCGTTAATCGACGTCACCTCGTTGAACGCACGACTGAACGGAATTTTCAAGCACCGCATACCGTGCTGGTGGCGCCATTCGGTGAAGTGACGCTCGAACGCGCGACGACCCCAATACGAGTAGTTGCCGCAAATTTCACACGTAAACTCCATGTTCAACCCGTGAAGCTTGTACAACCAATACGGAATGGGTTTACCGTCCCACCCGAGCGGCAGTTTGAGCGGGTTATAAATCTCTTCTTCGTCATCCGTGGCGGCGTCAGAAAAGTCGTCGTCATCTTCGGCTTCGGCTTGAAGTTCGGCGAGAGAGAGCGTGGATTTCTTTTCTACGTTTGTTCTCGTCGCGTCGAGTTGCTTGCTCAAAAGCTTCAACAAAGTTGCGCACTGGTATTCCTTAAACGCCACCGCGCGCGCGCTGGCTTCTTTAGCTTTGACATCTTCCTTGGTCGCCTTGGCGTTCTTCGCGCCGACGACGACACCCTTGGCGAAAAGCTTCTTGTCGAGCTCAGCGAGCGTCTTGCCCTTGGTGCTCCACAAGCGCTCGGCGCGTTGCTCGGGCGTGCCTCCCGCCTTCAGACCCATGGATTCTAGCGCCGACTTGATCGCATCGACGTCGAGGGATTTACTCATGTCGTCAACTGTTTTATACCCCGATAAATCTACCGCCGCGGACTTTATCGCGGCGGCGTCCACGGAGCGCACGCCCTTGTCCTCCCAACCGTCGCACTCGCCCTTGGTCCACTTCTCATCAAACTCCTTCGCGCTCGCTTCTAGCGCCTTGTCTACAAACTGCAACGGCAGCGCGCGCGCATGAAATGAACGCAAATACTCGATCAAACCATCGAGATATGTGCCGTACGCGGTGGTAAACTTTTTCCCGCGACTCGTCGCCGCGAAATTCCCGCAGCGCTCCAAATACTCCCCGTAGTCGCATCGCTCACCAAAATTCGCATTCGAATACATCATGTGCGCCTCGTGCAAATCAAGATATCTCCCAGTCGCCTCTTCACCGCTAAAAATAACATCCTCGCTCAAATCCTTGGTGATGAGCTCGTCAATGAACTCCGCGCCATCCGTCGCGACGACGCCCGCAAACGGCTTGTGCGACGCTCGCGTAGCCTTTATAGTTTCATAAAACGCCCGCATCTGCGCCGCCTCGTCTCCACCCATGCGTGCCAACTCCTCCTCGCGCATTTTATCCTCGTCTGCGTACGTATCGCGCTGTTCGTGCGTGAAAAAGAAACGTATCCGTCGCGTCAGTCGTCAGCCGTCAGTCGAGCGCTAGGGATGCACGATTCACGCATCCGCTCGCCTCGTCGCGCGCGCGCACACAGCGATGCGCACGTCAACGTAACCGTACACGCGCGGCGCATCGTCTCCATCGCACGCGCTCGCATGAACGCACCAGTCGCTTCGCGCGCGTCGTCGATGCCTCTAACAATCGATCCACAATGTGATTCTGCGTCAACCGCGCCCTATGCGTCGTCGGCGCCGCATCCTTGAGCACCTTGACGCACGCGCGCTCGAGTCTTTCGATATCTTCGTGCGCTCGACGGGCGAACTCGAGCGTTGACGTGGCCATGGCGCGTCGTCGCGCGTCGTTGAGTGCGGCATTCAGAGACGCGATGGAGCGCACATCGCTCGTCGGCGCGACGCGCGCGAGCGGTGCGGCGCATCGCGCGCGGCAATCATCATCACCGCGGGCCGTGATGCGGCGTTCGGCGGCGTTCGAGCGCGTCGCGTCGCGTCGTCAGGGGCATCTTCAGCATCTTCAGCATCATCGTCACCATCTTTCTACAGTCGCAGCAAAGTCATCGAAACTACCGGCGCCGGCGATGGCGTCCGTCGCGGTGGCGTTGGTATCTGCGCTCGCGCCGTGCGCGGCGCTGGCGGCGGGATTCGCCGTGGGTGGCTCCGGGGGCGTTCCTGAGTTTGGTTCGGATGAAACCGTCGAAGCCGCGTACGCGACGGCGGATTTAGCGGTGGATTTGGCGTCGCCCTTAGCGGCGTATTGGGTCGTGACGAAAGCGTTGCGTCAGGAGATTCCCACGTGGTTGAATGCGATTATTTTTTTAGCGGTGCTCGGCGCGGTTTGGGTGTGCGTTTCCGGGAACTCTTCGCTGGATGCCTACTTATCTTAGAGAGTGTAAATTATTATGCAACGCGGCGCTATTGAGCTACAGTGTACACGAGAAACGCAGAAATCACGCATCAGCCGACGCGGCGGCGGCGGCGGCGGCGGCGGCGGCGGCTTCAGCGTCTTGACGGGCGTGCGCTTCGTCGCGATTGGCGCGGTACGCCGCGTACGCCTCGAGAATTGGCGTCGCTACATCCTCCGTAATGTTTCCTTGAGCCAAATTTTCCTTGAACAAGTCCCATTCATCATTCAATAACGACGGCGCTAACGCAGGTTCAAGTTTTTCGCGCTGGAAGCGCGCGAGGTCGGCGCGAACGGCGTCGGATGGCACGAGCTTCTCGAGTCTATTCGGCTGGCTCTCATCCAAATTGACGCGAAACTTCATAAATTCTACGTCGTACAGGTACAACGTCGACGCAGGCGCGAGTGGCATCGCCGCACGACACGGGCGACTCAACGATGCGGGTAAAAACTCAAGCGGTACGTACCCGAGGCTGACTGCAACGGCGGTGGCAATCATCTTGCGGATTTGATACAACATGAAGGATTCGCCGCGCACACTCACGCGCACAAATGGTTCGCTCATCGTCGTCGTCGAACCATCTTCGGCGGTAATTTCCATGCGCTCAATAACAGAGCTCGCAGTAAAACTGTGAATTCGCCTGAAATGCGAAGGTCCAATCTTATCATTTGGGTCAGAGCCAAAAAGCCAATACGTGCCGTTGCGGCGGTTGCCCACGTGCTCAGGAAACGAGGAGTCACCGTCATCAGTCGCTATATCGCCAATGTCGCCCTCTTCATCACCGTCGCTTTCTTCACTATCACTCTCTATTTCGTCGTCTAAATTCGACCCGCTATCCATTGTTGCTCCTTCTTGACCTTCCCATGCGAGGCGACCGCGCGCGTCTCGAAGCTTTGGTGAAAATGTAGACTTGGCCTTGCGCGTATACTGCGACCGCTTGGTGTAGTTGTGAAACGGATGCGCCCCTTCAAACGCTCGCAATGCATTCTGAAACGCCTCAATCCTCGCCTCGCCGCCCTCGAGCTCGGCATCGAGGACGCGCGCTGGAAGTAAATACTCGTACGTCCGCATGATACATTCTCGCCGCGCCTGGAACGATTTCGGCGTGTTGTACACCGCAAAACACGCAATGTCGTTCGGTAACAACTTGGTAATTTCCTTCGCAGTCTCGCGCGCCTCGGCGTCGGCATCCCACACCTCTGGATCGATTTCCGCACGTAAACTCACAACGGTGCACAACGAGCTCACGCCTTTATCGGTGCGGCTCGACCGGCTCCACTTCAATCGCTGCAACCCGCGCGAGCGATAGTTTGGCAGCAAAATCCCACCCCACGCAAACAAAGCATCCTCAATGTGATCGTCTACGGTGTCGCCTCGCGGACCTTGCGAGTTGTGCGTGTTACCCTTGTACGCGCCGCCGACGTACGCGAGCAGCAGCGCCACTGGTTTCTTCTTTCTCTTTGCGTCGTGCGGCGGCGGTACGACGTCGTCTGGAATTGCGTGCGACGGGTGCGCGTTAGCATCAGGTTGGTGCTTGACGCGCGTGTAATCTTCGCCGCCGTTGCCGTCGACCTTGCGGTGGCTTTGGCGACGCTGACGGCTGGAGACGACGACCCAGCGGGACGGCGGCTGCGACGTCGGACGCGCTGTGATACGCAGCGCGCGTGCAAACGACGGGGCGAGGGTCATGGTTCTATACATGCCGCGACGTGTGCGGTGCGAGGTTATGCGCGTGAGGCGTTGACGACACGCGCGAGAGGCGCGGTGTGGGGCGCGCGCCGTTCGGGCGGCTGTCGAAAAGCCACTGACGGCTCATCATTTTCATGGCTCTTGTATATGTCTATTGTACACTACTAGTCGTGCGCGGACGTTCACAAAATTACCGCGTGTGTTGGGTGAACAAGGGCACCCACATGGCTTGGTCGCGATCTGGCTTGCCGTCGGCGTCGACGTTGACGACTTGATGTTCACCCGTCGGGTTGTTATAATCGACAATTTTCACAAGTTGCCACACCGGATCGCGGTCTTTGGTGTCATCGTCGTCGCGGAAATCGCGCATGTCAACGTTGGTGTTTATCTCGAAAGTTTGGCCGACGACGGCATAGCTCCACCGCTCGCCCTGGATTTTGAACCAGTCGTTCAACGACGCGTCGTCGTCCAAGCCGTCGACGCCGTCGGCTTTGATGTAAATCTCACGACGCCATCGCGAGCCCTTGTCGATGTCTGGGTTAAAATACGTACAAAACTGTGTCGCGCGAGCCGTGACCTTGGTGCCTTCTTCGTTGACATACGACACGCATTCGTAGCCCCTCGGCATGCCTGGTTCGAACCATCCGCTCGTGCGCTTGTCTTCGGGTCCCGTGTACACCTCCAGGCGCATAGGTTCTATTCCTCGCACGGAAGGCGGTCGTACATCTGGGTTTAAAATATACACTTGTACCTTTTCTTTGGCGAAATCAAGCTCTTCTTCGCAGTCGTCTTCGTAATAATGCACAGAGTACTTGTCCGTTCCGGCGACGTGCGCCCGAATTTGGCCGACGTACCAAGCCTTATCGAGTGGCCAATACACGCGCACACGCCCACCGACTTGACAATCTGATTTATCCCGATGTAATTCCGCGATGTAATTACGCCAATCACCAGGAAGATCTTCGCGAATGGGTCGTTCGACGTGTCGAGACGCGCGGCCACGTGTTTCAGTGGCGTTGTCGGCGCTCTTTTGCTTCTTTTGTCTAGGCACCATACCGCAAGGAATCCACGTCGCCCGCTTTTTACCCAACTTGTGCTTCAAATCTACTTTTTCTTTACGGAAATTCATAACTTCTTCCACGCCATCTTCTATGTATACGATGGTGTACATGCGCGTCGCCTTGTCGTACGCCTTGACTTTGGCTTCATAGTACTCTTCATCAAGCTCCCACCACACGCGAACGATGGCGCCAATCGGAATCTTCACCCTCGACGTCGAAATATTCTCAACATCTCCAGTCAACGCCGCGAAGAAGTTCTTATTCGCCGAAAACTTCGATGGCTTGTAGTTGCCTCGAGCCTTGAACGTTCCCGTCGAGGCGTTGACAAAGCCGAGCGCGATGAGCGCCTCCGCCGCCGCATCCCGCACACCCTCGTCAACATCTTCTACGCGTGCGTGTATCAGCTTGACTTTTGCGGCGGCTGCGGCCCGAAGATGACCCAAGCACCGCGTCGCCGCGGCGCGAACATCCGCGTCTGCGTCCGTCGTCAACGCGCCGACAAATTCCACCGTCATGTACAATCTAACGTCATCCGACCCATCCGTCGCCGGATCGCCTTCTCGCCCTTCCCATAACCGCTGTAACGCCTCGCACGTGATCTGACGCAGCTCTGGATCGTTTTTCCCGAGCTCGAGCGCGCGTTTACACGCAACTTTTTCCACCAACCATTTATGTTTCGGTCCCCGAAACCGACGCACCGCCTCGAGCGCTCGTTTGCGAACAATCGAACTCTTCTCCGATGCGTTGAAGAACATTCTACTAAATTCAACCGCAGTGTCTTCGTGCGGGCCACCTAAAGCATCAATCGCTGACACCAACGCCGCACGGACGACGGGTACTTTCTCAAACGACGCGAGCTTGAGCAGCAACCCGCACGTCTCTCGCGTCTCAGTTTGCCTCGCCCCGCACACGCGCGCGAACGCCAGCCGCAAACTATCTCGGTAGCACATTCTAAACTCGTCTAACCGCGCGAGCACACCGCGATAGTACCGCTCGAGCGTGCGATCCGACGCCAAACGCTCCCCAGTCAACCGCCGCAGCGAACGGTTACACGCCGCGACGCCTCGCGCCCACAGCCGCCCACCATCAACGTCTTCATCCATCGCATGCATCGCCAATCCAAGAACGCCAATCTCCCCAGCAACGCTCAGCGTCTCGCATCGCGAGCACGCGTCGAGAACAATCTCTAAACCTTTAGACGGCGCGCGATACACCGCGTCGTTGGCCACGCGCTCATCCGCAACAAACCCCCTCACCGCCGCGTCCTCCGCGTCCGACGCCTCACCGCCGCGCGCCGCATCAAGAACCGCACCGCCGCCATCGCCCGCGAACGCGCGACGCATCGAGAGCAGCGCCGCGCGCGCGTGCGCGTCGCCAATGTCTCGTTCGTCCGTCCCATCGCACGCAAACTGTCGCACAATCGCCGCGATGGCGCGCGCGAACACCGCGCGCACGGCGTCGGCACCGACCGCATCGCCCTGCGCGCGCACCGCCGACGCCATCGCGCGCGCGCGACGACGGCGTCGAGCGATGCGACGGGTGCGAAAGTGGCGTCACAGTGCGCCGCGCCAATGGGTTTTTTAACGCGATTCATCGCGAGCGGCATTCAGGACGACACCGCGCGCGCCGAGGCGCGAGCGGCGCACGTGAAAAAGGTCACGGCGAAATGTGATAGCCTGTACGTGCGCTCGATGCGTTCGATCGAACGCGCGTCGCGTCGCGGGTGGTGCTAAGATGATGATGAAGATGATCGATCTTCGCGCGGGTTCGGTCTTCGCGCGACCGACGACGACGAGGGCGCGATGCGGATGACGGCGCGCGATGGCAACGCCAGGGCCGCGCGAGAGCGACGCGTCGCGCGCGCTGATCGCGTCGGCGATGACGGCGCGCGCGCGTGGGAAGTCGAGGCGAAGAGATTGGTTCGCGGGGTTTCTCGAGCTCGAAAACGCGTCGACCAAAGACTGACTCACCGCGTACGGTTTCGTCGAACGTCGCAGGAAGGATAATTGGGACCAACCCACAAAGGTGGATAAGTATTGGTTGAAGGATAAGGCGCGCATGACGGTGGTGGATGCGGATTCCCTTCCTTTGCAAGAGGGGAAGCGCCCGGTGTGGTAGAGGCTCGAACGCCGGAGGAAAGAAAAGTTGTAATACGTACTAGTAGCAGAGTGTTTTAAAGCTGCGTGTGATGTGTGTGACAATGCGAATGAATGACTATGGTGGTGTGGTGTGGTTTTGAGTTGTACTGCGCGTGTTGACGTCGTCGACGACGAAGCACTCGACGCGTCGGCCGCACGAGGCGACGACGACGTTTTCATGGCACGCCACGCGCGTAATGGCGGGCGACATGGCGTCATCGTATTCATCTAATATTGCGTGCAACGCAACATGACCAGTGCGCACGTTCCAGGCGAGCACGGTGCCGTCGCGAGTGCCAACGCAGGCGACGTCGCCGCCGGATGCCAACGCGTTCGCGTCTGGTACGTCGTCAAAAATTGTCGAGCCTATGGATACGCCGTGCGAACGAAGGAGCGCGGCGCATACGTTGGTATCGCGATATGTGTCGTCGACTGTGGTCCAGTCTTCAGTCGATCGATACGACTCGCTCGGCGCGGATTTCTTGGTCGCGATGGCGAGTGCCGGAATAGCGGCGTCTTCGCCATCCGCGGCGGGTAAACCTTCGAAATGAATGGGCACCACGCACCGCACTTCGTGTTCCATGACGTACGACACGCGTTCGAGCGATTTTAAGCGCACGTTCCACACGGCGACGAGCGCGTGATCGAGGGTGACGACGAGTTTGGGCGTCGAAGCCGCGCTAATCCACGCTAAACTCGTCGGCGCTCCGGGCTTTGGAGCAACGTTTCGAAATAACACGTCGGGAAGTGCCACTGTTTCCGTCGGTGCGCGAGTAAACATGTCTTCTTCATTGTCGCCATCGCTCTCTAAAGCGGCGGTCCAAGACCATACGACGCACTGGCCGTCCTCGCCCGCGGCGGCGAGAAGGAAATCATTCGCGACGCGTCGCGCGGCGACGCGCACGACTCGAAATCCACACTCTAAACGTTGTTCTCGTTCGTCATCAACACTCAGTGGTGAATCATCACCATTCGACATCCCGTTCACGCGCATGATGCGCATACCATCCGTCACGTGCGGCGCGAACACGAAACGCCCGCTCGAGCTCACGAACACCGCGTCGGCGCTCGGCGCGCGAACGGGCGCCGTCAAGGATGACCGCCTACGACTCACCCGTCGACCAGCGGTAGACGACTTGAACACTGAGCACGCACCTAAGCACTTGTTCGAACCGCGCGCATCACCGGCAACGCCCACGCGAAATACCAAGACATCCATAGCGTCGACGTCGGCGTCGTCGGCGCTCGAATGTTGTTGACTCGTCGACGCGCCTCCGTCGCTCGGAAACTCCACGACGACACCCAAAGTCACATAGCGTTGGTCATCATCGCAATCAGCGCTCAAAACGACCGTCTTGGGCACACCACTGTTAAACGTAGAAGAGAACACGCGCCGAGATGTCGCGGCGCGCTCGGCTCTCGTGGCTCGTTTTTCTGCGCTATCGTCGCTCGCCGCGCCGCCCACGCTAAATCGTAACATTCGTCCCGGACTGCCCTCACGCGCGTCAGAGCCGTCGATACCACCATCGCGCCCGTCATCGTCCATGCCATCATCGCGCGATGCGTGAGGAGAGGCGACCAAAGGCGTCTCTTCAACGCGCGCGCGCTTTGATTCCATTCGACCAGCCGACGCGTCCTCGCCCTCGTCTCCATCAGCCGCCCAAGGACGACGCGCATCACTCCCCGAATCATGCACCGACGTAGGCGTGGTGTCGTGTACGAATACTGGCGACGCCAAATCAATCGTACGCCGCCGAACGTCGTCTTCCTGTCCTTCGACGTCTGTACGCGGCGCCGTCGGCGCCGTCGGTTCGCTCGCGTCTTCGTCCAGCTCACCCGCATTCGCGCCTGCAACGTCAAAGCTATCCATCGGAATCGTCGCTCCTTGTATGCACGCTAACGCCGCGGCGCGCTCGGCGCCTGGGGATAGCGAATACACGCCACGCATCGGCGTCGACGCGCGTCTCGCTTCTTCGTCAGCCTCGCGCGCGTCGACGAGGTCACACCACCGTCCATCGCTCGCCATGCCCGCGCGCACGCTCACGCGCGACAACGCATCGACGAGCGCATCGCGATGCTTCAATAGCGCGGCCCGGCGCGCGATGAGATCCTGCGTGCGCGACGAAACACGCGTGTGAGCGCAACGAATGCGTTTAAATTCAGCTCGAGCTGTCGGGGGAGTCACGACGCGCGATTTTCGATGCGCGCGCGCGCGTACCTGCGCGGATGACGGAAGTGCGGCGTATATGATGTCATCGTCGACGTCTACGCGCATGCTTGCCGCGACGCGACGCGCGACGTGACGCGCGACGCGACGCGATGTGCGGGCGAAGCGTACTGTACTACGGTAGATGTTACACAAATGTTTAAAACTAACGGCGGCGACGAAGGGACTCGTCGGCGACGCCTTTTCTGCTTTCTCCATACTTTTTAAATTTTTTCCTGAATGAGCGCTTGCGGCTAAACGCGCTCTCGACAGATTCGCCTTTGGCTTCGGCTTCGCGGACGGCGCGCACGAGCTCGGCGCTTCCGGGTAAACATAAATTCGTGACGCGTCCAGTGGCACCGGCGCGCGCGGTGCGCCCTATGCGATGCAAATAATCGACGGCGTTGCCTGCGAATTCGGCTTGGATGACGTGCTCGACGCCGGGAATGTCGACGCCTCGCGCGGCGCTGTCGGTGCACACCAACGCGGTGACTTTACCTTCAGCGAAATCATTCAAGCGAATAGCGCGCTCGACGCTATTCATATCGGCGTGAAACGCCGCCGCACGTAAATCTAATGCGTTGAATTCGCGCGCGATTTCATCCGCAGCAGCAGCGGTGTTGACGAATACCATCGTCTTTGTCTCAGAGCCGGCGTCGGCGCCGGCGGCGAGACCGACCGCTCGGGCGAGCTCGCCCGCGCGCGATTCCATCGTGACATCGATCCATGTTTGGTTCACGCTCGCCACTGAGCGGTGTAAGCGACGTCCTTCAATCCACTTCGCGTCCGGAAACCCATACTTGATCATTGCTCCAGGAGTTTTCTTGCCGTTGCTCATCACCGTGGCGGCTGCGAAAATGTACTGTCGCCTAAAGTCGCGACCTTCGCCTTGGCCCATCTTACCTTTGCCCCCAAGTGCGGGTCCACGTTTTCGTGATGGTCCGTCGTGATCTTTACGCCAATCGCGCTCATAATCCGCTTCACCGCGTTCAGCATCGCCGTCCCACGCATCCGCCGCCGCCTGCGCCGCGTTTTCTTGATTCGCTATAAATTCCAATTCATTCACAAAAAATCCTTCGCTCGCGAGCTTTTCCTCGCGGTACAACACGTCAAAGCACGCACGTAATGGTTTTAAATACCCACCCGAGAACAGCATATCGGCTTCATCGAACACGACGTGGCGTAATGTTTGCGCGATGGGCGCGAAACCGCCGCGTCGCCAATGTCCGTCGCGAAACCGCAACAAATCATCCATCGCGCGCGCGGGTGTGGTGACGTACACATCCGGGTTCGTAAACGGCGTACCGGTTTCGGGCGTCAACGCGTGCGTGCGCAACAGCGGCTCGCCCGTGGCGGTATCGATGAGCGAATCCGCCACCCGCGCCACTTGCTCGCACAACGTCGCGTTTGGGCACAAAATCAACGCCCCCGTCTTTGTTTTAATCTCCCCATCGTCCGCCTTAGTCACGCCACTCGCGGCATCTTTTTCGAGCTGTCTCAACAAGTTACTCCATATCGGCACTAAATAACACAGCGTCTTCCCGCTCCCAGTCTCGGCGGCGATGACGACGTCGACGTTTGCCGCCGCCGTCGGGACTGCGTCGGCTTGAATCTCCGTGAGCGCGGTAAATCCCAAATTCCGCAACGCCGCGGTGACTTTCGGATGTATAGTCTGAGAAAAGTACAATGATAAAACGCCCCGTCAGTTACCGCGTTGCGTTGCGTTGCGAAGCGAAGCGAGTCATCAAAAGAAGACGAAGAAGAAGCAAAAAAAAAGTACCCGCGTTCGACGACGCCTCAATGTTGTTAAGTTTGCCGCATAGGTTGCTCACGCGTCAGCCCGAAAGCGTCTCGGTGAAGCTCTAATAAGGAAGATAACGCAGTATATAGCATCATCGGCGTCTCAAACGCGGGCACACGCGTCGCATCACGCGCGAAAAAACCAAAAGCTCCACCGCGCGCGCGCGGCGCCGCCCTACCTCATCATCCAATCCAACGCCGTTCGCCCCCGCGTGCGCGCCGATCGCGCGCATCCCCGCGCGCGCACCGCTCCGCCACACCGCATCGCACCCTCCGCGCATCGCGCACGCGCCGCGAACGCCGCGGCGCGCCATCACGGCGGCGCGCATCGTGTCTGCGCTCGCGCTCGCCGCCGCCACCGCACGCGCGCGCGTCGGGCGCGCCCGGGGCGTCGCGAATCCCCGACCGGCGACGACGCGCGGTGGTGACGACGGTGACGGTGACGGTGACGCGAGCGACGAGCGGACGTACGCGCGCGCACAATCGCTCGCGCAGGCGCGCATCGAGGAATGAGGCGGAGAAGGCTTGAACTTTTCTGCGAGAAACTTTTCAGACGGAGGGACTCAGCGACCAATTATGACCAGGGGATATGGTTCGAGTACGAAAAACAATATGCATGAAATGATGCCGTTGCGACGTCATACCACGACGTCGACGAGTCGCGCGCGACGACGACGACGACGAGGACGACGTGGGAGACGACGGGGTCGTAGTAGACTCGTTCGGTGGTGCGGCGACGACGAGGACGACGAGGAGGAGGTTTGATACGTTGATTGATTGAAAATTAGTAGCTCATAGTGTTGGCGCTTTGGTTGGTGTAGATCACATGGAGCTGTCGACGTATGGCGCGGGAAGCGCGACGAAGGCGGCGACGTATTCGGTGTTATATTTGATATTCGCCACGGTGCTGATATTGGCGAACAAGCACTTGATCACGGAGACGAGCTTTAACTGCCCGATATTCGTGAGCTCGCTCGGGAGTTGGTTTGGATGGGGCGCGGCGGCGGTGGCGATACACACGGGTATGGAGCCGTTATCGCACAAGTTGACGTTTGGGGAGTGGTGTGCGAATATATTACCCATAGGCGCGTGCACGGCGTTGAGTTTAGCGGCGGCGAACGTGGCGTATTTTTATTTGAGTTTGAGTTTTATACAGATGCTCAAGGCGTTCGCGCCCGTGGTGACGTATTTTACTCTAGTTGGGTTTGGGCTCGATCGCTGGAGCGCGCGAATCATGAGCACGCTGAGTGTGGTGATGTTTGGGTGTTTCATCGCGTCATGGGGCGAGGCGCACGTCACGGTGTTTGGTTTGGCGTGCATGCTCGTGGCTGAAGTCGCCGAGGCGTTTCGCTCCGTTGGCATTCAGTATTTGATTGCCAACAGAAAGTTTTCACTGTTCAACGGCATGTATTACTTTTCGCCCGCGACGTTGGTGTTCTTAATGGCTCTGAGTGCGGTGTTTGAAACAGAAGAGCTCCTCAAGGGTGGCGAGAACGCGCGCGCGTTTAGAGAGTATTGGTATCTGTTTGCGATTTGCGCCACGTTCGGGTTCGCCGTAAACTACGTGTGCCTAGGCGTCGTCAAACACGCGGGCTCACTCATGGTGAAAACCATGTCGCAGCTGAAGAACGTCGTCGTCATCGCCGCCGCGGTGGTCATTTACGGCGACGACGTCTCCGCGCTCGAAATC
>JACLAB010006847.1_pt1 | contig 27712 bp, 46 predicted proteins | sample 8027921 | NCBI WGS metagenome assembly JACLAB01 (sample SAMN15725117, study PRJNA655200) | protist metagenome | isolation source: fluorescence activated cell sorting (FACS) single amplified genomes of... | place: USA: West Boothbay Harbor, Gulf of Maine | collected 2000-07-19 | reverse complement strand
TTATGCAAATGGTAGAGATAGTTCTACTATTACCATTTCTAAAATACAAAGTGATGCTGTTTATTTTGATGGCTCAATGTCTCATTTTCATTTTATAGATGGCACAGCTTATGATGCAGATACTTTCGGTGAAACAGATGCAACAACTGGAATCTGGAAACCTAAAACTGCACCTAGTGTAACGTATGGTACAAATGGATTCTTTTTAAAGTTTGAAAATAGTGGTGCTTTTGGAACAGATAGTTCTGGTAATGCAAACAACTTCACAGTTAATGGTACAATGACACAAACGATTGATACCCCTAGTAATGTTTTTGCTACTTTTAATCCTTTATATTCAGGTGGTGCTGTTTATAGTAATGGAAATTTAACAAGCACAATAAGTTTAGGTAGTAATAAATTTGGTGGGGTTTCAACTATTGGAGTATCTTCTGGTAAATGGTATGCAGAATTTAAAGCCTTAAGTGATACTACAAATTATATAGCAGTAGGTATTTATGGGAATCCTCAATTAGCATCTAATGATAATGAAGGAGTAGGGAAAGAAACTGACAGTATAGGTTATCGTAGTGATGGTTCTAAAGGAATAGAAAATACTTTTAGCTCTTATGGTGCATCATATACCACTAATGATATTATTGGAGTAGCTTTAGATTTAGATAGTGGAACTAAAACAATTACATTTTATAAAAATGGTGTAAGTCAAGGTGCTATAACTATATCATTAACTCCAGACGAAGGTTTTTGGTTTTTATCAGCAAATAGTGCAAGTGCATCTAAATCAGGAATTTGGTCAGCAAACTTCGGTAATGGATACTTCGGAACAACTGCTATATCATCAGCACAGAATCCAGATGACGGAATTGGTATCTTTGAATATGCAGTTCCAACAGGTTACAAAGCACTTTGTACTAAATCAATTAATGCACAGGAGTACGATTAATGGCACAGATAAATAAACCAGGCGAATATTTTAATACTAAACTTTATACAGGTAATGGTGGAACAAATACTATTACAGGTGTTGGTTTTCAACCAGATTGGGTTTGGGTTAAAAATAGAGATATAGGTACAGATGCTCCAACTATTTATGATGCTGTTAGAGGTGCAACTAAAAGATTACAAACAAGTTCTACTGGAGCAGAAAGTACAAAAACAAATGGATTAACAGCATTTGGTTCAGATGGTTATACAGCAGGAAGTGCTAGTGCAATTAATGCAAATGGAAGTAATATAGTATCATGGAACTGGTTAGGTGCTAATGGTACTGCAGCTAATACAGATGGTTCTATAAGTTCTACTGTTAGTGCTAATACTACAAGTGGATTTAGTATTGTGTCTTATACAGGTACAGGTTCAAATGCTACTGTGGGTCATGGATTAGGTTCAGCACCTAAAGTGATTATTGCTAAAACATTAAATGATATAGAGGATTGGGGAGTTTATCATCAAAGTATAGGTGCAGGAAATTTTTTAAGATTAAATACTACTGATGCTAGTTCATCAGCAACAACAGTTTGGAATAATACAACACCAACAAATTCAGTATTTTCTTTAGGTACAAGTGGTTTAGCTAATCAAAATAATATAAATATGATTGCTTACTGCTTCGCAGAGAAAAAAGGATTTAGTAAGTTTGGTTCTTATATAGGTAATGGAAATAATGCTAATGGACCATTTGTTTACACAGGATTTAAACCTGCATTTGTTATATTTAAAAGAACTAGTGGTACAGGAAATTGGCAACTACTAGATAATAAAAGACTAGGATATAATCCCCTAAACAATACTCTTTATCCTAATACTACTGTATCTGAACAAGATGAAGGAGATATATATTTATATTCAAATGGATTTCAACTTAGAGGAACTGGTACAGATGGTAATGGTTCTGGTTCAACATACATCTACATGGCATTTGCCGAACAACCTTTAGTAGGAACAAATAACATTCCAGCAACTGCTAGATAATGTTGACAATAACAATATAATATGGTACAATAATGGCTAAGGCAAAAGGTTTATTAAATAAAGAAGCTCACGTTCCTATTCATAAAGGAAGTTCTCAAGGTCGTAGACCAAATACAAGCAGTATGAATAAACATAAACGAAGACAAACTGGTGTTAAAATTTATAAAGGACAAGGAAGATAATGCCTAGACAATCAGCTACAGAAGTTAAAATAGATTTTTTAGTAAAAGAAATTAAAGAATTAAGAACTGAAACTAAATGTCTAAGAGCTGATATTAATAAAGGCAAAGGTGCTATCTGGATATTACTTATCCTAGCAAGTGCAATAGGTGGAGTATATAATTATTTTAATAGTTAAAAGGTAAACAATGATTACAAAAGTAAAAAGAGTTAGATTAAATAAAAAGCCTAGACAGAAGTTTGCTGTTGGTGATGAAGCTAGAAAGTTTGAAAATATTCCTACTGCTTCTCAACCACAACAACAAGAGTTAGGAACAAGACAAGAATTTGCTGATAAGTATGTTACTTCTCAAATAGCTAAACCTGAATTAGCTCCATCAGCTACTCAAGCATATACAAGTCAAGCTGTACAAGCTGATGAATTATTAAGTGGTACAACTATGGCTGCTCCTACAGATGTAGGACAACAAACAGTTACAGGTTCAACTATTTCTACACCTACAACTGGAGTATCAACTGCTGTTGCAGCTCCAGGTGCTTTAACTGCAACTCAAATGACAAGTGCTACAGGTACTGCACAACAAGGTACTGCACAAACTGGAACATTAAGTGCTGGTTCACAAATAGGAACAGTTACTGGAACTTTATCTGGTACTGCTACAGGTGCTACAGCAGCTCCAACTACTTCAGCAATAGCTCAAGCAAGTCAAGGACAATTATCTTCTGGTGCATTAGCACAAGTTATAAGTGGTACTGCTGCTACTGTTAATGGACAAACTGCTACACTACCTGCAGATATTCAAGCTGCAGTTGCAAGTAATCCTGCACAAGTTACAGCAACTATTATGCAACAACCTGCTGCTGTACAAGCACAAGTTGCTTCATTACCTACAGATGCTTTAGTATCTACACAAATTAATACTTTATTAGATGGTATTGATACAGGTAGTATTCCTACATGGGCAAGAGGTGCTGTTGAAAATGTAGAAAAGAATTTAGCTGCTAGAGGTTTAAGTAAATCTTCTATTGGTAGAGATGCTTTAGTAAATGCTATTATACAAAATGCATTACCTATTGCTCAATCAAATGCGACAGCTCTACAACAAAGAGCATCACAAAATTTAACTAACGAACAACAAGCTGCTGTATTAACTGCTCAACAAAGTTTCCAATCACAATTAGTTAACGCTGAGAATGATATGAAAGCTAACATGATGAATGGTCAGTTTGCACAAGAGTTAATTAAACTTAATACAATGAATGAACAACAAGCAATTGTTGCTTCAGCTAATCAACAACAACAAGTTAGATTAGCAAACTTAGCTAACTTACAACAAGCTGGATTAACTAATGCACAGTTACAACAGCAAATGGGTTTAGCTAATTTAAATGCTAATCAACAAACATCATTAGCAAATGCACAAACAATTGCAGGTATGGATGTTTTAAATTTAAACAACCAACAGCAAACTGCAATATCAAATTCTAATTTATTTAGAACATTTGAATTAACAAATTTAAATAATAATCAACAAGCTACTATGCAAAATGCTGTACAATTAGCTACAATGGATATGGCTAATTTATCTTTTGCACAACAACAAGCTGTTGAAAATGCTAAGTCATTCTTACAAATGGATATGACTAACTTAACTAATGCTCAACAAACTGAAGTATTAAATACACAGAATAGACAACAAGCTATGTTATCTGACCAAGCTGCTGCAAACGCTGCTGCTCAGTTTAATGCTTCAAGTGATAATCAAACTCAACAATTTATGACTAGTTTATCTAGTACAATTAATTCACAGAATGCTGCAAGAAATGATGCTATGACTCAATATAATATTTCTGAAGCAACTAGAGTTGAAGCTTTAAATCAAGGTAACTCATTAGAAGCTGAAAGATTACAAGCAACTTTAAATACTCAAATCAACCAGTTTAATGAGCAATTAGATTATAACAGAAATCAATTTAATACTCAAAACTCTTTAGCAATTGAACAAGCAAATGTTGCATGGAGAAGACAATTAAATACTGCTAATACAGCAGGAACTAATGCTGTTAATCAAGCTAATGCTATGAATGCATTTAATTTAAGTAATCAAGGTTTATCTTTTATATGGCAAGAAATGAGAGATGCTGCTAAATGGGAATATGAATCATCACAGAATGCACAAGAAAGACAAACTAACTTAGCTATAGCTGCATTAGGAAATGAAGCTGCTTCTGACCAAGGTAGAGCTGATACTCTTAAAGCTCTTGGTGGTTTTGCAATAGATATTTGGAAACAAATAGATAAATAGACTTTAATATAAGTATTGACAATGGTCACTTCGAGTGATATAATAGATATAATAAGATTATATAGGGAGTTTCCTAAATATAATTATCTTTCTGATAGAGATATTGCAATAGCAATAATTCCATCTTTATCTTTAAATCAATATAATATATTTAGATACCCTACAACTGGTATTGCTTATGCTTTTACTAATTGGGCATTCTTAAATAAGATTGCTGAAGAAAGATTTTTAAAGACAGGTGTACTTGAAAATTTAGATTGGGATAGTGGAGATATTTGTTGGCATATAGAAACAGTAAATACTGCTCAAGATAAAATAAAAGAAATATATAAATATACTGCAAAAAGATTAACAAAAGATATTGGTGAAGATAAAATTATTAATTGGATTCGAACAAATAAATCAGGTATAGCAATTAAAAGAATAAATAGTATGACAGTAAAAACAGCAAATAGAAAGTTTAATTAAGGTATAAATTATGGGAAGTATAACAAGAGTATTTAAAAAAGTAACTAAAGCAGTAACTAAACCTATTAGCAAAGCATTTAAAGGTGTAGCTAAAGGTATAATGAAAGTTGGTAAAGCAACTCTACGTGGTGTTGCTAAAGTACAAAATAAACTTGGACCATTAGGTTCTATTGCTATGGCTATTGCTATGCCTTATGCTCTTGGAGGATTAAGTAATATGATTGGACAAGGAGCTGTAGGTGCATTAGGTCCTCAAATTCCTAGTGGAATGATGGCTTCTCAAAATTTATTTATTAAAAGTATAGGTAATCTAGGTAATGCTATTAGAACTGGTTATAGTCAAGCAACTTTAAAAGTAGGTTCTAAACTTAATAGTATTACTAAATCAATTACAAAAGGTTTTTCTGATATAGGAAAAGGAAATAATATTTTTTCTAAAATTTCTAATGGAGCTAAAGAATTATTTAATACAGCAAGAACTAAAATTAGTCAATTAAAAAAATATACACCTAAACCTTTTAAAGGTCCACAAGGTACAGTTCAAGTTTCAGATTATGGTAATCCTTTTGGTTATACACAATCAACAACTATGACATCTAATCAAGCAGCTAAAGCATTAGAACTTGGTCAAATTAGTGGTGAACAATTATCAGGACAAACATTAGGTAAATCAGGTTGGTTTACTCAAGGTAGTGTTGCTTCTGATAACTTAATAACTGAAACTATTAATGATGCATATAAAAGTAAATTAGATACTTTTAGTCCAGATATGAAAAGATATTTTACTGATAGAGTAAACTATGAAAAAAAATTAGGTACTTATGTTAACGATGCTCTTACAGGAAATGATGCTATGAATGCAAATGGTGTATCAAGATATTTTGGTGATACAGATATGTTATCAGAAATTCAAGTTGACTTATTAAAAACTGGTGATTATAGTTATGGAACTGCAAGAGATAGAGTATCAGGTAATTTAAACTTTACTGGTAATAAAAATTATAGCAATCAAGTAATTAAAAATACTCTTACAGAATCTAATAAATTATTAAGTGCTGCTAAAAAAACTGCAATGGGTTATGGAAAAAGTTTATTAACTGCAGAAACTGAAAAGATAAGTCCATACTATATGGGTCAACAAGATATGACTATGCAAACAGGAATGTCAGGTTATGGTGGTACAGATATACAAGGAACTGCAGGAGGTTCTTTTGTAGAAGATGTATTTGGTGGTGCAGCAGCTAATAATATGAGAACATATTATAAAAATATGAATTTACTTAACGGAGGTTCATTCTAGTGGCAGTAAATAAAGCAGGTAATTATACAAAACCTACAATGAGAAAAAAAATATTTAGTAGAATAAAATCACAAGCTTCACATGGCACAGGTGCTGGACAATGGAGTGCAAGAAAAGCACAAGCTTTAGCTAAAGCCTATAAGAAAGCAGGTGGAGGTTATAAATAATAATGACATTATCAACATCTCAAAAAAGTTTAAAAGACTGGGGTAAACAAAAGTGGAGAACTAAATCTGGTAAACCTTCATCTAAAACAGGTGAAAGATATTTACCTAGTGCTGCTATAAAAGCTTTATCTTCTTCTGAGTATGCAAGAACAAGTGCAGCTAAAAGAAAAGGTACAGCAGCAGGTAAACAATTTGTTAAACAACCAAAGAGTATAGCAAACAAAGTAAGAAAGTATAGAACATAATGGCTGAAAAATTACAACAAAATCAATTTGATGAAGTAGGTGTTAATCCTTTTAATGCTCCTATTCCTGGAGAATCATTAACAGCATCACCTGAAAATGCTAAAGCATGGGAAAGACCACCTGAATATACAGACCAAGATGAAGCTATGATGGCTGTATATATGGTATTAACAGAACAAGCTACTCTAAGAGGATTAATTGAAATTATTTCTGATGGTGTTGCTTTAGATGAGATAGCACAAGTAATATTATATAAAGGATATACTGAAGGTAAGTATACACCTGATATGATGTTAATGTTAGCAGAGCCTACTATTTATTTATTAATTGCAATTGCTGATTATGCTGAAATAAAAGATTATGTATTATACAATGAAGAAGATGGCGACCCTGATACAGAAATTCCTGATGATGATATTACACCAGTAGATATGGATGGTGATGGAATACCTGATGAACCTAAAGCTAAAGTTGAACCTAACAAAGATTCAGTTAGCTCAAGTTTATTATCAAGAATTGAAAAAGAATTACCTACTAAAGTTGAAGAAGCTTCAGTAGAAGAAATAGAAGAGGAAGTATAATGGGATTTAAATTAACTTTAAAAGATATTGGTAACTTTGCTACAGGTGCAATCGAAAGAGATAAAGAAATTACTAAAGAAAATTTAGCAATTAGAGCAGATGAATTAAAAGCTAATAGAGATTTAATGATTGCAATGAAGAAAGATAAGTATGCTAAAGATATTGCTAATTATGATGCTGAAAGAAAAAAAGCTAATGAAATTAATAGATTAAATTCTGAAGCTCCTAACATGACACAAGAGGCTTATGCTCAACAATATTTAATGACAACTCTTGGTACTGAAAAATATAAAGTAATGCAACAAACTGACCCTGAAGCTTTTAGAGATATGTTAGCTAATTTTGGTGGTGCTAAAGATTATAAATTTACTATGGATAGAAAAAATATCGATAACCAATTTAATACGGATACTACAATTGTTAACAAAGGATTTGCTGATGCAATTGAAAATGCTAAAGGCGATAGTTTCTTAATTAATAAAATACTTAAAAGAAAATCTAATATTAATGAAAATGTAAACGCTAATATAGAAGAGCAATTGAAAGCAGCTAAAATAATTAAAGAAGAAACTGTTGGAGATGATATTGACCTTTCTAAAATTAAATTTAAAGATACAGTTAAAAGATTAAGAACTCCTTCTAAGGACTATAACGATTCATGGGATACAGCATATGGAAAAGTTAATTTTGATTTAAATGCTAAAAATAATAAATCATTTAAATACTTAAATAAATTTTCTAGTATGGGTGGAGCAAATGAAATATCTTTAAAATTTGATAAAACAGATGGTAAAATTGTAGGACAAAATGCTAATTCTATAACAAACTTATTGGCTATGGAAACAATGTTTACAACAATTAGAGATAATAAAGATGCTGTAACTGCTTATAATATTAATAAACAACCAACATCAATTGCTAAAAATTTTAATAATGATACTGTATTTAATGAAATGTCAAATATTATTAATCAAGGTAGAGTTACAAATATTGATGGAAGAATAAGTTCAGATGGTAAGAATAAATATAGCTTAACTACTTTTGTTCCTTTGTCTGTTGTAGGAGAACAAGGAGAAATTAACTTAGGTGATGCTGGAATTTTAACTATTGACGACAAAAATCAAATGCAAAACATTAGTAAAGTAATGGCTGACTTTATTGTTGCTAAAGCTGATACTATTAAAAATAAAAATATGGATAGTCAGTCAAAAGTTTCTTCTGTATATAGTGAATTGTTTGAAGGTAATGCTCAAACTATTAATGAATTTAAAAAGTATTTATTAACTAAGGATGCAAATATAAAAAATTTTTATGATAGTAATGTAGTTAAAACAGAAGATATAACTACAGAAGGTACTGAAAAAAATAAAATTATTATAGATAATAAACCAAAAGAAATAAAAACTAATATTAACTTATTACCTGATGGTTCTGGTTTTGTTAGAGGAAATGAAAAATTTACATGGGAAAATATTAAAAATTCAAAACAAGAAAATAAATTAACTGCTGAAGAAAAAATTGAATATGATAAATGGAACAATACACAACCTAATACAGATAAAAAAATAATAAAAGGAACAACTTTTGAAGATATACAGGCAAATACAGATGCTAATACAAAAAAAATAACTGATGCATTTACTGATACTGCAGGTAACTTTGAAAAAATGAAAACTAATAATACTAATATTAGACCATTTAATAAAGGATAGGAAAAACAATGTCTTCAGAGCCTTTAACAGGTGGTACTCTTTTAACAAATGAAGAACAAAACATTTTAGTAAATGATACTCCCCTCTCAAATATTGAAGTAGAACAAGAGCCTTTAACAGGAGGTATTCCTCTTTCAACTTCTGAAATAGAACAATTAAGTTCTACAATAGAAACTCCCCAAACTAAATTACTTAATGAAATGTCTTCTGACCTTACAGGTGGAGAAAAAATAGAAATATCTAATCTTGAAAAATTAGAATATGGTTGGGATAAAGAAACTATGTTCTTTGGTAATGTTTTTAGAATAGGTAAAGCTAAAGTACAAGATTTATTTGATGATGATAAAACATTTAAAGATTTTATTGTAGAAAATGAAAAGAAAAGAATAGAAGCTTTTGATAAAGAACATTGGAAGTTTCGTACTGCTAAAGATAAAGAGAGTGGAATTGTAACAACAGGTTCAGTACTTGCAGATTTATTAGACCCTTATTATTTAGCTGGTTATTTAAATCCAATTAGTTTAAAAGCTATGACTAATCCTATTAGTTCAGCAACTCTTAATGGTTTATTAGTTGGTGGTGATGTTGTTATTGATAGTCTCGCTAAGACTGGTGAAGTAGATTGGGGTAATGTTGCTGTTAGTTCTGGTACTGCTGCTGCTATTGGTGCTGTAATACCTATAGGTGGTAATCTTTTAAAGAAGTATGCACCTAAGTTAATTAAAACTGAAGTTGATATGGTTGCAAATTTTATTGATGACAAGTTAGCTAAACAAAATAATTTAAGTGTTCCTCAATTAAAAAAAATACAAGTTGCTGCAAACAATCCAGAAGTTAAAAAAGCTAGTGAAGAATTAATTAAATGGACTAATAACTTTGTTAGACCTATAGCTAAAGAAACAGGTAAGTTTAAATCTTTAGAAAAAACATTACTAGAAAAAAGAGATTTATTAATTAAAATAAGAAAACTAAAAGGTAGAAAGAAACCTAAGCCTAATGTTCCTGGTATGTTACCACAAGAAAGTTTAGGTAAACAAATAATAAATATTAGAAATGAAATTATAGATGCTAAGAAAGCTAGTGAAGAAGCTAAAAAAATATTAATAAATACTCAATCTAAAAAATTAGATAAATGGGGTGAGTTAGTTGCTAATAGAAATATTAAAATATTAGAAGCATTAAAGAAAAATGAAACTAAGTTTGATTGGGCAGTAAGAGGTTTATTATCTGCAACTATTAGACCATTAGTTGGTGCTGGTATGGGTGCTACTGGTGGAATTTTATTTGGTGATGAAGAAACTGATTTAATGTATTGGATTGCTGCTGGTGCAATGGCAGGTCAAATGCAAAAAATGGTTCAAAGAAGTTCTAAGTTTGGTACTAATTTAGAAAAAGGAAAAGTATTAGGTATTATTGATAGAGAATTTACACAACTAACTATGCAAAAAGTTAGAGATTTAATGTCAGGTACAAGTGCATCTAAATTAAATTCTTATGGTGGTGCTACAGAAAAAATAAGTAAGATGTTATTTAGAGAAGTAGATTCTCCTGTTCAAGAAAAATCAGCAATAGCTGTAGCTGAACAGATGCAAAGATATTACTTTAGAAAAATTTATAATATAACTAAAGGTTATACTGATGATGAAATAGCTGCTGCTGTTTCTATTAATAGAGGTAAACAATTAACAAAAGATACTCCTACTAATGTAGAAAAATTATCTACAGATTTAAGAAATTATATGGATGAGTTTAAATCTTTATATAATGATTCAGGTTTTTATTCTAAAAAAGAAATAGCAGATTATTTTCCAAGACTATTAAATTATGATGTTATTAAAAAAGATGAGAAAGCTTTCTTGGAAACATTAGAAGGTATCTTTAAAAGTTTAAAATATAAAGACCCTAAAAAAGCAGCCGAAAGATATTATCAAGGACATACAACGTCTGGAGATACTGTTCTTAATGCTAGTGTATTAAAAGAAATACTTGCAGGTAAAGATAAATTAACAAATAGAAACTTTATTAAAACTCCTGTATCAGACCATATAGAAAAAGAAAGAACATTAGTTGGTCCTTATAAATTAGTTGAAGAAGTATTAGAAAAGAAAGGGTATTTAGTAAATGATGCTCGTGCTATATTAAGTAATGTTGTAAATGATTCAGTTAAGTCTATAGCTTTTGCTAGGCAGTTTGGAACTAATGGAGAATTACTTACTCCTTTAATGCAACAAATAAAAAACAAATATATAAATTCTAGTTTACCAAAAGAAAAAGCTATCAATGCTGCTAACCAAGAAATAAAATTAGTATCAGAAAGTATTGATGCATACTTTGATAGGTATGGTAAAGCTATGACAGGTGCTGCAAAGTCTAGTGCTAGTATATTAGCAACACTAGGTAATTTAAATATGTTAGGAAGAGTTACTATATCATCTTTAGGTGATATTGTTCAACCTTTACAAAATTCTGCTAATTGGAAAAGTATTATTAAAGGATTTAAAGATACAGCTTTAACAAACAAAAGAGAAAAAGGAGCAGCTAAAGCTTTAAACCAAGATATTGATAATGCTATTCCAGCTAGTTTAGATAAGTCTGCTGGATTTGAAGGTAGAAATATAATGTTAAATGCTGGATGGGTAGGTAAAACTCCAACAGCTAAGGTTAATAACATTATGTTTAAAGCATTAGGTTTGCAATGGTTGACTGGCTATGCTAGAAGATTTGCATATAATACTGCTGCTGCTGATGCTTTTTATTTATCTCAAAGACTAAGTAAATTAGCAAAAAATAATAATTTAGGTAAGAGAGAAGCAAAACAAATTGTATATTTTTTAGAAAACAATTATGGTATTAAAACTAATCAAGCTTTAAAGATTGCTCAATCAAAAAACTTTGATGAAGCAATTAAAATTACTACAAATAAAAATTCTTTAAATCAAGCAGGTATTATAGGTGCAAACAGAGATGCATTAATACCTCAAGTATCTAATAGATTGTTATTTACACAAAGTAATAATCAATGGGTAAGATTAATGGGTCAGTTTTTATCATGGGCTATGGCAAAATCAGCACAAACAAATAAAATATTAATGAGAATGGAAAATGGAAATGCTAAAACTTTAGTTAAAACTTTAGCTGTGTTACCAATTTATTCTGGTGTTCAATCATTAAGAGAGATAGCAAAGTATGGAGAAGTAGTAACTGATTACGATGCTAATAACAATAGATGGTGGGCTGAAGGTGCTAGATTATCTGGTATGTTTGGTTACTTACCTGAACTAGTAGCTAATAGATTTATTGGTCCAGGTTCTAGAGAGCCTTGGTTTTTATTTCCACCTGCTGCACAAGTAGCGTCAGCACCAGTAGAAGCATTACAATCTGTATGGAATGATGATACTGATAGAGCAATAAGAATTGTAAATGAAAGACTTTTACCTTTACCTAACTGGAGAAGAAATATTGAAAAACTATTTTCATCTTCTAATAAAAGTATAAGTACTTCAGGTAGTGGAACTATTGGAAGTGAAATAATGTTTTCAAAAGGAGGTATTGTTAAAAGAAAAGGATTTAAACATGGTGGTTTACATGATGCAGCAGAACAAGCAGCTAAAGAAGTAATATATCCTATGGCAAAACCAGAACAAACAGAAGAGAATACAGTTATCGGTCAACCTGAAGTTTATGAAGATAAAGAATTTATAAACTATATAAAAAAAGTAGAGAATAGTGAGTTATTAGGAGGTGATAAAAATAATATCATCCATCCATCTGCTGAAGGTGGTAATGATACTTTAGGTTTTGGACATAAACTTACTGATGAAGAAAAAGAAACAGGAAAAGTTTATGAATATGATATTGATAATTTAAACGAAAAAAAACTTGATGATATATTAATAAGAGATTTAGAAAAAGCAGAGTTAGAATTACTTAATAACTATCCTGAAGAATATACTTCATTAGATAAAACAAAGAAACAAATGCTTATTGACTTTCAGTTTAATGGTGGTGCAGGAATGGTAGATAAATTTAAAAATTTTAGAGATGGTTTATTTACAGGGAATACTGACAAAATAAAAAAAGAATATAAAAGAGGATACACAGATAAGAATAAAAACTTTAAAGAATTAGTAGAAAGAAATAAAGAGTTTGCAAACTTTTTTTTTAATAAATTAAATAAAGATAAACTTGATAGAGTAGAAAAAAATATAGGTGGTATAGTAGGTAAGGCAGTAGCTAATCAAGTAACAAAAGCATTTGGTAAAAAAACTGCTGAAAATACTACAAAAGATTTAGCAAAAGATGTATCAGATTTATTAATTGATAGAGGTAAAACAGCAATTACTAATACAGTAGGTACATATAAAAAAGTTAATAAAATATTTGATGATGCTAACATTAAAAATGTACATGATTTTGGTTCTGGTATAGGTATTGGAACAAGACAATTTAAAAATAAAAAAGTAACTAGTCATGAACCTTTTGTTCCAGATGAAAAAATTTTAAAATCTAAAATAAAATTTGATGGTGAATTATTTACAGGAAGATTACCTGATTACAGGTCAGTAGATGATGTTATATTTAAGGAAGGTTTTGGTTCTAAGGATGGTGTTGTTAATGCTAATGTATTAAATGTAATTGAGAATAAACTTGAAAGAGAGAATGTTGTTAAACAAATAGGACAATTAATAAGTAAAAAAGGTATGGCTATTATTACTACTAGAGGAGATGAGGTAGCTAAGGTAGCTGAAAAAGCTATAAAAAATAATTCTAAAAGAGTAATACGTTATGGTGATGGTTATATTTTAGGAAAAGGAACAACTAGTCAAACTTTTCAAAAAGGATTTGGAAAAGATGAATTAGTAAATTATATTAAATCTATTTTAGGCGATGGTTTTAAGGTAGAAAAAATTCCAGGTAAATATAAAATAAGTTCATCAGGAGTTGTAATTAAAAAAATAAAAGGAGATAAATAATATGCCATTTGAAATGATAACAATGCTAGGCTCAACTGTACTCGGAGGAGTAATGAGTATATGGTCGCAAAGCATTAAGGCTAAACAAGAAGAACAAAAGATGTTGATACAAAGAGCAGAGGTACAACAACAAGGTTTTAAAGAAGCAAGAGAATATGATAACAAAGGTTTTCAATGGACTAGAAGAATCATAGCATTGACTGCTGTGTTTGCTATAGTATTACTACCAAAACTAATGCCACTATTTCAACCAGATGTAAGTGTAATTGTAGGTTACTTAGAATTTAAACCTGGTTTTTTATTTATACCAGAAAAAGAAATAATGAAATGGGTAACACTATCATCTAATAGTTTAGTTATTACACCATTAGATACTAACTTAGTATCAGCTATTATTGGTTTATACTTTGGAGGTTCGTTAGTAAAAAAATAATATGTTAGATAGATGGTTATATAATTTTTTTGGTGGTATTGATAATATATTTTCATGGTTAGAAACTTACTCTGTTAAGTTTACTACATGGTTATGGCAATCAAGAGTAAAACTTTTAAAAAAGAAAAGACAAAAGAAATGAGAGATAATAAAGTATTAGAAGCTTTTAAAAAGAAACTTGAAAAGAAATTAAAAGAAATGGAATTGTTTAAGAATCTTAAAAAAGAAGTTGAAACTGGTGCTAATGGTACGCAATCATATATAATAAAAGAAGGTATTAACAAAGGTAAGTTAGTAAAGAAATAATTAATATGGAGTATTGTAGGATGAAACAACCTGAAGATATGAACTATAAGTTTACAGCTATATTAATAATAGCAATATGTTTACTAACTCTTTTTGGAGGACCTGTAAGATGAAACTAAATTCAAATACAAATATTGGTTTACCTTTAAGAAATTTAATAGGTTTAATTTCTGCAATTGTAGTAGGTGCATGGTTTGCATTTGGTGTAATTGAAAGACTTAATCAATTAGAAACTAAGAATCAATTATTTGAAAATGATTTATTAGAAGCAAGTACACAAAAGCCAATTGACCAGGAGCAGTTTATGTTGCTTGAACATATAGCAGAGGGTTTAGAAAAATTAACTTTAAGAGTTGATGGTATGATGAATAACAAAGTTAATATTGAAAGACTACAACAAGATGTAGAACGATTAAGAGTTGATACAGAAAAATTAAAGGATAGTGTAAGAGCCAATATTGGAAAATTAAATGGAGATAAATAATGGTAAAAAATAATTCATCAGCAGAAACAGAGATAACAAAAGGTGCAACAAGTAATAAAAACTCTGCGTCAGCAGGAGTTAGTGCAGGAGCTAATGCAGAAGCTAGTTCTAAAAGAGGTTTAGGAAATGGTACAACAGGAGAAGCAAAAGCAGAAACTCATGTTGTTGCCGAAGCAGGTGTAAGTGCTGAAGCTAAAAATGGTAATGCTAAATTTGAAGCAGGTACTAAAGTAGAAGCAGGTGCAACTGCTACTGCAGGTACATCAACTAATATTGGTAATGGTGTATCAGCAGATACAGAAGTTCATGCAGGAACTAAAACATATTCAGACATTGGAGTATCTGGACAAATAGGTACTAATGGTGTTAAGGGTGAAGCAGGTGCTATCGCAGGTGCTAAAGCAGAAGTTGGAACTTCAGCTACTATTGGTAATGATAGAAACAATGCATCGCTTGGTGCTGCAGTTTCTGTTGGTCCACAAATAGGAGCAAAAGTTGGAGGAGGTGCAACAGTTGAGGATGGTAAATTAACTGTAGGTGCTGATGTTAAATTAGCATTGGGAGTTGGTGTATCTATTAGTCCAAGTATAACAGTTGATACAAGACCAGTAATGAATCCAATTAGAAATCATGTAGTTGCTCCTGTATCTAATGCAGCTAAAGCAACTGGTAACGCTTGTAAAAAAGCTGCGAAGAAAATGAAATTTTGGTAATGATTAAATTAGTATTTGCATTATGTTTGTTTATTAATGATGAACTTATAGAACATAGAATACAAGATACTTTATCTAGCTGTTTAAAGATGAAGAGAGAAGCTAGTAGAAACATGAATATGGATAATAAACAATTTATGTGTGGAGAAGTTCAAGCTGAACTAGAAACAAATGTGGATGGAAGTTTAACAATAAAAAAAATAATAAAAAATAAATGACAGCAGCAAAAATATATATATTAACAATAATGTTATGTGCAGTAGGACAACCTCAATGTGTTATGCCACAAGCAATTAGTGAACATAGAACTCATTACGACTGTGTTAAAAGTGGTATGGGTGATGGGTATGAAGTTTTATTTGGAAGTGATTTGACTAAGCAACAAATAAATGAAGCTAAACTATATGTTAAGTTTAGTTGTATTGAAAAAGAAATAGTTGAATCTTAATTAAGATAATTGTTTCATTAATTTTTCTAAGAAATCATGCAGTATATCAAAGTGTGTTCTTGATTCTCTTATCATAGCATGAACAAGACCTTTGTTTTCTTTTTTAAAATGTAAATCAATTTTACTTAAGGGATAAAGACTTTGCTCAACAATAAATTGTCCTTGATTATTTATAATCAATTTAAAAGTAGCTAAGTCAGCTTCAGTTTTCTTTACTCTTTTGGGAGATTTAAGTTTTCTGTTTGTCATGGTGTTTCTTTATCATATCAACTAAGTAATCATCATTATCTTTCTCTAATCTTAACTTAGTCATAGGCTCATCACCTTCTTTATACACCTCAATAGTTTTAATTCTATCTGGAGATGTCATAAAAATAGGAAATCTACTATTCATTTTAGATTTAATCATAAAGAAACCATCTTCAGCTACGCCAAAGGTTTCAATGTTTTTAATATCAATATCATCCGAACCTATTAAACAGATTCTTATATGATAAGAAGGTGGTTCTGACTTAACTTCAGTACCATTTAAATTTACTATAGACATATTATTTTTTATTCTCTTCTTTTAAAATCATGGAAGATGTACCATCATCATCTTGTATACTATCTACACTAGATGTATAAATTTCATTTAACTTTTCATTGTTTCTGTTTATCTTTTTCTTAAGATGTTCTTTCAAAGTTTCTATCTTTACAAATAAAATCTTATCTATTGCAGGATTAATTCCATACATAGGTAAGTCGTTAAGTGAAGATATAATTCTTCTAAAACCTCTTGCTCTTTTTTCTAATTGTGCAATTGTACTTTCACTAATCATAATCTCTCTCCAATATCATTTCTAAATAATGTATAGCTTTTTCTATATCTTTTCTTTTACCTTTTAATTTATGTCTACAAATATATTTAATAGCATTACCTTCAGAAAATAATAATTGATTCTCATTTATAAACTGAGCAGGTTGTATCTTCATACCTTTGTAGTGTGTACCATCTACTTGCTTATCTAAGCTATCATAGTTTGTACCTTTAAACATATCCTTATGTGTCATTAATTGGTCCTTCTTCTATATACTTTTGTCTTCTTATTTGTTGTTCTGATGGTTGTAACATAGCATTTAAATCATCATATGTCAACTCTTGGTTGCGTTTTAATTTCTTAACAACCCATTTATATGACCAGGGTTGTAGTCTAAATGTATCACCTTGCATATAATGTGTTTGATTAGGTAGAAAATTAAGTACATTTTTAAAGGTAATTTTACTAGCTTCTTCTTTAGATAACAAAGAAGTTAACCATTCAACAAGAAGATGTTTAGCTTTATTTCTTATCTTACTCATTTGTTTATCGTTCATTATTTTAATTCCTTAAAATTATTTTCTCTATCAAAGTATTTATAGTCAACTGTTATAGGGTCAAACTCTTCAATACAACTTAATACATCTATCTTATTAAACTCTTTGCAAGAGTAAACATCTAGTTGTACTAAGGCAGGGTCTGTTTCATCCCAGGTATGTATACCAACATGAGAAGTATCTATAATAGCAACACCACTAATACCTTTGTTTCCTTTTTTAGAAACCTTAGATGCATAAGGTCCTGCTAGTATATTCATATCAATTTTAGCTATAAGATTATTCATCCAGTTAATAATTTGTTCTTCAGTTTTAGGAGGGTTTTTTACTTCTGCCCTGATAAGAAGATGTTTATGTTTAAGTAATTTTTCCATATGTTTCTATTCTTGATTTATATTCATTAGTTACTTCATCTACTTTAGGAAGTTTAATAACTTCAGTTAAGATAGTATCTTTGTTTGAATATCTAAATACTCTTAAACCTTTACCTCCATTTGCATCAGCATGACATTCCCATTTGTGAGGACAGAACTGACAACCAATAGCTAAAGTTTTGTTACCATTCTTTTCTTCTTTGTATGGATAACATTTTTCTGGTGGTGTATCTTGTTCTAATGTAGTCTTTAAATTTTTAATTAAAGTTTTAACATTAGGCTTTGCCATATCATCTGGTTTGTAAAAACAAATATCACCAGTTGATTTATCAACAACTAGAAAGCCACCATCCTTAGTACCATTAGCTGTTTCATAACCAGACAGTTGAGCATGATAACCAAAGGGGTCATCACCTACTATCTCACCTGTTTGAAATTTCTTAAAACTAAATGATGAAGCTGACTTGACATCACATATCTCACCATCTATTTTAGAATCTATATGTCCAGTCACACCATCAATTTCAACTTTCATTTGTTGGTCTTCAATTTTATGTCCTGCTAATTCAGCAAGATATAAAACTAAATGTTCAATGATATGTCCATATAGAAATTTTAAATTTAATCCTGCGTTTTCTTCTTTCTTATCTTTAGGACTAAACTTATCATACCATAATTGCCTGGAAGGTTTACCTAGAATTGACATTCTAAGTTTACCTGCATACTTTTCTGCATTGTATGGTTTGTTCCAGGCTAACATAGCTTCTTTAATATTCTGAAGAAAGACATCTAAGTTTTCTTCAGTCATGTTGGCAGGTTTGCCATTAGATATATCTGCTATCAAACTTTTGATGTCTGTAGCTATTGTACTAATGTGTTTCTGACCAGTTGTTTCCGACTTTGTATTCACCATTTAAAGGACACCTTATGTTTAATAGTTTCCCTGCATCTATAATTGATTGTACTGCGACTCTTCCAAACTGTTCTGCTTGTTCTTCTTTGACTTCGTATTGGAACTCATCATGTACATTCACCACAGGGAACGCTTTGATTTGTTTTACTTTAACATATTCTTCTAGCAATGTCAACGCTTTCTTCATAACTATTGCACCTGCACCCTGTAATAAACTATTTAATGCAGCATGAGGATGTCTAATAATTATTCTTCTTTGGTCGAGTCCTGTGACGTATCGTCTTGTAGCCACTCGTTCCACTTTTTCTCGTAAGCTTCTAAGACTTGGTGTTGCTCTAAGAAATTTTTCTTTAGCTCTTTCACCATCTGCTGTCGAACCTCCGATGATACTTCCGATTTTTGCTGAACCTGCTCCATAGATAAATGCGTAGATAAAAGTCTTCGCCTTATCTCTTGATTCCAGACCAGCAGCAATTTGATTTGCTGTGTGTATATCTCCATTAACGACTTCATGTATATAATCCTTATCATTCATGTAGTGTGCTAACATCCTCAACTCAAGTCCTGAAGCGTCAACTCCTACTAGTTTATAACCTTTGTTTACTATCCATAATGCCCTACATTCTTTACCATATGGTGAGTACACAGCAGGAATTTGAGCCATGTTGGGCGACTGGTGACTCATCCTTCCTGTAATTGTACCATTGGTTATTACTCTGCCATGTACTCTACCATCTTCTCTTATAGCTTCTATCCAAGAACTTACTTGAGCAATTCTTTTCTGGAGCATAAGAAACCTGTTTATTAATTTAGCTTCAGGAATATTATGTATCTCACTTAATACTTTTTCATCAACAATCACATGACCTTTATCTGTTTTCTTCTTAGGCTTCCACCCAAGTAACATCAATCGTTCAGCTATCTGTTGTCTTGAACCTAAATTAAATTCCTTAAACGTAACCTTAGTAAAAGGAACTCCTTTAACATAACCTCTTGCTTTGTTATTAGACTTTGGAATAAACTCTTCTTCTATCTTTAATGGAGGAAAAGTTTTTCTTACAGTCGTAGTTAAGTCATTCATGTCTTCTTGAAACTTTGCTTGTAAACTATAAGCTTCTACTATATCAAGTTTAAATCCTGACTCATGTTGTTTTTGAATTATCTCTGCAACCTTATGTTCTAACTCTATTGACTGACCAAATTCAGTCATGTTTCTCTTTAGAAATTTATATAACTTTTCTGTTAAAGCTACATCATTTCTACAGTAAGTTAACATCTCATCACTAAGATAATCAAATTGTTCAAACTGAATTTTACCTTGACCTCCAAACTTTAAGCCCCAATTTTTTAGTGAGTGTCCACCCTCTAATATAGGATTAAATAATCTTGAAAGAACTAAGGTATCAGTTATCTTACAATCTTTAAATAAGTCTTTACCAAAAAATTTATTAAGAACAGGTATATCAAAACCTATGATATTGTGTCCTATAAATTCTTTAGTTTGTTTTGCAAAGTCTTCGAACCTATGAAGATTCTTACCATCAGTAAATTGATAATAAGTTTCTCCATGTTTACAAACAATGCACCACACTTTATCAGCAGTCATCGTTGTTTCAATATCGAAGACTACCTGATTAAAGGTCATCAATTTTTACCTCATTAAGTCTACCAGTATCTGGGTCATATAATAAGTCACAACAAGGACCAGTAGTACCAGAGAATCTATTCTTTAATACTCTAACTCTTGTTGTATTTCTAATAACAGGGTCATCATTTTGTGCATCTCTTTCTAATCCGATAACCATATCTGATAGTTGTCCGATAGAAGCTGAACCTCTTAACTGTGATAATGAAGTTGCTGCACCCTCTTCATGTCCTTTACCTTCTGGTCTTCTTAAGTGAGATACAACTATCATAGCAATACCTGTTTCTTGTACAAGTGTTCTAAGTCTAGTCATAATTTCATCCAATGCTCTACGTTCATCGCCTGAAGATTGGTCTGATACAATGATACTAACATGGTCAATAACAACATACTTACAATCTAAACCTTTAGCTAAGTATCTTACTCTTGAAACTATATTATCAATTGAGTTAGAACCAAAGTGGTCAAACATATAAACTCTACCAGTACCTACTGTTGCATCAAAGTAAGTTTTTAATTCTTCTTTACTTACATGAACATCTGGTAAATGTAATCTTTGATTTGCTTCAACACTCATCAAACCTTTAGAAGTAATGACAGGTGTTTCTTCTAACATTAACAAACCAATATTATCTTCAGTTGACTTAAGCATAAAGTGAACTACTTCTCTCATCACTTGTGTTTTACCTAGACCAGACCCTGCAGTAAACGTAACTAATTCAGCAGGTCTTATTCCATAAGTAATTTTATTCATACCTTCAAATGGATATTGAACAAATGCTTTTGATATAGGTTTTGCTATCTCATCAAATAAAACATTAGCATTAATGATACCATCTGGTGCATATAATTTTGCATCCCAAAAAGCTTTAGTGTATGCTTGTATATTATTTTTAGTTAAACAATCTGAAGCATCTTTTAATCCTTCAGGTAGATACATAATTTTACATTTGCCTGGACTAAATAGTTCAGCTACTTTTAATGCACCTTCTATACCATGTTTATCATTATCAAAATTTAAAATGATATTATCAAAGCTACTTTCTAACCATTCTAAACTTGATTTAATATCTTTAACTGCTGAAGTAATACCATTCTTAATACTAACCACAGGTGTTTCATACTTGTCAGTCTTAAACATTTGATAAGCTGATAAACAATCTAACTCACCTTCAGTAATGATAACGTATTTATTTCTTTTAAACAAATGCTCACCAAACAGTCCAGAGTTTTTAGTATTACCTTGAAGACTAAATTCTTTTAGCTTAGTGTATCTTGTTTTGGTTGCAACCTTTGCACCTTGTTTGTCATGATAAGGATAGTAATGATGAGTAATTCTACCCATGCTATCCATCTTAACTGAAACGCCATATCGTTTACAGCTATCTTCTTTTATATTTCTATCTATAATTTCTGCATAGTTAGATTCTTTTAAGTAATCTTTTACTTGATATTCATTCGCACCATTCGTTGTGCCTTCTGTAATTTCCATATCGTATTCCCTTATATATTGTTGACATGAAAAACAATAAGCTGAATTATCTGCATTGACAGATACTGCGTCACTACTTGAACATAGTGGACAGGGTAAGTGAAATTTTACAAATCCATTTTTATTTATTTCTTCCATAGTCGCCCTTTGTAATTGTTGTTTTCATAAAAAAGGAGAGCCAGTTTTATCCGACTCTCCCCAGGAGATAAGTATAATGAAACTGCCATTAGACTTATGGCTAGTTGTACTAGAAGTCTTCTTTAATATCAACACCAGATTCTGTTGGTGTCACTATGTCAAAGTCTTCCTTAGGTGTGTACTCTACTAGATTCTTAACTTGAACTGCTTGTAAATCTAAACCTTTACCAGTCTTACCTTTGTAATTCCAGTCATAAGATTTATACATTACTACAACCTTAGAACCATTACCAACTATTTTATCTAGTGGTTGCTTCTGTCCATCAACTAATGATGGTGGTTGATTCTTGTCACCATTTGCTTTAGAAACTTTTCTTTTAAACTTAACAACATTCTTAATAGTGTTGCCATCTATAACTGTTTCTCCTAAAGTTATACCTTCTTTAGCTAAGTCTACTGCTGTGTTGTCATCAACTGCTAAGTCAATTCTCCACATTGGTTCAAACTTTTCATTGGGTCTTGTTAAAGAAGCCCAATACGCTGTGCCTTCTACTTGTGCCATTTTTTATACCTCATTGTATTTGTTAATTTATTTGACATAAATAATCTTTATCATAATTAATCATCCTTGTCAACTGTTTCTTCATCTTTTTTTTCTAAGATTTCATCTATCTTTTTATTAATAGTTCTCTTGATAGTTTCTTTCTTAGACAGCTTCTCTTGTAGTTCAGCAATCTTAGAACCTAAGGCTTGAACATCTGAGTTTGCTTGTTCTAATTGTATTAGAATCTTTTTAATCTTACTATCTTTGATAGCAACTAATTCAACTGCATCTTTTTTTTCTTTAGTTAATTCAGCTATCGTAAGTTTGTATTCTGTTAATAAATCTTTACTGCTCATAGTTATATTTTTATACAGCCTTCATTAAATAATTCTTTTAATGGAAGGACCACACATTTACTTGCTCTATAATCTCCTATGTTTTTAGTGTGTGTTTTTTTATATTTCTTTACAATCTTTTTTAGTCTTGATACTCTGAACACTAACATACAATGTTCGTTCTTATCTAACTCTAAAATATGAAACCACCATTTAGCTTCAGTCTTATCTATACCAGATGGCTTACCTCTATACTCATATTCAAGTGCAATGTTTCCAGTTTTTCTCCACCAGTTTCTTTCAGTTTTTATTTCTACTTGTTCTTTACCAAGCAAATCAGCTACTCTTTTTTCTCTTACTTGTCCATACTTTAAGTCTATATCAAACTTAGAATTGTTATTTAGTTTCATTAATGTTCCTCTGTAAAAGTACATAAGTATTCTAGTAAAAGTTTATTCAAGTTTTTACCATGAAATAATTTCTTACCATTCTTTTCTACAATCTTCTTATAAATTTTTAATACAAAATAAGATTGAAGATTAGCGTAGTCACATACTAGGTTAAAGTCTTTGTTGTTTGTATCAAACCAAAGATTACCTTGCTTGATAATATCTAGTCTTCCTATACCCCACGCATGAATATCAATATCCAATGCGTCAAGCATTGTTCTAACTATAACAGACCTCCATAAAATTATTTCTGGTGTCAAGTTAAAATTTCTATTACCAAACGCAGGGTTTCTAATAGAGTCTTGTTTAATTATACCACTCATTATTCTTTATCCACTTCTTTAAAAGAAACAGACTTTGCTTTTTTATTGTGTGCTTTCTTAATTTTATCTTTGTATTCTTTTTCTGTTATCTCTTCTATAGTACTTCTTGTTTGTTTTACTTCTTTCGTAATGATGTTAGCATTATCAGAGAAGATAATTTTATTTTGTATTTTCTTTTCATTACTTACCTCATCAAAATAATCTTCTACTGTTAACTTCATATCAATATATGTCTTCTTTAAAATAAACTTAGTCACCTTATATCTCCTTTGTAATTTGTATTGCCCTTGCCTGATGAGGATTCCTTTTAATATAACCTTTGTATTCTAAGTAGCCTAACATTTGAAATGCTTGTGCTTTACTTTTCATCTTCATAAATAAAAGTATCTCATCAAATGAAGGCATTATTTTATTCTTTTTAAAATGAACTTTAAGAAAATTATATAATTGTAGTTGTCTTTTTGTTAGCATTTTAATCCTATCATATTTATTAACTGTTCGCAACAAGCAAATAACATAGTAAAATCAACGCTTATTAGCTTCTTCCTTACTGATACCTGCATTTCTATACTCCTCTTCTTCAGTCATAGGTACATTATTATAGTACCCTCTTGTTCTTAATAATCTTTCGTACTTGACCTCAGCCTGGAGGTTTTCTATCTCAAGCTTTTGCTCTTCGATAATTCTCTCCAGGTCTGCAGTACCTCTGTCATCAAACTTAACCATTAACTTTATCATTGTAAGCTACACTTTGTTCAAACAAAAAGAACTCTAGATTTTCATGTTCATTTTCTTCAATCATTAACTCACAGTAATGGTCAGCACTATGTCTGTTAACAAATTGTTTTTCTAAAATAAATCTATCTCCATGTTTAAACTTACTCATCACTACATATTTTTTTAATTTAATATCTTCCATAATTACTCCTGTTGATTGTTATTAATTAACTTGGTTGTTGTCCTGTTTCTAAAAATACTCTCCATTCTTTTCTAAATGCAAAGTCACATAAATCAAACTGCACCATTGCGTCTTCTAAATCATATGCATTTATAAACAGATGTATATTATTTTTTATATTGTGAAACATATAAACATTGTTAGCACTCTCTTCATTGTGTCCACAGTCTACATCAATTTGTTTTTTCTTTTTCTTTTTCATTATGTTCTCTCCAATCCCTTCATTACTTGTTGTTTTATTAAAGCTTTAAGTTTGTTATTAGATTCTTTATCTCCAAATCCCATAACCTCTACATGACTGTCAAACCAATCTTGTTTAGGTTTTGTTTTCTTAACTGCTTTTTTATTTTTTGTTTTCATGTTTATCCTTTTTGTTATGTCTGCCCATGTACCATTCTGAAGGCTCATAGTTCCATCTCTTACCATGATGTCCTCTCATATCAGCATACCACATACGCAATCTTACTATTATTTTTTTAAAAGTTCTCATTGTTATCACACCTATTTATTATTGTCAAGTTTAATTTAATATTTTTTGTTTGCAAACTCCTGCTAAGATTAAGTTGTTTGCTTGTCTACTAAACCATCCTTGTAATTGCCAACACATACCAGTATCAATTAAGAACTGCCATGCTTTTAACTCCTCCTCTACTGTATCACTTCTTATATGTCCATCACAAATACCTACTGCATTATGTAATTCACTAATAATTTTTCTATCTAAATTTAATTTCTTATAATGTTTATAATAACTAAGTTCAGTTTTATTACTAAATACTTTCTTGCCATAGATAGCTGTTTTTATTCTCACCTTCTTACTCATTTGTTTTATTTTGTAGTTGCTCTTCAAGTATAACCCCTATCATATGTAGTTTGCTTTCATCTCTTTGTGTCCACTCACTATTATTCATTTCAATGATGTCATACTTCCAACTGTTCCAATCCTCAAGTATTTCTTTGAGCATTTCTTTTGTCATATTTCTCCTTTAGTTTAATTGCTATATTAAATAACCCATTCTCTCTACATTTTTTTATTATACATTTAAGTCTAAATATAAATTGTGTTTTTCTATCCATGTCTTATTGTACTTGCTCCTTCCCTTCTATATTTTTCTTCATAGTATTCTTCATAATGTTTTTCTTTATCATTCCATCTTAATCTTAAATCATCATCACCTACTTTGTATACCCCACACATCTCCATAACTTTAAAATCTTTCTTAAAGCATTGGGTCATACCATCAAACCTAACTATTCTACACCCATCATCTGTCCAATAACCATCCCCATCTTCATCTTCTTTAGTTATGTTTTGATAAAAGAAATGATTTAATATTTTATAATCATGGTCGTCACCTTCATGTCCTATATCTTCTAACTGCTTGTCATTGTATATATGTCTAAAGGTATATTCATGCTCACCATTTTGTTCATGAAATTCACACATCCAATACTTCATCTTAAGTCCTCCTCTATTTCAGTTAAGTATTCATCTATTGATTGGCTAATCTCTTCTGGTAAATCAACTATTGTTTTCTCTTCACCATTAGTTAAGAATATTTTTATTAACCAACTATCTATTCTTAAATCTCCTTGCTTATCTACACTCATTACATATCCTCCAAGTCTTCTATTGCTTTTTTGTATGCTTCTATTACTACATCTTCACTCAAAAAATATTCATTGTTATTCTTATGCCAATACTTTTTGAATAGAATAGTCTGTACATCTGGTAATGATATAGGTGTTTTAATTAAACTACCTTTTACTATATCAGCTACCTCTTCTTGTACATCTATGATTGCTTGTTTAACTTTACCCATTTCTCTAACTCCTTTGTTGTATACTTTAATGATGACACTAAGCCTACTACACTCCAATGTTTTTCATAAGCTAACTGTCCTACTTTTTTTGTGTCTGGTTTTAATTTACTTCTATATTTCTTTTCCATTATATTAATCCTCCCATTTCAAAATCAAACTCTAATCTTTCTAATAAAATTTCTTTATCATACTCATTAGAATTTTCTATTGGTTTGTAGTCATCTAAATAAAAATCTCTGATAGCTGTTTCCATTACATCAAAGTCTTGTCTACCCTTTATTATTTCTATCAGTATTTTTATTTCATCAGTACTGAACTCATCTTTAATTTCTTTAATTGTTTTCATCTTCAAACCTCTTCCATTTTAATTGTTTAACTAACTTAAGTCTAATAGTTTCTGCTTGGTTTAAGTCAGCTATTAAATCTTCTGCCTTAGCTTTTAGATTAATGAATTTAATATTCATTTCTCTAAGCTGTTCCTCTAATTGTTTTTCTTTTTCAGTCATATATTTTCTCCTATTTTATTGTTATTTATTATATTATAATTGTGTTTAAATTGTGTTCATACCCATGCAATATCAACATAAGACCTATGCAATAATAACATACTATGTTCTGTTTTAGATAACAAAAATATTTGCTAAAGATTATATAGGAATATTTAAGGTTATTAATAATACTATACATTACAATATTTAATTATCTCTATAACTAAGTAGCCCAATACTTATCTAAGTTGTTAGTACTATACTCTACCACCTCAAACTTTTGACCTCTCTTTTTACTCTTCAACGCAAACTCTTCAGCGTCTTTCTGTTCAGCAAAGATTTGATTAGTAAATAATCTCCAACCTTTTTCTGTTTGTTTCTTAAATATTATAAACCACATCACAGTTCCTCCTCATCTATTAAATCATTCTCTTTAGAATCTAAATAGTTTTCTATCTGTTCTCTAAATTCTCTAAATTCTTTTAAAGAAAATCCTTGTGTTCCATTATCTATATTTTTTTCTATCTCTAGTATATGTAAGTGTATCATTACAGTTCCTCTCTCTCAAGTTCAAATGAAAATCTAT
>JACLAB010001290.1_pt1 | contig 27748 bp, 39 predicted proteins | sample 8027921 | NCBI WGS metagenome assembly JACLAB01 (sample SAMN15725117, study PRJNA655200) | protist metagenome | isolation source: fluorescence activated cell sorting (FACS) single amplified genomes of... | place: USA: West Boothbay Harbor, Gulf of Maine | collected 2000-07-19 | reverse complement strand
CCGTCGCTTGGCATGCGACTGGATCCATGACCAAACTCGCCCAGTTGCATTCTGTCGGAGTGCGATTGGGTAGTCTTTCACCATTAAAAAAGTTAGATCATCAAAGTTGATTTCACGGGAGTTGGATCATCAAAGTTGATTTGACGGGGAAAAAGTTGGACTATCAGTTGATTACCGTATTTTTTTTTAAGATACTCTTTTTTTTAAGATACGGTAAAAACCATGCACCTCATACATATGAACAAAAAATCCACAATTCTCTGTTGCCATTTATCCCGTTACATACTAGGCGCCGGCAGGAAAAACGTACGCCTCTCCTTGCCCCACTCCCTTTCACTGATGTCCACAAGGATGGCCTTCAGCTCCCTTGTTAACGTCTGCAAATCCGCCTCTTTTTTTTGCGAATCACCCCATTGCGTCCGCTGAGCGCTTCCGGCCATACTTTCTACAACACCTAGCAAGATATCGGATGAAAAATGGCAGAGTCGGCATGAGTGTATGATGGATATGCATAATGGCCACGGTACATACAAAAAAGAGCTGCAACTTACCAGCAGCCGTAGCCACAGGACACATGTGTCCACCTGGGACAAACACAAAGGCAACTTCACCGCCCCCTCTTCGCTGCAAGGCTTCGCCCATCGCTGTGGATTGGTCGATATCATCGTCATCGAACCGGACGAGTACGTTAATCTGAACCCCGTAGCTGAGATGCATCGGGGAGTTAGTGTTATATGCGCAGGTCTGGTGATGTTTAAAGCACAAAATAGCACATGTACATACACGCAAAGATGTATACATACACACATACCCTTGCTCAATTATATCCCACGTTTCACTCGGCGTCGGATTAAACTCCAAATTTCTCGCGCCGTCCGCCGCGGCGTTGAGGATGCCTACATGATGATGTTTAGGGAACATTATTAGTATGATAATTAAGCGCGATTGTATGGATACAATTCTCTATTCACTTTTCTTTTCCGTACCCATAGCCTGCAGGCCTTTGTCCGCAAAGTTCTTCCCAGCTCGTTCCGCCTTCGTATTCCGGTATTCGCCCCGACCAACCTCAAGTGACGCATCAACCAAGTTTCCAGCTACCCCAGCGAGGAGGTCTGCGATGCTGCCACCCCGGCCCTGCCCCAAGGACTCTTCTAGAATCCCTGCTATGGCACCCCCGAACTTCCCGCTCTGTCCCACGGCCTGTGACAGTGGATGATATGTTTGGTTCATAAGTAATGCGGAATGTCACGATACTTATGAAAAAAAGAGGGAACTCCAACCGTTCAAGATAGGCCATATAACATACCTGCGATATCACTTCACCCACATCTGAACCATCTAGCACCTCTTGCAGCTCCGGCGGCAGCTGTAGTGACGCATATTTATGGTATGGTGATGGTGTGGTGATGGTATGGTGACGTCCAAGGATCATCATTAGTGAGTTGGTCGCACCGCTTGTCCATAACAACAAATGATGCTGCCCACTTGGGTCAAATCAAGGCAATTAATTTCACCCACCACGTACTTGCTGTTGAGAGAGAGCAACACTCTTCTGCAGGGAATAATTGTTGAAGGCCAGGTACCTGCCGCAGTAGCAGTGAGGATCAGTGTTTGGGTCATTCTTAGTATGATGACTGTACTGTGTTCTGATCACAACCAAGGATGTAATAGAACTGCACCACGCCTTTCACATAAACTATCTAGTATCAAATATTATACCAGTGGCATGGAGATATAGTCCTCTAAAGATCACTAATCAGACGAACACATTTCCCGCCAGGCGCGGTACCCTCCTTCGGTCTTGCTTTCGGCTGCTTGCCAATGCCATGAGTTTTCCGCCCATGGAGTGGCTTAGTCCGATTATAGGCACTTCTCTGCCCTTGGGACCCATCAGAGGAACAATACTACTTACAGGATGAAGGTGAAGTTCGGTTTTTTTATTTTTTTATATGAGTATAATGATTGTGCGAGATAATTATGAAACTCTCATATGAGATAGAGCTACATCACACGAATGAGTCACCAAGCACGACAAACTATAGCAACGTCTAAGAATAAGAGCTTTTAAAGCTCTCTAAAGCCCTCCCCTCAAAAGACCAATCAGATGCTCACCTATTGACGTAGCAGCTCGTAAAGGCCTGAAAATTGACAATGATAGATGTTTGAAGGCCATTATTAGTATGACGGTTGTACTGTATATTCGTGATAAACAAGAATCAGGTAGAACTATATAAGCCTCCCGCATGAACCACTAAGTATTGGATATGATAGCAGTATCGAGTTACAGCCCTCAGAAGTCCACTCATACACACTTGGTTGATCTGCTTGGCTGTCCTGCCGTGGTTCAAGTCCAGGACAGGAATAGGAGTGTTCACAATGAGGAACCCGCTATCACACAAGGAGCTCAACAGGGGGCCGTACGCTAGAGGGGCGACGGAGCCGGCCACGAACCCTCCTGTGAAGTTGTGTGCGTGCAGAGGGCATGGTGAGAATAGAGGTAACCACTTTAAAGACCCTTCGTCTACTATAACTATTCACATATACTACATACCTGTGAAGTGGATCACGGCACGGGGTACTTGTTCCGCGGGAAGAAGAACGTCGCAACCATCCAGCTTGTACCACTCTCGCAGACTGCCAATGGCATCTACGAACTCAAAAGGAACTTCAGGCCGGCTCGAGGCTTTGATCGATCTACCCCATCTACCTCTTATCCTATGGGGGGGACAGTGTAAGGTAGGCTGTACCGATACTGGTGATACTGGAAATAGATTTCGATGAATCATTTTTGGATTGGAATGACCAAATCCCGCAGAAAAAGTCCATTGCAGCACAAATATGACCCCAAGATAGAAGATTAGGAACATTATGTCTAACTTTTGTTAAACATTAAGGAATTTTAAGAGATTAAAGGACGTGATTAAGTCGATTTATGTAGTCTACATAAAGTAATGACGTGCGGTAGATATATGGCACGTCCTTCAACCGCTCGATCTACAAAAGTGCTTAAGTCGCCTCTGTTTTTTGATTCTCATAGGCAATACTTCTGCGTAATACAGATAATGAGTCGTGTTACTAGGTCTGCTATGCATATGGGGTCAAGGCATGTGGACGTGAATGCGCAGAAAGAGCTCGGGTGGGGCTCCGCCTCCTTCACGAAGGGTACGTGCACCTATGGGACCAGAATCAACTTGAAGAGCTGCGCAGTGTACATATCCCATAAATGTCTCACAGTGCTATTCACAGAAGACGAAAACTCCCACAATGGTGCTAGAAGAATGGATGACTTCTCAGTAAAAATTTCTGACATCGATGACATCCAAATCCTACGGGGTGAGGACATTGTAATGCCTATATACCTAGATGAAGAAAAAGAAAAGCATCGTATGCGCACTATCCTAAAGCTGCGGAGTACCAAAGATAAGCTGCTGATCATCGACACATATGAGAGTTCCACCTTTACGAAGCACCTGCTATCGGCTTGGCACAGCTACATATGCCTTCGGTCGAGCGGTTTGCAAGAGCTGCGCACAAACGCCAGTGCCACACTGGCAAGGGAGTACCTGACAGAGGCGGTTAAATCGTTCCCACGCAATAAGGAGAACGCGCAGGTGAGGAGTCTGAGGGTTGAACTTGAGAGGGTCATTGTTCTACACCATGACTATGTCTAGCAATGTTAGGTTGCTCATGCGAAAAGTGCGATGTAGCTCTATTATATACACGAGAATTATGGCTATTACGCGCAATCGCCCTACGCATAGTGACATGCTATAGATGTATCATGGCCATTACGTACAACTACAGTATTTATATCGAACCTTATATTTTCATCTGCCCCTGCAGTACATGCAGGCGAGCATGTCTAATGCTGCCCCAAATTACTTCGAGAGTGCGGAGGCGATTGACGTGATGAAAGAGCTAGCTGAGGAGTGCTTGCTGGACCTGGAGCTTAAGGACGCAGTGTTTACACATAGAGAGCTGTTGGTGCTGGTGCTCACGGGATGCCACCAGGCATTGAATGCCCCTAGCGGTTACGAACAAGAAATAGATCGCATTACTAGACTACAGTACGACAAGGGTAACAGGAACAACACTAGTAGTGCCGGCAATGCAGGCAGTAGATTGGGGTCCTCTGATGCTAGCAATGCTGGCCCTGGTCAGTTCTTTCACCCGGCCGACATAGGTGCTGGCATGGGTGCTAGTGGCAATGATAGTGGTGCCAGTCCCAGAGAAAGATCCTCCACCGACTTCGGTGCTGTCCTTACAGGCACGTATTCTTGTAGCCTTAGGGGACTACAGCGCTATCACTTCCTGCAATGTTCGCATGTTTCAACTGACATTACCCTATCTCAAACTTCTTGATTTTTTGAAATTTTATCATATGCAGGGAGAGTGGAGAAACAGGTTATGCAGCGTATCGACTATGTGCATGCAGCGCTAAAGTTCTTGTCTGCCCTGTTCTTTAATAGCGAGGCGGTGGCCTCCCGATCCAATGTGCTCAGTGAGACGAGCGATATTCTTAACTCAGAATCTTGGCTTAACCTACTGGCAACGGACATTTTCACAGGTATGTTTCGTGTGCGTACGTGCGATTATATACAACATCAGAATCGCTGCGCACTTTCGTCCTACTAATAATAGATCGTACGTCGCCATCATACTAATAACATCTCCATTTGCAGGCATCTGTGACCGACTTCAATGCACCTCGCTAGCAGTCAACAACAAGAAACAGAACAAAGATGGGATTTCGAAGGGGGTTGAGAGTGTAACGGCTAACAAGGACAGTTTGACGTCTTCGCTGGGTATCATCGGTACGTGTGCATACGGGGCTATTGAGCATCACTAGAACAATTTGACTTGTCCCTCCACAATCACACTCATACTAAAAAAAATGTCACTGAAATTTACCCGTCTATGGCAGGGGAGGATGAGCTCAAGGATGTATCCCAGGGAAGAAAACCTTCTCTGCTGCGTTCAGAGAGCTTCACTACTGTCCTGCTCAAGCAAGCACGGGCTAGTGCTGAAGGAGTAGATGACCTGTGCGTTTATATATTAGTGAACTTTAGTGGGCTGCAAGCCTGTGCCGTGAGCCTCCTGCACTACCCACATACTAATGACCCTGTAACGTTCTAGATACGGGGATCACTGCAACAGCCACCCTCAGTATCCACATCTGGGCAGGCTACGACGTTCGGTAGTGGACAACCAGTACGTGCAGTATATTACTGGGCTTTGGAGGGATGCAGCTCTACATTTTTTTTAGTTCACGGCCTTAAATCACGCCTCACCATCATACGCATATCCCCCGCACGTCATCCCAGGTATGTGATCATTTCGGAACTGGGTCGCATCGGCGCCATGGGAGTCAGTGGCAAGAGTATAGGCGTGTCTAGAGCCCAGAACAATATTTATCACGCAAAAAAGCATGTTCCTCTGGGGGAATTGTTGATGAAGCAACCTGAGACCGACGCGACACTAGAAAACTTGCTCGTCCGTACGTAAAGATTAGGATAGTCACAGTCACAGTTAGAGCTCAGATTCATAGCGCGTTCGCATCTCACTTACAATGCCGTTATACCCCTAACCATCATCAATTTCAACCTATCCACAGGTATCTCTATCCTGCTCGATGACATACTCACCTCGGAACGGTTGAAAAGGAGGGCGGAGGTGGAGAGACAGGAAGTTGCTCGGAAGAACAAAAGGTCTGGGAATAACTCCAATAATGGGAGCTCTGGAGGTAATGTAGGGGGCAACCATGTGAGTAACGAGAAAGTGACGGGTACCGGTTTTAATCTGAACCTCAGCTTGGTCGCGCCTGGTGCAGAAGGTGAAGGTGTTTCAGTAAAAAGAGACCTAGATACGAGCATACTGGAAACGTCTCGCGTGCACGCTAGTGGGAATAAGACGCCTCTTCGCAAGCCGTCCGTACCTCCTTCTCCAGGTAAGGCGAAAAGGAATGGCACCAGCTTCAGCAATGAAGATAGTAGCAACATAAGTGCGAGCACAACTCTATCCTTAGGGTCGCCAGTACGGGAGGGCAGAGAAAGGAGAAGCAAGAACCAGGACCAGGAGAAAACATCTCTGAATAGCAAGAACTCTTGGAATGTTATTTCCACTCCTTCAGACAAGAACCTGTCCATCACTGTGCCACCCTCCACCCTGAAGCCCTCCAGTTCAGGTTTGTAAAAAGTTTTTTTTCTTATGCACTTTTATCTTCTGTATGATCATCTTGATATTCCACACATCGTACTAATAATGAGCCTGAAACACAAACCAACGCAATGCAGGAGTTGGTGCGCGGCTAGGACCATGGGAGAACCAAGAGGTGTTGCTGTTCTACTGCTGCAGTCTATTGCGATCTCTCGTACGTCATAGGGGGCGATCTCGCTACATTATCCCGCGAGTGTAACCATCTATCGTACGTCTTCATCAAACTGATAATGACCCCTACTATCGTAATCACGTATAGGTTCACGATAGCTCGAAGGCAAGAGAAGTGCTAGGCAAGGAGTGTTTCTCACTGTGGTCACCGATCGTGGTGGTGCTGGACATAATGTGCCCACGAGGAGCTGATAGCAAGGTCGAGGGAGGGTTGTACAGGTTAGAGCATTTGTACCGCATCAATGGGGGGGCCAAAGAACTAGAAGAAAGCAGTATCGATGATTCCACTTTCACGAGGCCAAAACTGTTCTCAGCTTTAGAACGTCTACTGAGCTGCGCCAGCTCTAGGCGCTCATCTGCCACAGCAAACGAGGAAAAAAATGAGCATCAGGAGCTAAGCCAGGAGGATCAGTTCTACCAGCACTACAGGTGAGTTGTCGCGTTAGCTCTACATTTTAAGTATGAGTATAAGTACCATTCTACATCCATCACACTCATGGCAGCCCTTTCATTCCTTCTTGCTCTATACCCTTCAGCGCTAACGTAAATCCTGAGGAGGATGTGAATCACGTTACGCATCCGAAGTCGGGGCGAAAGGTGCTGCCGTGGGCACCCCTAGAAACGTACGGGTTGCAGTATTAGTGGCTTTAACCTGGCACATCTCTATACAATTGCTACTATATTCAACGCTCCATTGCTTATGTGAAAGGTCTTATCTAAGTTCTATCACATCCTGTGACGTGCGATAGATGTGAAAGATCTTACCTAGTTCTATCACATGCTATGATATGATGAACATCCTGTATTACTTCATACTAATAACGACTTTTGCAAACATCCATCGCACGTCACAGTTACGGGCCAGGGAGGGTGCACATCCACCGTCGAGCATGGCAGCTTCTCACCTTGAGCCGACGCATGGTAGGTTTTGTAGGGCGTGCGTTTATCAGGGTGAAGTGCAGCTCTATCACAACCAGCAATATTATCAGCATAGCAAGCAATATTTTTTTTTAGTACTTATTCGCCCTCAAACCCATGATTATGCCTGAAGGTAGAGGACTGTATGAACATCCTGATGTTACACGAACAAGTGGGCTCGGGGGCGAACAATAGGTAAGCGCACTTTGTCTTTCGACGGCTGCATTTTTTCCCCATTGCTATGCTATTTTATGCTTGATGGCTTTTTTTTTTTCATTGAAATGCTGTGGCGCAGCTCTAATACACACTGGAATATCATGACCATTACACTTAGTCATCATTCTTGTGTTGATCCACACTAACCCTAACATTTCATCGCCTTTACACAGTCGCTACAAGAACAGACTGGGCGCTAGTCGCACAGGGGACTTTGATAGCACTCTCGGAAAAGCCGCCGGGGCTGGCGTCAAGAAAGCTCACAGGGGTACGTGCTATATACAGAGAACTTGACTACGAGGGATATCTCTTTACCATCACTATTGATGTGCTATAGATGTATGGGTGCCCTTGAAAAGGAAATTTCGCTACACCATGATTCTTATGAGCTTCTAGTGCAACCCTTGTACTAACACAGCCCCTCAAATATCTATCGTACGTCACCCTTGTACTGACATAACCCCTTTTGTGTATTCAAACATCAATAAATCACCGAATCACTGCCTTTTTTTGTGTTGCAGGCACTATTTTAATGGAGACGGGTTCTATGCCCAGCAGAGCAGAACTTGGCCTGCCTGATACCGAAAGGGAAGATGATAGTGGTGCAGTGAGTGAAAGTGGTGGTGATTCTGCCAGGGTATATGTGCCTTTCACTGGTGATAATGAAGCCAGTGATACCGGTAATACGAGGGGCGCCCAAGCCTTCAATGCTTCTGGTGCTGGATCTGCTACTAATCGTGCTACTGGTAGCCCGGGCCGACCCGAAAAGACTCGGAGACCTCGCGCTACCCGCCCCGCACGTTCCGAGGAGGTGCGTGCTCTAGACTTCAGTGGGGCATCTATCTCTCTAAAACATTACTACCTTTTACCATTAATATGCCGTGTAGTCCTCATACTCATAATGATCTTGAATTATCCTTCCATCTTAGGCCTCCTCTGGATTCAGCAAGGAGGGCGCTGCAGTACTGAAGCTGCCCAAGCAGTCTGCTTTCGAACCCAGCACCGCTGGTAGATAGGTTGACAGAGGATACAGTGTTACAGGAAGAAGAGCGCATTTATACTTTATATTTTGATAACAAACAATTATGATTAAGCTGACTTTATGCTACTAAGCCCTCTCTCCTTTCATCTCTACTGGGTTTTTTTCGGGCCCACCAGCATGGTGATACTACGGCCTTCTATCCTGGGAGAGCTCTCCATTACCGCATCGTTCTCAATAGGGGCGTAGATCTTTTGCAGCAACTCCCTGGTGGTATGGTGATGTTGTTTGGGGAAAGTTATTAGTATGATCGTTGTACGCTATGCTAACAATACTGCACGTGATAGAGCTACATCACACTTTTCAAATGAACCATCCAGAATATAACACAATAATAATAAAGAGCTACTCCCCCGACCAAAAATCAAATCTGTCACTACGAATGAATTTTTTAGGACTTTTTTTTTACACGTACCTCCCGAGGTCCTTATGCTGCATTTCCCGCCCCTTGAACTGTACCACCACTTTGACACGGTCCCCAGTGCCCAGGAATTTCTTCACGTTGCGCATACGAACCTGAAAGTCGTGTTCGTCTATCTTGTACGACATCTTTACTTCCTTGATTTCGGATTTACTCTGTTTCTTAGCATTCTCTTTTTTCTTTTTTTCCATCGCGTATTGGTATTTACCATAGTCAATAATTTTACACACAGGGGGATCACCGTTCTCATTTATCATAACCAGGTCGAGATTTTGTTCATCTGCCATCTCCTGTATCATCAAGTTGATGTTTGGGAGTCATTATTAGTATGATGGCTGTACTGCATGTTTATGATAATCGAGGGTATGGTAGATCTACATCACAGTTCCATGAGTCACCAACCATCGGATAACGTAGTAGCAAATATAGATAGAGAAACTGCCATCCAAAGATCAACTCTTCCCTACTCACCTGCGCCTTTTCGATGGGAAAGATGCCGAGCATCTCTTCCGCTCCTGGAGGTGCATCTTCTTCGTCATTCTCTTTGGGAGCGATCACCCTAACCGTACCAGCGCGGATGTGCTGGTTAATGGGTGGGGGTTTCTTCTTCCCACGAGTACCCCCGACCTGGTATTCCCGACTAGGAGTCGCCCTCCGTGCCATAAACAAAGAGCTTCGTGCGCTGCTCCTACTCCGTGCATTCTGACATAACCATCCACTCACAGTGCTGCTAATATAGATGAGAAGCAATAAAGATAGAAAAGAGTTCATAAGTAGCCAATTTTACGTCAAAGTTCTACTTTCTCACACTTGTAAGCAGCTCTTATCTCAGGATCTGTCAGTAATCGGCAATAACAAAATTTCTACGAGCTTTACGTACGGAAGATCCTGCGCGCGCACGTCTGCATCATCCTCTCGTCCCCATGATCAGAAAACGTAGCAATTGCCTAGAAGTCAACATGTCCACTGTCAGCGAGCTATCTATCGCAGAGAAGAGCATGATGCCTCCTCGCCTGCATGAACGTGCTGAGCCGTGTTACCAGCTTGTGCTTCTGTGCTACCAATAGTGAGGCATGACAAGGAAGACAAATACGGCGGCTTTATTCGACTCTGCTCGGTTTCTGGAGTTCCACTTCAAAGATTACTTCCCTAGTATATCTCATTTTCTGCACGTTGATGCTGACATAAAGAAGAGGCTAAGCTATGGTTCAGTAACAGAGATTACGCAGAACGGAAATAAGGACACCTTTCAGAATGGGATACATCTGCCGTTACTTGTACGGATAATCTGTTCCGTCGTGCTTATGAATTGTTCGCTGATGGGACGATGTCTCATCCGTCACTGGTATGGCATGGATGATCTGCGGTCCTAGTGTATTCAACCAGGTCATAGGTGGATGGGATGCCTCATCTGTTACTACTATGGAAAGTATGTTCTCTAATGCTCATGCATTCAACAAGGACATTTGTGGATGGGACGTTTTATCCATAATGATTTCTCCAAAATATTCATCATTTGTAATTGATCTTTAACATCAATTCTTATTAGACATCGTCTCTCACAAATAATTCACTAACCCATGATACCACCTATATCATGTGCCATCCTACAAGGCTATCTAACACTGCAGTCCTATTCATTCACTCATACCTATATCCATCCAGCTCATGCTATGTATTAGGCTATTTTGATGCTGGAGCCCTCAGAACCATACTCCGTACTCCTGCCATTACTAGGTCTATCCCTGCTATTGTTGCTCTGCACGAAGGAGTGTGTTCGCTGGATGCCAACGTGCGGAATATCCTCTCCTGCAGTGGTATTGGTGATGTTTTGGGGACATTACTGATATGATGGTTATACTGAATGCACGTGGCAATGTAGCCCGTAAAAGAGATACAGTAGACCTTTCATATGTACCACTCAGCATAGAATAAACTGCTCATGGTATATAGATCTATAGCCCCTAAAATCCACTCCTACCTACGCACCGCCCCACCACGCGGCATCGTTCACGTAGCAAGCATCACTATACTCTTCAGGGTCTATACTCAGGCCGATTTGCTGCATATATGGGATGGATCGCACAGGGGCCCAGATAATATGTAGGGGTCGATATGAGTGTGATTGTGACGTGCGATAGATCATGAAATGTAAGGGTCGATATGAGTTTGATGGTTGTGTGCAATGGTCGTGACACTCAAGGGTGTGGTAGGTCTATACCACAGCTTTTGGGCAATAAATCATCTTATTTAAAGCCGTTTCCATAGGTAGATTCCATAGGTAGATTCCATAGGTAGATTCCTCAAAGACCGACTGCAGAATAGAGTCCTCACCAGGGCCTTGTGCTCTCGCTGTTCTCGCAGTTTCGCACCAGGGGCCCGCACGTCCCCCTGGGAGGGCCATCTCACGCCTGCAGGTGGAAAATACGAGGAGGTGTTAGTGTTGTTATTGACGTACGATAGATTTGTTAGGGTTGTTATTAGTAGAACGCCTACATATGATGGATCTCACAGTCTAGGAGATAGTAAAGCTACAGAAGACCTTCCACATCTATCGTACGTCACAGGACACAAAAGCTACATAAGACATTTTATATGAACTACCCGCTACTAAATCCAATGCTAGTAGCGCTAGATAAACCCATCTGAAGCCCACTAATACGCTAATACTCTTACCGGCCTGGGCAGGGAGGGGATAGTGGCGTCCCAGTAGTCCCCAAGGAGTGACACTGATGCTGTTATCGGTGGCAGTGCCGGTTTTGTCGCAAGGGGAGGTTGGAGTATTGCTGCGGGACTTGCGGGAGTCTTGGGTAGCGACATTATCACCACCGTCGGCACCCCTATTACCATCATTGGTAGTAGGAGTAGTATTAGGGATAAAGGTAGGGACTCTGTCCTTGCTAATGACTGCGAGTCGGTACTGCGGAAAGCGTAGGCGTGATGAAGGGTCAATACTAGTATGTTCATTGTGCTAATGAGTCAGAGGTATAGCCTTCGAAAATCACCTGTCAGCACTTACCTGCAGACAGTTCCCGCCGTCTGTCCAGTCCCCTACTTGCTCCAACGGTTCCCCTGCTGCCTGCCCCTCCTCTTCATCATCCTCTACCCCCAGCCCCCCACCTGGCAATATTTCTCCAGTGACTCTGCCGATGCGCAGAGCGAGAGATCGATGTGTGTCGTCCTCCCGAACGTACGATAGATGAGGCTTGGGCACCCAGTCCACCTGGGTGGCAGAGTAATGATAGGTAATGATAGGTAATGATAGGTAATGATAGGGAAAAACAAGTCAAGGCAGCGTGAGTATGATGATTGCGCGTAATTGAATGAATATATTAGACTGTGCAGCACCGGCATAGATTGAGGTACAAAAATAGCTCTCACTCACCTGCGTTATGGGGCTGCACCCTCTGCCCACGAGAGTGAACGAATACACAATCACGGCTACTGAACGAACAGGGGAAGCCTCGTTAGAAGCACCTTTAGAAGCACCTTTAGAAGCACCTTTAGAAGCATCTTCAGGAGTATTGGCTATGTTCTGCATGTGCAACATGTCCAGCATGCCCATATGCTGCAACCCTAAAAACCACAACTTGCATACGTCTCCCGCCCCCTGTGGCCATTCTCTTTCCAGGGGATCGAAGCAAGAGGGGGGGAATGGCACTTTGATCCGCGCGTCATTCCTAGTTATCTTCTTGTGAATATTGTTGTCTGAAGAAGATTGGAATGTGAACTCTGCATCTGGAGCTAGCACCCGCACTTTGGTTCCCGTTATCGCCAACAGTGCGAGCGGGTAGGATGGCAAGAGCAGCTTCCCGTCTCCATTAATAGCTCCGCTAGTATCAAGGGGTTTGCCAGCTATGGCAGATAGTGGGATGCATCGCCCTCCGAGGGCAGTCACCTCACAATCCTCAGAGAACAGCAGAAGCACGGAAGCCACGGATCTGTCTACCGCACGTTCAGGGGGGCATATGTCCATCCCCTGCCCCTTGAGACCTTGGGAACCGCCAGCTGTAACCCTTGTGCTTCCAGCGCTATTATCATTATCTCGTTCATTACCCGATGCCCGAGAAACCTCGAACGTCTGTGTGGTGTTCAGAGATATTGGCAACCCCAGCTCCTGTCGCACGTTGCGCATGAAAGCCCCGACGCTGCGACAGTTGGACTCCATGAAGTACCTATATGCGTAGGGTCATATAGAGGACGAACGTGCGGATGGGAATTAGGATAACTGAAAAGTGAGAATACAATATGGCGAACATCGGTGCGAGATAAGGGTGCCCTCACAGAAGATTTACATTCCAGTCCAGATCAGGTTGGTATAAGCCTCCCATCCCATACGTGCATATAGCACGTACATCCTATCTGCCCTATTAGGATAGTCATCTCGGAACGTCTCGAACATAGCCGTTACGTCCGTACAAGTAGGGTAGTACCTATTCTTTTTGGAAAACTTAGGATTTCCATGGTCTTCTAGCAATCTGTGGGGGCCCCATTCTTCCTTCATACCAGCTACTGCATGATTTTTCTCTACTTGCACTGCCCGGCCTTGTTTGCCCTTGCGGCGGTTGCCCTTAGACACAATCTTAGGCTCCATAGCAGCGTCTGTATTACCTTCTTTTTGGGAGGATCCCTGACGTGCGGATACGGCGTGATCTAGGAAGCGCTGGCGCAGCTTTCGTAACCTATTGTCCACGATGTACACTTCTACTGGCCGGAATCCGTGGTCAGCTAGTGTGCACTGTAACCCCCATTCTTCTCGTTCATTCAGAAGCCTCGTCGTTTCCAGAGAGTCCGCAAAGTCCACACTGCGAGTCTTATTCCTCATCCACAATTCCACGTCGAGAGGAGCGCACGTCGGTACAGGGGCTAGGCGAAAATGGATACAGCATTGCTTCCCCAGGCGATGTTGGGAATGGCGACAATCAGGGCCTCGCAGCAGTGCTTCGAGGAGGTTGGGATATTTATCAACACTCCACGCGTTCGCTGCACTGGGAGATGTATCAGGGCTACACGTCACGAATCTATGTGTGCAATTTATGTGAGTTTATGGGTTTATGAAAAGTACGTCAGGGTAGGGGTAAGTGATTGAATAATCGTGAGCTCACAGCACAATATCGGTACGAGAAAAATATAGCAGTGCATTACAAATAGCCCTTGCATCGCTATGATGATATGTGTGAACCTCCTGCTCCAAGCTTGCAGTATCTATCTGCGGCACTTACAAGATGAGCCTTCTTAACAGGCTGTGGCACACCTCTGCATCATTTCTTATTTTGCTTTCTTCATCAGTCTCACAATTGCACATGTTGGCAGTTTTAGTTTTCCCAAAACTGTCGGAATTGCGGGCGTTATCAATTAAGCAAAATCCACTATCCAGCCTGGGTGTGGCGGGTGCCAGCCCCAGGCCCTTACTGTCAGTGTAGTGATCAACACCGTAGAAACCTAGCTCTGCTGCCACAATCTTAGCAGCGTCACTGGGGGAGCAGTGTAGGTGCAGTGTAACATCGTCTACCACGGAAGGGTTGGCTTCCCGATCATTGTAAGTACCATCAATGTCACCCTCGCACTCTGCACTCCCTTCAGCACGCACGCCTGCAGGCACAGTGAGCCTTTTCCTGCCCCTGTTTTGTCTACTATGTCGATTCAGAAGTGCAGAGTCCGTCCTGTGCTTGACTCCCATCTCCTTCGCGGCACCCCCTGTCTGTGTGGATGTGTTGGCGAGGTTGACAGGCAGAGGCTTGTAGTGCCTTCTGTCCCGTAGAATCCTCAGAACTTCAAGTGTCTCCGCATCGCACGGACGCACGATAGCTGTGATGCGCCCGCGTGTCCATGCATCATGCGCTGTGAAACTGAGGTTACTGCGGGCCTGCAGAATATCTGAATATCTACTTTGTGTGGGACTAGCCAGTGGCGTCTGGGTCAAAATCTGTCTTTCGTACGTATATTGAGCCTGGACAGCTCTTTGCCGCAAGACCGCTCGGTATCTGTGCGTATGGCGTGTATTGGGTGAAAAGGTAGATGGACGTAGGTGTGGGCGGAATGAGATGCTCAGGAACAAAGGCACATATCAGTGCGAGATGAATGATACAGATTTTGATACATTCTAACCCAAATCAGGTTGGTATGATACCCTATGACTACCCAATGCTATAGTACATATAGCACTTACTCTTCCGATGCCGGCTCCACCACCAACACTGCCCCTAGCTTGACAAAGCCGCCCCTGATAATCTCGGCAAAAGGGGGGTATGGGGTGGAGCTGTCCAGTGCTTTCGAGATAAAGAAGTCTAATCCGTTACGTTCTTGACCCATTTTTTCCCAATAGTGCTGCCCTCTCCCTAGGTCAGATGCATCAGCTCGTGGCTGGTCAGGATGACTGGCGTTGTGCAGTTTTACCAAATGCTCGTATATTGTTACGGAAGAATAGCTCATCATACCGAACTGCAAGTGGAAGTTATTTTTTATAGATTCTGTAATCATGGCATTTAATAGGATTTGCCTCTGTACCTCCTTCCGCACATCATCATCTGTCATAGCTACTCTTCTCTTCATCGCTTTCTCAGTATCCTCTGCATTCTCCTGCTGATATGGTTGGTCTTCGTCGGCCAGCGTCAGGCCGTGAGCACGTCTAAACGCGCTACTCCTACGCATAAGGCGGCGTACGTGTGCTCCTACTGTGCGCTGATAGATTTGCCCAAGAGAATCGTGGCGCGAGTAGTATCCACTCATCAGGTACTTTATACTCCTATGATCAGTTCTATCAGGGGTGTCAGGAACTGCGCTATCCCCAGTTGAATGGGATGTATGGGCGGGGTCATGCGTATTGTCTATATCTAGCACGTCCAGGGGGTCGAATATCTTCACGAAAAGCAGCGCTTCCGAACTGATGTCCTTCGACTGGGCGCTGGAAGGGTAGTATCTTTATGAGTGTGGGTAGGGGAACATACGTACGTACGTGTGGGTTAGGATTACTAGCTCGATAATGGGAACACAAAAGAACACATCAGTACTAGACAAAAGCCTGAGATTTCTAATTGCATTTTCCAACAGTGGTCAGATTGGGATGCTCCCACCCGAAGCGCGCACTGCCCATGTATGCCAAATATGATGCACAGCACGTACTTGTCCACGTAATCCATCCAGCGCTGGGAGATACCCGGGAGTTTGAGCTGCAGATATTCTATTTTGGGATTCCTCTTATCCCCGTGCTCTCTAATATACGTCAGTGCAGTTTTAATAAGGCATACAGATACATGGGAGTGCACAGAGTATTAGTACACGAAGTGTCTTAAATATGATGGAATACAGAGAATACATGACATAAAATATACATACATACACACATACATACAACGTACCTTAACAGTCTGTGCATGAGTGCCTCACAAGTCAGTGCAGAGTTGTCGGCGATACTGTCGAAATCGTGCCTGTCTGCCGTGAGCCCAGGAATGAACTCTCTACACAGATAACGGTAATGTTCAAGGGACATCATTAGTATGATAATTTTTGTTCTTCTTGAAATCGATGCTACGATAGAGCTAGCTGCATTCACCATATATCGCACGTACCCGACCACCGTGCGAAAGACTTCCATGAGGTCATTATCGTCCTGAACCAGCTGCGCCAACTCCTCTCTCGCCTCCGACAAGCGCTGGGCCTGCACCACCTGGGCTGAGCGGAAGCGCGGCTGCGGCAGTCGCCACGTTTGAACCAACTGCTCCTGGCCTTTTTCTTGTACCAATCCTGGCGGCAGTGGACTCTGAGGCTGGGGCTGGGAATGCGACTGATTTATGCTTGTGTCCATGTCCACAGGCGCCTCCTCATCCGAGGACAATCCCACAGAGCCTGCTATGTTGAGTACGGGATGTAGCGGGGTATGGGATGTGTGCGAGAGAAGATGTTAGCGTTTTTACTCGTAGAAGGAACACACATCGGTGCGAAGTTAAATGACGAGATAGATTCTGCTCCACATTCCAATCTTGGCCAGGTTGCTTTAAGTCTCCCGCGCGATGGTGCATCCTCGCTCCTATATATAGCACGTACCATCCGCTGCCAGCGGGGAGACGCACTCGTACGTCTCCTGAAGCGTCCTGCGGTAGCTGCTAGTGGCCATGCGTGTGTCCAGATATAGAACCTGTAACGTGCGATAGATGTTTAGCGGTGTTATTGATGCAATGTCTATGGTATGAACCTGCAGTATATGTCCTCGTCTAAAGTCAACCAACATAACTTACATGTCCGTCGGTGGCTTGTTCATAGAAGTCGTGAACCAAGCTGTCATCATCCGAGGAGTCCGATTTGTCGCAGAAGCCATCCTCCCGCTGCCCCCTCTCCATGGGAGCGGATAGCGTAATGGTGGTTGTGCCTAATACGGGGACGTGCTTGCACTTCCACAGGCGCACGTCAGTCACATCCCTGATGATTATGGGGTAGAAGGGGGTATATTTAGTGATGTATGTATGGATGTCACGGCCAAGATATACAGACCTTTCATCCCCCGCACATTTTAGAACGCACTTGGCATCGAGAAGGTCTTGGTGGTACTTCTTCAGCAGAGCGGCGTACACTCCATTCATTGTCGCTTCATTGAATATACGGATGGGTTGAAGGGAAGCTTCGTCTACGAGGGTATTCTAGTGTTGGTTTGTTGAGGTGGGACAGGCGCGTACGTACGTACGTGCGTGTGGGTGCGGATGGGTGCTGTGATTGTGAAAACTATACAACTGAGCGCACATCGGTTCAAGATCAAGAAATACTAAAAATCGCAATTATTCTCTCCTGCCATAAGACGTTCCAAATCCGGTCAGGGTGGTATGATCCTCCCACCCCATGCGCGCGCCTCCCATCCTTGCTGTATATAGCACGTACCTGCAACTCTCCAGGGTGGTAGGCAGCCACTTCTCGCTCTGTAAAGTAGTACAGTGTCTTGTACATAGATGTTCTATTTTTCACAGCCTCAGCTTCCTGCCTGATTCGCTGCTCAACTTGTAGATGCTCTAGTAACGAAGGTGGTATACCTGCAGCCGCCTCATTGGTACATGCTACTGCTGCTGTCTCACCCGCAGATGACGTGCGGGGCTGAGCGGTGTCGGTGAGGGGGGAGAGAAGTTGTTGGGCCTCGCTCTCCCGCACGTACAATAGCATGTAGGCGCTGGCATGGCCATCATTCAGCTCGCTCATGCCGTAGTTGTAACGGATGGCCTCTTTGGATGTCACTTTTACTACTTTGTCGTCGTTGAAGCGATACCATGTACTGCCGTTGTTCGGGCGGATGTACGCGTAGTAGTGCCCCCCTCCGACACCTCCTTCATGTACTAGCACACTGTGCAGCAGATACGCGTTATCCCCCGATTTTCTAGCTTTCTTGTGAGTCTGTTCATCTCCTAATTGTGCATCCCCCTCTTTTTTTTTTCCCCCGTTCACCTCTGCCTCCCACGCAGCATCCGCTCCATCCACTGCAGACGTGGAATCATAGTGCTGAGACGCCACGAACTCACCCAGTTCCAATCGAAAGGGAAACTCATACTTGTCGTGCACTTTCACGAAGCTCATTCGCTGTAGGTCAAAGTCAAACCGCTTAAGCTGCACCGTCAGTACGGGAGGGAGCTGGAGAGTATGATGGATTAGGTGTAAGATGGGACACAGGAATGGGAGTTGTACGCATTTCTCATGATAACCAGGGATATGATAGGGTTATATCGCACTTCCCATGCGAGCCCCCAACACTGTTTGACATAGACATGCTATAAAGCAATAACCCTATACCTTGAGTTCATGGCTCACCTGCAGAAATTTGACTCCTTTTTCTGCGTCTTGCTTTCCGAATTGTGGCCCAGCATCGTACTGGTTCTCACCTACTAGAAGCTCCTTTTCTGTGAATTTCCTCAGACTCTCGTAGACGTCTCTGCAGTCCTTTACGTCCAACTGGATCTAATCAGGTGATGGCGGAAACGGAGTTTGAAAGTTAGTGTTAGGATGGTGCTTGTACTTTATGTTCGAGATAACATCAAATGTGGCAAAGCTAGAATAGACCTTCACGCGAGCTACTCGCTATTGCATACAGCAGTAATGGCGCAGAGATGTATCTATACCACGTAAATAGTATGATCATGGACTACAGTAGTAATGGCATAAAGAAAATGCTCCATACTATAGATACATAATATAAGAATATAGGCACGTACGTCCCAGAACTCTTCCTCACGTGCGCTCTCGACAGGTACATGCAAGCAGCGGATGAAGCTGCTCATTTTCCCTGCGAACAGACTGCCCACATACCCTGTTTCGTCAGTGCCTGTGTGTGCGGATAGAGCATACTTGAGACGGGGGATTAGTGCTGCTGACTCTGCAATGGAAAGACAATAGAATACGCAATGGTACAAGAAATGATATTATTCCGACACATTCAAACCCTGATCAGGATGGTATGAGCCATGCCCCCCTGCTAGCACGCACCCGCGATCCGCTCTTCCAGCTTCTCCAGTAATTTGTGCATCATCTCTTGGGCGTCCTGTTGTAAGAAAGCATCGCTGCTAGTCCATCCGAAAGCCGACGTGAGGTCCTCAGTGCACACGCCGCGTGGACTCCCGGACATCTGCAGTGTAGAAAGGTAAAAAGAAAGGGTCGACATGAGTATGATCGTGACGTACGATAGATCATGAAAAGAAATGGCCGATATGGGTGCGATGATAAAGAGGAATGGCCATGATACTCATACATAACATAAAACATGGCCCTCTGCACAGCCATTCCCCACCTGCAAGCTTTTGAACACACTCTGCAGGGCCAGTGTAGACGAAGACTGTACAGGCTCCTTGTTGTGAGGAATGCGGTATACGGCCCCTCGGAACGCGTTGACGTGGTACAGCATCTGCAGAACGCTGTTGAGGTAGCACGTGGCACCTTGGTTGTTGAGTCCTACCATGCCCGTCTCCTGCTTGCTGTCATATCCATGTCCTCCGCTGGGAGCCAACTTGAAGTTCTCGTGCAGGGTTACTCGCATGCGCATCATGAGAGGGGAGAGAAATTTGCGTGTTCCGTTCCAGTGCAGCTTCATTCCTTCATCGGCCCCTAACGTGCTATTGGCGAGGGCGTATCGGAGCAGCACGGGAAAACTGTCATAGATTAAGGTTATTGGTTAAAAAAAAAGATCAGGGGATTGAGCGAGAAGTGGGTAAGGAGTGTTGTGTTATTAGTGTTTAGGCTTTCATTCACGTCAAAGATGCGCCACATTACACACCAACTATGGTGGTTACGATGTGTTCACGTATATAGCACGTACTCCGCCATCCCCTCCCACTGTCCCCGGTCGAACCTAGGTGCGCGGTCGTCCTGAACGCGCGGGGTGGGGTCAGGGGGCGGAGTTTGAGAAAAGACCATTATGAGTGCGATGACAGGGTATTGTGTGCATGATACTCTAGGATATGATAGAAATACATTACGCCTTTATCATGAAACACTCGGTAGCGAATATAACAGGCATGTTATAGAGCGATGTCCCTAAAAAAAACACATTGCGCGCACCTCTTCAACATGAGAGGCCGCGAAGTGCACGCCACCTATGTCTTTTCGATCTATGGTCATCCAACTATTGGCATGGTGTTGTGATGTATGCCTTTTCTCTTTCTCAGTGTCTGTCTTGGCGTCTTTATTCTGGGTCGTATCGGTGATGTCTTCTATTTTAGGGTGGATGATCGCGTGAACGTCTTCGGGAACCATCAGTTCAATCTCCATCCAACCCATAAATGACCATTTCGGGGACATTCCCGTCTGGAAAGCCATATCGACTCCGGGGAACACGCAATACCCTCCAGTACCATTGACAGCAGTGAGGATTGACCAATTACAGCCCCTCCAGCGATAGACAGGAGCGTTTTCCCGGTCCACTCCCCAGCGATTCTGTGGGTACACATGTTGCTCGATAGGATTGGAACTCTGACTCGCTTCGTATACAGCGTATGCGTGATCGAACCATTCCTCATCAATCACGAAATCCTCTTCAAACATAAATTGATCCTCTTCATCGAGCAAACTCTGTTTCACGTCAGCATTTTGCAACTCCACTGGAAGCTTAGACATAGAACGGTTTGTTCTATCTCCCACCATATCTAATCCAATTCTTTTATGGCTCTCTTACGTATGTTGAAATCCAAATTCTTATCTGAGGATTCTCGCGTAGTTCAATGCGACCCCAAATCACTGAGTAAAAATGACTCAGATGAGAAATAGCGACAGGTATTATCAAGAATAGTACAATTTAGACGAAATGATCAAATTCAGAAGGCGTAATCGACCGAATTGTATCGAAAATCAACATTTTTACATGACGTGCGCTGGATGGGGCGAAGATGGTTCTTCATTTTGAGGAAGAAGAGCAGTATTATTGATGATTGAAGAGGACGATAATAGCCCAGAAAAGTCAGCGCTATGCTTTCTGAACCTAAACAAGTCAGTAATCAAGGATAAGAAGATCCTAACGTCTGTTTCAGGCTGCGTAAGAGGCAGTGAAATATGTGCCGTGATGGGGACCTCTGGGTCGGGTAAGACAACACTACTCGAGGTGCTTGCAGGTCGCAACCAGCTAGGTGTTACTGGCGAGGTGATCATTGCAGGAAAAAGGCTTGAAAAGAAGTATAGGAAGTCCTTGGCGTATGTGAAGCAAGAGGAGGTCTTCCTCCCCTCTCCTTTCCTCACTGTGCGCAACCACTTGGACTTCGCAGCCGTCGTCAGAAACAGAGACTCAGTCTCTTATGAAGAAAAGATGCAACTGGTGGATGAAGTAGTGAGGCTGCTGGGTCTTAATTCCTGCGAACACACTCCCTTCATCCTGGTCTCCGGAGGCGAGAAGAAGCGCACCAACATCGGCGTAGAATTGCTAGTGCCTCAGCCGAGACTACTGTTAGTAGACGAGGGCACATCTGGCCTTGATTCTGCCGCCGCCTTAAACTTGATGAAAACACTAAGAGGAGTGGCTGACAAGAAGAAAATTCCCATCGTACTCAGTGTGCACCAGCCCAATGACCAGGTGCGCCATTTATTTATTTTAGTCTTTATCTCATGCTTATTATAATTATTTCACCAATCTATAGCGCCTCGCAAGGATCAAACAACTTATTTTCTCTATTATGACTAGATTATGAACTCCTTCGATAAAGTGCTAATACTCTCACAGGGCAGGGTAGTGTATTATGGATTACCCAGAAATATGACCACGTACGTCACGAATCTGGGCTTTGAGCCTCTATCAGACTGCATCACCGCCGCTGATTTCATGCTAGCACTGCTGCACCACAGCCAAGACAGCTCTGAGTGCTCCTTCACGTTCAAGGAGCCATTCACTGGCCAGGCAAAGCTGATGCCGGCGCTATCCCCACAAGCCCGCGCCTTGGGTGACAAGCACGTGGTACTGCCAAGGGATTTACTGGAAGCGGCATTCGACCACTTGCCCGCCGTGCGGGACTTCAACCGCGCCAAAGAAGTCATGATGGTCCATAGCTCATCCTCTATGTATGCAGACGCCCCTAGGTCATCCCCACAGGACAAAGCCGAGCGGGGTGTAAATAGGGACAATCAGGTACGTTCTATATATTATAATATGGGTGGACTGTGCGAGCAAGTAGCTGGAGGGTCATACCAATCTGATCAGGTCTGGAATATGTGGTGCATGGACAAATATTTTATCTCATACTGATGTATGCTCTGTATATATTTGTTCACTAACCAGTAACACTAATCCCATCCTGCAAGCACATCTCCCCTAACTTGGCACCTCCACTCCTATGCCCAGGACAAACGCGCGTACGAGGAGGCCAAGCTGCAACCCAGAACCATCGGGACTGCGGCGGGCATGGATCACTCCTACGCTCCACGTATCCACGGTCTGTGTCGGCAAATAGAAACGAAGGGTTCAGGAACGTTGCAGGAGCTAGAAGGCGACGCCTACCCTTCTTCTTGGTGCACTCAATACTGGCAACTGACGAAACGTTCGTATCAGACGAACAAAAGCGGTCGCATTAATTTTCTGAATTTGGGAGTCACGGTTGTGCTTGGCCTAGTGGTCGGTATCGCCTGGTACGTGTATATATTACCGGACTTTAGAGAGCTGTTTACCTACTCCTTGTATAATCATACATAGTCATAACTGCCCGTAAACATCGTAATCCTGTTCAGGTACCAGGTACCAGCAATTGAGTCCCGGACGAAGGATAGAAGCGGATTCCTGTTTTTCACCTCATCGTACTGGTTCTTTGTTGGAATATTTAACGGGATGCTGGAGTTCCTGCCCGAGCGAAAGGTGTGTGTAATGGTGGGAGTTAGAGGGTCATACTTTATATCATTGCTGCAGTGTCCTACTAATAATTACTCCCCAAACAACTCGATTGTAGGTGCTGAAGAAGGAACGTGAGAGCGGGCTGTACCACTTGAGCGCCTACTTCTGCGCCAAGAGCACGGGTACATTGCCTGTGCGAATAGCTCTCCCTCTGCTGTTCTCTATTATCGTGTACCCAATGACAATACCCGCCTCGGAGCTTGGTCCTGAACAGTGGTTCGTTCGTTTATGCTTATACAAATTTTATCACATCCTTGGATACTATTCGCATACAGTGCAATCATCACACTAATATTTCCCCTCAAACATCCTTATATAGGTTCGCCTTCGTAGGACTTGGCGTTTTGGCTTGTCTGACAGGTAAGAAAAATAAAGATGAACTGCTAAGGCATACATGGTCATGAACAATAAGTACCAGCACCATACGAACACTTTAACGATAATGAGATCTCAATATAAATGCCATTTACAGGCGAGAGCATAGGTTTGTTCATAGGTACTACCACACTGGACCTAGACATAGCTATCGCCATCGCTACGGTTACCACCTTAGGCATCCTACTACTGGGCGGTTTCTACATCAGGGAGTTACCGCTGTGGTAAGGGAGTATATGGAGATTAGAGGGCTGTATTTAGAATACATCTACAAGCCATTGACTTCATACGTCATCCACAATTTACTCCTTTCTCCTATTACTACTTATACAACATACACATGTGCACACACACAGGCTCAACTGGCTGAAGTACACGTCGCCCCTACGATACTCCTACAGCGCTAGTGTTCAAGTGATGTTTTTGTGGGGCACCCCTACCGCGTGCGAAACGGGCGCGGTCATCAGCGCGTGCAGGAACCAGTTGTTGGTAGACGGCCAGGGCATCGTGGATTGGCTGGATGTCAGCAAGCTGACTATCGATCAAAATGCACTCATCCTGCTGCTATATTTGTTTACTTTTAGGCTCTTTGGGTATCTGTCTCTAAGATTCATCCGATTTAACATTGGAAGGACTTAATGTAAATCGACCGTAGCGCCTCTGTATACACAACAAAAAAACAAACAAATTTCTAACAATTGAGATCAAATTTCATATTATTTGTGGATTGGATTGGTTCGTTTCAAAAAGTGCTTTTATATAGCAAACGTCTCATGTAAACACTAATCAATCATCTGTGTATCCGCTCAGCCCAGATTTCCTCTCGTCCTTGCCTCTGTCCATGTATCGCCTCATGTTCAGGACCTGCCCCTCGAAGAAGCGCCTCTGCATTAATATAGTGCATTAATTGGTGGCATTCGGGTTTCACTATTAGTACGATGATTCTATATCACAGCGTTCTGAAGATCCTCAAACATCAAACAGTACAGCGATGGTATAGAGTAATAGCCCTCTAAAGATCGGTCAGCACCAAGACACCCACCTGCAGGGGCCTAATGAGGGACATGCTCAGGCCGCCTAGTAATGCGCTCCCCCCCTTGGTGAAGGAGTACAGATCAAGGAACACCTCCTCATAGCTATTCGAACCGATATTTGTGTCAATTAGAACCCGGAATCGCTCTTCCCCCGAAATGAGGTGGCCTTCTAGGGTGGAAAAGGCCACCTGTGAGTACCTGAAACCATTATTACCACCATTATTGATTCCTTTCTGTATGTCCACTATCCTGCACGGGTTCAGAGACCACACTAGTTTGTAGCACTTCACTAGTGTGCCGATAATCGTCCCCACCTGCGGTTTGCCATCTTCACTATTAATGACCACATCTGCCCAGGATAGGTCATTCGTCATTCCGAAGTCGAGCAAGTACTCCGAAGCGCGCTCAAAATCCTTCATCCCTCTGCCGATCCTCACTCGCTTTTGCAAGGGGAGGAAAGAGGGCGGGGCTTGGTCATGATCCATATCAGCTGCATCCTTCATGCTGAAGGCAATGCTCTTCCCTGCATGCTTGTGGTTGAAAGGGGCGTCCTGTAGCGAACCCAAATAGTCCTGAGAAGCTGACGGACTGTGCTTCAGCACCTTGATGTTCGGTAATCTAATGGCAACAGCCTCAGAATACAGCATGATTAGCAACAGTAAAGGGCCCCAAAACATCACTAAAGTGATCTCTACAAACTTCAAATTCTAGGACTATAGAATGAAGGTCAACAACTAACAGCAGGAGTCAAAAATACATGTGCATAATTAGCACTCGAAAAAAGAAGAGTTTTGCTATATGAATTTAACGATCTAATATACTAAACCATGCTTAAGGACGATTTTATAGTATATGACAGTGGTAACAAACGCCAGGGAGGGCTATTCTCCAGTGATCAGGTGCAGTGTGACTGATCCCAAATCGTACGTTCTTCAATTTCCATAGCACGTTTCGGTTGTCATTATTTTTCATGACAATATCTTGACTCATGAAAGTGGTCATTACACTACCTCAAGGAGAGTAAATAAACTATTTTAGCAAGTACAAACAATTATATACGTTCCAATCTTTCAATTTTCGTTATTGAATCCACTGGAGTGCATTAAGAACGCATACACTACGCGCTTAATTTCCCCAACAGTTCCAAGATGAATTTGGAGATTTTGAAGAGAGAATCGGATCAATACGACCGATCCCGCTGCTTCGGGCGTAATAACGATGAACTATATGTCAGCAGTAGTCCTACTAACACTGTTATCTCCGCATTGACAGATCTAGACACCGATGAAACCAGTGACGACTCAAGTAATAGTCGTCGCGTGCTGATACCCAAGAACAGTGTCAAGGTCTTACCAACTTCCGCTACCCTGCTTATTGGGGAGCAATGCAGACTTATGCAAAGTAAAGGTGCGCAAAGAGTTCTTGTTCTTCTGTTCCTAGCCCATACTATTGTTGACTGATTGAGTTCAAGTAGGTCTTTTGTAACCATTTCTTTCGTCAAACCTTAACCCAACTCATACAGGTGAAACCGTGTTTAAATTTGGATTTGGCCAAAGTCCCTTCTTACCACCCAAAAGGGTCGTCGATGTCCACAACCGCCGCGGCCACCACAAGGAGTACGTGCTGAGATTTCCACTTAATTTCATACGATCTATGAGGCTTCTGATTGAGGCTCTGATAAACAGGAATATACTAATAACACAATCATAACTCACTCATACCCCTGGTACCCTCCTAAACACTCCAATCACACACGTTTCATAGATACGTTTCAGCGCAAGGTCTACTAGAGCTGCGCGAGGCCGTAGCGGCCTACCACAACTACTACGACGGCCTCGACATCCACCCCAATAACGTAGTAATAGGTCCAGGCAGCAAGGTGCTCATCTTCAGTCTGTTGGCCTGTTTCAAGGCGGCCGATGTGTTGCTGGTCACCCCGAGTTGGGTACGTATCGTTTTAGATCGTTTTAGCTATAAGGGGGCTCTAGACATCCCATTAATGACTATTGGTCCCATACCGAACGTTCATGAAATTTTATCTGTTTTGTCATCACGCTAAATACTAGATCTTCTAACACCCCAACAATCCATGCGCGCACAGGTATCGTACGAACCACAGGTGGTACTAGCGGGGCTAGACGTGACCCGCATCCAGACCACCTTTGAGTCCAACTGGCGCCTCACGCCCGAGATGATTCGCCGTACGTTCAGGGGCCGCAGACATAAGAACTGTACGGCGTGCATACTGATCCTCAACTATCCTGGCAATCCTAATGGCCTTACCTACTCCTCCCTGGAGTTGAAGGCCCTTGCCCAGGTGTTCCGAGAATATGGGGTGATTGTAGTGTCGGACGAGATTTATGGTCATTTACACTACGGCAACAGGCACACCAGTCTAGCTCGCCACTACCCTGAAGGTGCGCGCTATATATTGTAATATTGAAGGGCAATGTATGCATGGCATTGGAAATTCATACCAACCTGAACGTGCTATATATAGCATGGGGCGGGAAATTCATACCAACCTGACCAGGGCTGGAGTGAATGTCAATATGTGCTTGTGTTTGGTACCGATGTGTGTTCTGTCGTGTTCTTACTTTATAGTCAGCAACACTAATCCCATCTCCACACGAACCCCTCCCCCACACATAATCGTAACCGTGACCAGGCACCATCGTCACAAGTGGGCTGAGCAAGTGGTGCGGCGCGGGCGGATGGCGGTTGGGGGTGGCATTACTGCCCCACTCCCTCTCAGCAAAGCTCTTGCCCACGTACGTCTGTCTATTTGAAATAGGTCACTTTGGAGGGCTATGTATACCTCTGCACCATAAGTGTGCTGTCCAATCGGAATAGTACATATTGAAGTCCATGTCATAACATGAGATGACAGTGCAATCGTCATACTAACAATACCCCCAAACGCTGCAGTTTCATCGGTGTGTGCTCAGAAACCTTCAGTTGCGCAAATACCCCCACCCAATATGCAGCTATCGAAGCGTACAAAGTTGGGAGTGACGTCGAGCAGTATC